>SKEC01002413.1_pt1 | contig 12665 bp, 7 predicted proteins | sample 4826641 | NCBI WGS metagenome assembly SKEC01 (sample SAMN11008819, study PRJNA524170) | human gut metagenome | biome: Human fecal sample; material: Feces; isolation source: fecal sample from pouch patient p18, p21 | host: Homo sapiens | place: Israel: Tel-Aviv | collected 2015-12-22
TATCAGGGCACACCGAGCCATGTAGGACAGCAACTGATGGCCTTTATAAAAGACTGGTTCCGCCACGAGGACAATAAAACGGGATGTCGCTTTATCGTAGTGGATGCGTACAACGAGGAAAGAGTGCTTAAGTATTACGACAAAAACGGCTTTCTTCCTCTATACAAGACAGAAGAGATAGAAAAGCAATATTATGACATTCCACAAGACGCACCTTTGAAAACGCGCTTGCTATATTTCGACTTGAAAAAGGACTGATATAACTTGAATTTGACAGAAACGGTCTCGGACGATTATTCCGGGACCGCTTTTTTATGTGCATATCTCTGCCATGAATTAATATTTGCCATGCGTATGCCTATAAAAATAGTCTTGCAGGGATTGGTAACGGTTCGGAATGGCCGCATTCTCATTGAAACCGTTCAAGCAATGAAGCAATGTTTCTTCGAGTGTGATGTACCGGCAGCTGAAAGTCTGTACGTTATCCAAGCAACAGGCTTCCATAGCGTATTTGAACGGTGCAAGACTTTCAAGTTCTTTCCGAATCCGCACATGCCACAGGAAGAACAACTGAATCGTGAAGCTGTCGGATTCACCTGCTTTCATCAAATGTTCTTCATCGAGCAGCCGTTGGACAAGCTCCGGAGTAAGCTGGCAATCATTTTTCCGGTAATACTTGCGTTTTGCTGTATTATAGGCCGCAAACAGTTCGATGTCTTGTGTCGTCAGCCTGTATTCTTCCGGGTAAAATGCACGTACTTCCTTGCCTGTAACAATGATTTTCTTGTCTCCGAACTCGTACTCATACGTTTTTTCATCGGAGATTTCCTTCTCTGTAAAGGCCTTGAACCCGTAACATTCCGTTACGATGAACGGTTCTTTTCCGAAATTCGCCAGAGATTCGAGGGCATGGATATTGCCACAGGAAAAGAACATGTCGCTTCCGATACCTTCACCGCTGTCCGACAGCCTGATTTTTACATCCTCCGAACCGTTCGTGTATTTCCAGACTATACGGCAATCCGCATAATGGGGCTTCCTGCCGTTCGTCTTGACAAATTCTGCAAATCCGCTTCTGATGGCGGCTTTTGTCCTCTCCACATCTGTCAGGACGCTTCGTGCCTTGCAGGTTTCGCACTGGCCGAATTGCAAAGAATCGTCGGAAATTTCCGTTATCACTTTGGTGTTGGGATTTACCGTGGCTTCGCATACTACCTGCGTGCCGCCACATCGTGTACATATTATACTCATACTTTGATAAGATTAAAAATTAATATATCCTTACTATCCGCTATTTTGAACTTGTCGATAAGGTTCTACCAATAGATGCAATTTCTTTTCAACCAAACAGCTTGTCCAGATTCCGCTTAAAGCGCAGCATTGGGCGACATTTCCCATCGCATTTACGAACCGACTCCATATAGGCGCATTGACCGCTTGTTTCATCAAACAAGAAACATGACTGCCGGAATGCCTCAAAAATTCTTGTCCTAACCTGTTCATCCAGAACTTTTCCTTCCGTAATTTGATTAACATTTGCGTGCATAATACATAAAAATTAAATTAAACCTCGTTTTTCTTTTCCCTCCCTTCGGAAGCCTTTCGGCTTTCCTTGCCGGGAGAGATTTTACATGCAAACAGCACAGCGGGGAAAGGACGGAAAGACAAGCAAACAGCCGGGGATTTCACGGAATACCCAACCCGACGGCGCAGCAAGGCGGGGGACTGAAAGGACATCTTCGATTTGGGAAGGCTGCCGGGCAAATCCACGAGCCGTTAGCATGGCGGTGCTTGACGACGGACGACCGCTGTACCTTTGCATGGGAAAATCCAACCGACAGGAAGTGTCGGAAACGAGATAAGGGAAAGAATGAGATAGAAATGAAAGGGAAAGCTCCGATGATATAAAGGATACGGACGATGGCTAAAACAGAAAGTTGTCTCGTGGAAACAGAGGACATAAAAAGCCTCTCGGATCAACAAAACCGCACTCCAAAAGTTTTTTGTCTAACTTTCGGGGTGCAGTTTTTTTTCGGGGCTATATCAAGGCTCTTAATAATAAGAATAAAGGTGTCAACTTACTGTTCATAGGCTCATCCTTATGAAATTTGACTTTTGGGTTACCATCTTTATGTGATGATATTGTTGATGTCTTATTCCAGTGACCGTTTGTTCGTTTTAGTTGATAGTAATTTCATCGAGGAACAGATAAGTTTGTTTACCTGCACCCGGATGCCATTTCGGAAGTGCCGGAGTGTTTTTCCCGATAATGCGTACATAGCGTGCTTTGGTCTTTTCGAAACTTACCGTATCACGTTTCAGTACATTGTTCTTGCAGCCTTTTTCCAGTACCGGTATGGTCTTCAAGGCAATCTTGCTGTATGTACTTCCGTCGTTAGAACCATATATTTCCAAACCGGTCAGACCGAAGATATAGTCACCCGGAACAAGGTATGTGCCGAGTGAAACCGAAGATATTTCTTTCGTTTCCTGCAAGTCGATAGTTGCATCGAAGTCCTGTCCGTAAAGACCGATATAGCGTCCCGAACGATAATTATCGTCACCCTGCAAACCGTCTACCAACAAGTTTGCTCCCTGATAGGTGTATTTTTCGTCGGGTTCGCATTTCAGGGTGATGGGACGCATGGTAGCCAGATTATACGTCAGAGTTTCTTCGGTTACATTGCTTTCACGCCCGTTGCGGATAGCCCGTGCCTTGATGGTCGTTGTCCGATTTATCATGAATGGTTCCGTATACCGGAGCGATTCGCTTGTCGGCTCGGAACCGTCCAATGTGTAGTAGACCGGTGCATTGTCGAATGTATTCAGTTCGACAACCGCAGTGCCGTCCTGTCCTTTAGGCTTGACACTTATTGTCACATCCTCTATGTCTTCTTTGTAATGGCAGCCGTACAATTCGTATAAATCCAGCTGGTGACGGAGGCGTTTCAGAAATCCGCTCAAGTCCTTCCTTTCCGGATTGCCCCACTGCAACTCACTCAGCGCGGCGATGCGCGGCATCATCTGCCATTCCATTTTCACGCTATCCTTTGTCCATTCCGTCCAGATACATCCTTGTACTCCAATGATGTTCTTCTTCTCTTCCGGAGTCAGCTCCTCTGATTGAGGCTCGAACATATATACGCGTTCTACGCTGCTGATGCCTTTCAGGCGGTTATAACCCGGATTGCTGAAGTACAGGTGGCTGATGGGACAGACGATGGTGGAATGTCCCAGCTGTGCGGCTTTGACGGATGCCTTTATGCCTGTCCATGCCATGACGGTCGTGGTTTCCGGATTAGGATTGCCTTCCAGAATCTCATCCCATGCCAGCATTTTCTTGCCTCGTTTGGCGATTTCCTTTTCCACTTCGTTCATGAAGTACACCTGAAGTTGGTTCTCCTTGCTGTGTTCTTTAGTGTCGCGCAGTCCCAGTTCCTTGATCTTGGCCTGACATTTCGGACATTTCTTCCATTCCGCTTTCGGGCATTCATCTCCTCCAATGTGGATATAAGGTGCATCCGGGAATATATCCATCAGTTCGTTCACCACGTCTTTGGCAAATTGCAGTGTTTGAGGGTTTCCTCCGCAAAGCACTTCCTTGAAAACACCAAATTTTGTAGCCGTTTCATACGGCCCGCCTGTACATCCCAGTTCCGGATAAGAAGCCAGTGCTGCCAACATGTGTCCCGGCATGTCTATTTCCGGAATAACTGTAATGAAGCGTTCTGCTGCGTATGCTACAATTTCTTTGGCATCTTCTTGTGTGTAGTAACCACTAACCGGTGTACCATCGAATTTTCCAGACCCCGGTGCAGTAATTGTTTCTTTACGGTAAGAGCCAACTTCAGTCAGTTTTGGGTATTTTTTGATTTCAATACGCCAGCCTTGGTCTTCGGTCAGATGCCAGTGGAAATAATTGATATTGTGCAATGCCATGACGTCAATTAGTTTCTTCAGATATTCTTTCGGAAAGAAATGACGACCGACATCTATCATAAAGCCACGATAATTATACTGTGGAAAGTCTTTTACTTCACCGGCAGGCAGTGAAGCCAGTGATTTGCCTTCCGTGATAGGAAGTGCCTTGTGTATAGTCTGGCAGCCATAGAAGACACCAGCTTCTGTAGCACCTGTCAGGGTAATGGCATCGGCTGTGACGTTCAGTTCATAGCCCTCTTTGTGCGTGATAGATGGATCGACTTTTAGGATAATACAGTTCTTTCCAGCCTTAGCTCCTATCTTGACTTCCGTTCCTGTCACCTCTTTGATGTAATCGGTCAGAAGACGGGCTGTACTTGCCAGTTTCTCATTACCTTCTTCGTAACAGATTGTTGTAGAAGGTTTAACTACAAAAGGTGCTGCTGATGGGTTTTCTGTGACTTCCTGTGGCAATGGGACGACATTCAGACTTCCTGTCTGAATATCTTGTGTTCCACATGCCATCAGACTTCCTGCGGCTAAAAGGTAAATTGCCCATACTTTTACTGAGTTCTTTTTCATTGCAAAGATTATTTAATAGATTATCTAAAAGATTATTTAATATTTTGTTTACAAAAATAACAAACTCCTTTTATCATTTTCTTTAACTTTACATAAAATATTAAATTTGGTATTAATAACTATGATTTTTTGTAGGAACTTTATTAAGAGAATATCACTCTTAGGTGTTGCCGCTTGCTTGGGATATTCACATATAGTGAATGCCAAAGAAATGGTGGTAGAGAGTGGTATAATGAATGCTCTCCAGGAAAGTGTGGAAGCAAAAGGTGTTGTGTATGATGCTACAGGTATTCCTGTTATCGGCGCATCAGTTGTTGAGAAAGGTAATTCTACTAATGGTGTCATTACCGATCTTGATGGTAACTTTACGCTGAATGTGGCAAAAAATGCCATAATTGTGATTTCGTATATGGGATATCAAACCCAGGAAATACAGGTTATTCCGGGTAAAATCCTTAATATTACATTGAAGGAAGACACTCAGGTTTTGGACGAAGTTGTAGTAGTGGGTTATGGCGTGCAGAAAAAAGTCAATTTGACTGGTTCTGTCGCTACTGTAGATGGTGAAATATTGGAACAGCGTCCGCTGGCAAATGCTACCCAAAGTTTGCAAGGTATGGTTCCGGGATTGTACATTGATAATAGTAATGCCGGTCGTCCGGGTGCGACTTCTTCTTTGCAGTTACGTGGTCAAGGCAATCTTTCGGGTAATGCTGCTCCTTATGTGTTGGTCGATGGAGTAGAAATGGATCTTGCAGATGTCAATCCGAATGATATTGAAAATATCTCTGTATTGAAGGATGCTGCAGCGTCCTCTATTTATGGCGCGCGTGCGGCTTACGGTGTGATTTTGGTTACTACTAAAAAAGGTAAGGAAGGTAAAGCCCGTGTTAGCTATCAGGCTACATTGGGATGGACCTCTCCGATGTCATTGCCGGATATGGCCAATGCATATGAGTTTGCCACTTATTTCAACAGAGCTTGTAAAAATGCAGGTGTAATAGAACAGTATGGTGAAGAGAAGCTGGGACAATTGCAGCAGTATATCAATGACCCTACCGGACTTGATCCGTGGGCAGAGCTGACTCCCGGACAATCGATGATAGGAGCATTCGAGAACAGTGCCAAAGGTTTGGGTAATACGGACTACTTCGATCTTCATTACAAGGATGTTGCTTTCAAGCAGAATCACAATGTTAGTATAAGCGGCGGTGGTGAAAAGGCACAATATTACATTTCAGGTGGTATGTACAAGGAAGACGGTTTGTTGCGTTATGCCGACATCGGTTACAAACGTTTCAATTTCAGCAGCAATATCACTTCGAAAGTTACCGACTGGTTGAAACTGAAAGTGAATACTAAGTATATGAATTCAGACAATGAAACTCCGTTTGGTACGGGTGCGTTGAGCGAGGGGTTTTATCATTCAATGGCACGTTTCCGTCCTACCGTAAGTGTGGTTGATCCGAACGGGAACTTTACGGAATTGTCAATGATTCCGTACTTGCAGAGTGGTACTAAGACCGATACCGAGAACAATAACCTGACCATGACCGGCGGGTTGGAGGTGGAACCTCTGAAAAACTGGCATATTTTTTTCGACTATACTTATCGCTATAACACACGAGATTATTGGGCGTTGAAGGTACTTCCGCAGATTCCGAATGCTTCAGGTGACTCATACGATATTGGTACACGTGCCGAAATTGCGGACGGAGCAAGCAATTCGTATACCCGTTACGATATGAACAATCAGTACCAGTCTGTCAATCTGTATACCAACTATTCATTCTCTCTGGCTGACAAGCATAACTTTACAGCAATGCTGGGTTATCAAGAAGAATCATACAAATACAGGTATTTGTATGATTCTGTAACAGATATCTTGTCTACCAGCAATCCGAGCCTTGAAATGGCAAATGGTGACCGTACTGTGAAGGATACGCGTTACGCATGGGCTACACGCGGATACTTCGGACGTATCAATTACGATTTCATGGGACGTTATCTGGTAGAAGTAAACGGACGTTATGATGGTTCTTCACGTTTTGCCAAAGGCAGCCGCTGGGGATTCTTCCCTTCTGTTTCTTTGGGATGGAACATTATGCGTGAGTCGTTCATGGAAAAGACACAGGATGTATTGTCTAACTTGAAGTTGCGTGTGTCTTGGGGATTGCTTGGTAACCAGACTGGAGCTGCTTACTATACATTCGCTTCTACCATGGACCCTGTATCATTAGGTAACTGGTATTTCTTGAATGGAAGAGAAGGTTATTTCAAACCGGGTTCAGTGGTTGATTCCAATACAACATGGGAAAAGGTTGAGCATAAGAATATCGGTATTGACTTTGGATTTTTTGATAATGCCTTGACCGGATCATTCGATGTATTCCAGCGTGATACACGAGATATGTTAGGTCCTTCAGTAGCACTGGCAGACTTCTTTGGTGCAGTAGCTCCTGAAACCAATAATGCCGAAATGCGTAATCGTGGATGGGAACTTACCTTGCAGTGGAGAGGAAAGATTGGTAAGGATATTGATTACTCTATCGGTGGTTCTCTTTCTGATGCAACCTCCGAAGTTACAGCTTACGAAGGGGATGGTTCCGATCCGGCAAACAACTGGTATAAAGGAAAGAAAGTGGGTGAAATCTGGGGATACCGCGCTTCCGGTTTGATTCAGACACAGGAAGAAGCCGATGAGTATAACGCTACATACGATTTGTCTTATCTCAGCGGACAGAAGTGGATGCCGGGTGACGTGAAGTATATAAATTTGGATGATAATAACAAAATTAATAACGGTACTAATACAATTGGCGATATGGGTGATATGACTGTCATTGGCAATACTACACCGCGTTATCAATATACCATCAACGGCTCTATTTCATGGAAAGGCCTTTCACTAAGCTTAATGTTTCAAGGCGTGGGTAAACGCGACTGGTGTCCTGCTATGAATACTTCTTATTTCTGGGGATCGGGTGCATATGCGCAAGTTACTGTTTTCAAGGAACACCTCGATTATTGGACCCCGGAAAATCCGAACGCTTACTATCCGAATCCGTATACTGCCGGCAATCAAGCTGTAGGAAAGTTTCGTGCAAAGACCTCCCAGAAATCTGATCGTTATATGCAGAGTGCCGCTTATTGCCGTTTAAAGAATCTGACTATCAGTTACGATTTGCCAAAAACATGGATTGAAAAAATTCATCTTACCAAGGCACAAGTATTCTTCTCTGGTGAAAACTTGCTGACTTTTACCAAACTGAGCAACATATTCGACCCGGAAGGTCTGTTTACTCAGAACAGTTATGGTAATGCGCTTGAGCAGGCTGGTAAGAACTATCCGATGACGAGAGTATTCTCTGTCGGTGTTATTTTAAATATGTAAAAACAGGGAAACGATTATGAAAAATATACATTTACTGATTGCTTCAGTTTTATGCTTGGGAATGACTTCTTGTTTCGATATGGACCAAGAACCTCAGGGGGAGATGTCTACGGTAGGTGCTTTCACTACAGTCAGTGAAATCAATATGTACCTGAATATGTTCTATCAGGGTAGTGTGCCTGTGATGGGTGGAGGGACTGTCAATAATTCGGCAATCAAGACTCAATCCAGCAGTAGCACCAACGGCATTGCTTTCGGCGATGCCAATAGCGACAACTTGTATCCTAATGCGATTGATACTCGTTTGGCTGGTGAAACTTCGCTTAGTAATGCTGCCGAACTGGATGATTACAAGGCGATACGGAATGTAAATTTCCTGCTTCAGAATATCACAAACTGTGAGGATAAAGGAACTGACTATGAACAGTGTCTGGGCGAGGCTTATTATTTCCGTGCTGCTTATTATTATCATTTGCTCATAAACTACGGTGGTGTGACGTGGATAGAAGAGCAGCTTGATCCAGATGCAGAGCTGATGAAGCGTCCGCGCAATACCCGTACGGAAATTGTAGATTACATCCTGAATGATTTGAAGGATGCCATTACATATTTGAAGGAGCAAGACAATAATGCTACTCGTCGTGTTCACCGCGATGTAGCTCGTGCCTTGAAGAGTGAAGTGGCTCTGTTTGCTGCGACATGGGAAAAATATCACCGTGCAGAAAACGATCCGTTCTATGACAAGACGCTGACTAATCCTGATGTAAAAATCAAGGAATGGCTGGAACAGGCTGCCGCAGCTGCTAAAGAGGTGATTGTCCGTAATGTATGGAGCATCCATAACACCGGCAAACCGCTGACCGACTATCGTGATATGTTTATTGATACCGACTTGAGCGATAATCAAGAGGTGCTGTGGTGGAAGGAATATAATGCTTCCGCTGGAATTGGTCATAATGTAACATACTATGCTTGTCAGGGAGGCGGACAGATTGGTGTTTCCGCTTCACTGGTAGACGATTACCTAACAAGAGAAGGCAAACCGTTTACTGGTACAGCAAAAGAAGAGGCAAAACGTATATATGGAACTGAATTGACTCCTGAACTCCGTGACCCGCGTTTGTCACAAACTGTTTTCATGCCGGGACAGCAGATTCGTAGCGATGGCACACTGTATGCATGGCCACCATTGGATGCAACCAACTACCATCAGAATACTACCGGTTATTCTGTATTGAAATACGAAGAATTTAACACATCGAATACGGCTGCTTATACGACTGCAAACCGTAGTCAGGCTCCGGCTATTCAAGTCCGTTATGCGGATATTCTGTTGAACTATGCAGAGGCACTGGCAGAACTTGACGGGGCTAACAATGCCGGCGAAATACAGAAAGCCTTGAAGCCTTTGCGCGACCGTGTAAATATGCCGGGGGTGGATTTCGACCGTGAATATAATTCCGATGCCGATTATCCGTTCCATAATCTGGACAAGTATATTCAAGCTGTACGTCGTGAGCGTCGTGTGGAGAAAGCGCTCGAAAACTGCCGTCTGACGGATATCCTTCGCTGGGCCGCTGCCGACGAGTTGATCGTCGGAAAAACTCCGACTGGTGCTTTGTACACAGGCAGTACGCTGGGGGAACATTTTGATGGCATCATGACCGTAGGTTCAAATATATGGTTGAAGGATGGATATATCGTATCATTCAACAATACCAACTATCCGAATGGCTGGCAGTTTAATGTGGAGCGCGATTACCTGTTGCCTATCCGTCAGGAAATGGTAGGAAGTTTGACCGGTGGTTTATGGGAACAGAATCCGAACTGGTAGTTTTTTAATCCTTATGTTTTTCTCAATACCAAAGAAGGGGAAATGCCGATAGGGATTTGAAACAACCCAAGGAAATACTAAGATCTACCCTTGAATTAGAACTTGTATAGAAGGAAAAGCCCGGGGAAAGTTATTCACCATGTTCCTCGGACTTTTTTGCTTGATAGCTTGGTATCCCAGGCTGATGTTTTTGTGATAAGTTGTACAAACCTTTATTTATTTCGTTTTATGAAAACAGCTTTATTTATTTACCCATTGACAGGGATGGCAGCTTTAACTTCACTGGCCTCGTATGGTAGTGAGAAAAAAGTTCCCAACCAATATAATATCGTGTATATCATGACCGATGACCATACGGCGCAGATGATGAGTTGCTATGGGAGCCACGTTGTGGAAACTCCCAATCTGGATCGTATCGCCAACGATGGTGTTATTTTTACAAACAGTTTTGTTGCCAATTCTTTGAGTGGACCGAGCCGTGCTTGTATGCTTACCGGCAAGCACAGTCATGCCAACGGCTTTACTGATAATACTACTTGTGTGTTCGACGGTTCTCAACAGACCATGCCGAAACTCCTGCAAAGAGCAGGTTACCAGACTGCCATTATTGGAAAGTGGCATCTTATAAGTCTGCCTACCGGATTCGACCATTGGGAAATTGTGCCCGAACAGGGAGATTATTACAATCCGGATTTCATCACGATGGATAATGACACTATCCGCAAAGAAGGATATCTTACCAATCTGATTACCGACATGAGTATCGACTGGATGGAAAACCAGCGTGATAAAGAGAAACCTTTCTGTTTGTTTATCCATCATAAAGCTATTCACCGCAACTGGTTGCCTGATCTAAAGGACTTGCCGCTGTACGAGGACAAGACATTCCCATTGCCTGATAACTTCTATGATGATTACAAGGGCCGTCCGGCTGCTGCCGCTCAACAGATGAGTATCTTTAAAGACATGGACCTGATTTATGACAACAAGATGAACCGTGCCGACAAGACTTCTCCGTTGAAGGAAAGATACGAAAGCTATGTAGGTCGTCTGAATCCGGAAGACCGTAAGATTTACGATGATTTCTATAAGCCGATAATTGATGATTTCTATAAGAAGAATCCTCAGGGAAAAGAACTTGCCGAATGGAAGTACCAGCGTTACATGCGCGACTACGCTAAGGTGGTAAAATCACTCGATGAAAATGTAGGGCGTGTGCTCGACTATTTAAAGGAAAAAGACATGCTCGACAATACGCTCGTAGTTTATACCTCCGACCAGGGATTCTATATGGGCGAACATGGCTGGTTCGACAAGCGTTTCATGTACGAAGAGTCTATGCATACACCGCTTATCATGCACTTGCCGAAAGACTTCAAGGCAAAAGGAGAGATACCTCAGATGGTCCAGAACATCGACTATGCTCCTACCTTTCTTGAACTTGCCGGAGCACCTATACCCGAAGATATTCAGGGGGTATCGCTGGTTCCACTGCTGAAGGGTGAGAAGCCTGCCGACTGGCGTAAGTCACTGTATTATCACTTTTATGAATTTCCAGCAGAACACATGGTAAAACGTCATTATGGTGTACGCACAGACTGCTACAAACTCATCCATTTCTACAACGACATTGATGAATGGGAATTATATGATTTGAAGGAAGACCCAGCCGAAATGCATAACTTGTATGGTCAGCCGGGCTACGAAAAAATTACAGAAGATTTGAAAACTGAACTGATGCAGCTCCAGATACAGTATAAAGATCCGATTGAACAAAAATTGAAACAGAAAAAAGAAGCTGCAGCACCTGCTGAAAAATAATTGATTGCTTGAAAGCTGTCTAAAAATGAACTTTGGGACAGCTTTCTTGATTGTACCTATAACTCAAGAGTGTATCACGGGCAGGGCGATAGCCTCGTATTCCTCTTTTGTTATTTCAATAAGACACGCGTGTTCTCGGTCGAGATAAAGGCGAAAAGCGGGTTTTATCCGCTCCCGCTTTTCTTCATAATCTGCCTGTTCCCGTGCCTCCATGCAGTTATAGACGTGTCAGAAAACTCTCCGCACCGCATTGACGAAAGTTTGACTTTTGCATACTCCGAAATGTTGAGCGAAGTCGAGCATTGTTCCGATGAATCCATACTCTTTCCAATGATAGGTTTTCATGCTGTCTCGAATTTTATTCTACAACTTTGCATTCGGCCACGCTGCAATAGACCTACTCATTTTTTTCTTTCCATTGCTCCATGATACGCTCGACTTCCGTTTCGAAGGTTACGGGTTGCCCAAAGATTTCTTCCAGTCACTCGAACATGGCTTCCCGATTGGTAAAGTATTGCTATAATACTCATTTTCGAGAGTATATACCTCGACGAGGAATTTGTCGGGGAATATAAGTTGTTATACTCCCAACAATGCTGGTGGTACTTATAGTTATGATCCACAAATCAAAGAATCAATCACTGCTTCAGGTAAGGGGATTCGGATTGTAAAAGGTTTAAATGAAGAAAAACAATGGTTCTACAGGGTGTCCAAACAACAAAAGATTCACCAAAAGTATATAAATATACGGTAATGACAAAACTTCTATTTTTAAGAAAATCAGTTCTCTTTATTTTCACCGGTCATTCCAGAGGCAGCCTTCTTTTGGGACTGATCCGAGGTCCTTCTTTCTTCCGAAAGTACAAATAAACCAGACGAAGATGTGAATTATATATCCCAATTCAAAATGATATTATTCTTGAATTTTCTAAAAAAAATATTATGATAATTATAACTTCCATGAATTATCCTGTTTTCACTTATTGTCTTCTCACATAACTCATCTATGCCGCATCTTTGTATATATTCCAAAGCCTCTACTCCCTGCTCATAAAACTCTCTAAACGAATTGAGTATGCTTATCTCCATATGATTTTTCTGTTTTTTTGCCTT
>SKEC01002414.1_pt1 | contig 12663 bp, 7 predicted proteins | sample 4826641 | NCBI WGS metagenome assembly SKEC01 (sample SAMN11008819, study PRJNA524170) | human gut metagenome | biome: Human fecal sample; material: Feces; isolation source: fecal sample from pouch patient p18, p21 | host: Homo sapiens | place: Israel: Tel-Aviv | collected 2015-12-22
AAGGGCCCAGAATGGCCACCACATCGCCTTTTTCCACGGTCAGGTCCACGCCCTGCAGCACCGGCAGCTCGCTGACCACCTTGTGTGCACCGGGGCGCAGACCGGCTTTTGCGTAGGTGCGGAAGGTCTTGTGGACGTTCCGGATCTCCATCATTGCCATGGGTTCCACACTCCTTTCTTACTGGAAGCCCCGGGCGTTGAGCCGGTGCTCCAGCACAGCCTGCAGTTTGGTGATGACCGTGCAGAACAGCAGGTACACCACCGCCACCTCACAGTAGATGGGCAGGAAGATGTAGGTGCGGGCCGCCACGCGCTGACCGGCCATGAACAGCTCGGCCACCGTGATGTTGGACGCCAGCGAGGTGTCCTTGATCATGCCGATGAGGGAGTTGGACAGGGCGGGCACGGCGGTGCGCAAAGCCTGCGGCAGCACGATGCGGCGCATGATCTGCACCCAGCTCATGCCTACGCAGTAACCGGCTTCCAGCTGGCCCTGGGGCACACTTTCCAGCGCGCCGCGCATGGTCTCGGCGCAGTAGGCACCCTCATTGAAGGCAAAGGCGATGACGGCGGCGGGGAAGGCGTCCAGCATGATGCCCAGGCTGGGCAGGCCGTAAAAGATGATGAACAGCTGCACCAGCAGCGGTGTGCCGCGGATGACCCAGATGTAGAACCGGGCGATCTGCCGCAGCACCGGCACGTTGGCGTACTGCACCAGTGCTACCACCACCGCGATGATCATGGCAAAAAAGAAGGACACCAGCGTCAGCGGGATGGTCATGGTAAGGCCGGCCGTCAGGATGCGGGGCAGGGCCTCCACCAGCACGCTGACCGTGCGGTTGGATAAAAGTGCTTCAAACATGAACGATCACAGTACCTCAAATACTCTCAGAAAACAACGGTGAATGTATTATACAACTTCGAGTATACTCAAAGTCAAGGGGTTTGCGGAAATTCCTACAAAACCTACCAGAATACTATAACATGAAACGTCCGGAGGTGCAAATGGTTTGCAAAAATCGCGTATTGTGAACAAAAACGTCCCAGCCGCTGCGGGAACTTTGTGCAATGCGGCAAGCCGGTTGACGCGGCAGGCGCTTTCGTGTACAATGGGCATAACAACGTGCACACCGGGTTTGCCGGTGCCGCGCAAATTCACCGGCGGCCCGGCTGCCGGTGCAAACGGAGGACACAAACGTGACGAAACGGAAGATTGGCGTTCTGGGTGCAGGTACCTGGGGCATGGCGCTGGCGCGGATGCTGACCGTCAGCGGCAACGAAGTGCAGGTGTGGTCGGCCATTGAGGCGGAGGTGGACAACCTCTCCACTACACGGGTGCACCCCAACCTGCCGGGCATGAAGATCCCGGCCGAGCTGCAGTTCACCAAGAGCATCGAGGAAGTGTGCACCGGCAAGGATGTGCTGCTGTTTGCAGTGCCGTCGGTGTTCGTGCGGGGCACCACCGCCAAGGCACGGCCCTATATCCCGGACGGTCAGATCCTTGTGGATGTGGCCAAGGGCATGGAGCCGGATACCTTATATACCATGACCGAGGTGATTGCCGACGAGCTGAGCAGGGACGGCGGCCCCAAAAACTGCAGGCTGGTGGCCCTGAGTGGCCCCACGCACGCCGAGGAAGTGGCGCTGGACCTGCCCACCACCATTGTGTCGGCCTGCCCGGATGACGAGGCGGCCCGCTTTGTGCAGGATGTGTTCAGCAACACCTGCATGCGCGTGTACACCAACCCCGACATCAAGGGCGTGGAGCTGAGCGGTGCCCTGAAGAACGTGATTGCCCTGGGCGTGGGCATCTCCACCGGCCTTGGCTACGGCGACAACGCCCGCGCGGCCCTGATCACCCGCGGCATTGCCGAGATCGCCCGCCTGGGCGTGGCCATGGGCTGCAACATCCACACCTTTGCGGGCCTGGCCGGCATCGGTGACCTGATCGTGACGGCCACCAGCATGCACAGCCGCAACAACCGCGCCGGCATCCTCATCGGCAAGGGCGCAAGCCCGGAGCAGGCCGTGAAGGAAGTGGGCATGGTGGTGGAGGGCATCAACGCCCTGCCCGCAGCCATGGAGCTCGCCGCCAAGTACAACGTGGAAATGCCCATCGTGCAGACGGTGAACGCCATCGTCAAGGAGGGTATGAGCGCCAGCGACGCGCTGCGCACCCTGATGGACCGCAACCGCAAGAACGAGATGCCGCAGGGCTACGAGAACCTATAAGAATTGATACCGGAAAGGCACAGCTGTTCTGAGAACGGCTGTGCTTTTTTGCGCTTTGCGTGCAGAGCCCATATTTTCAGAAACGACCCGGTAGAATGCAGTAAAAATCATTCAAAATTTTTACAGAAATCAGACACGAAAGGGTAGAAGGTCGGGAAACTTTCTGCTATACTGAAACTATGAGCGCACTGCGCCCGACAGAAACAGGAGGGGATCTTATGCCGTCAACTTATGCGCACCGCCGCTTCGGTGCGGATGTTCTGCAGCAGCTGCCCGCAGCCCTGCAGGATCAGATCGGGAAAAACCGGGCCCTGTTCGACGTGGGCCTGCACGGGCCGGATCTGCTGTTCTACTATCATGCAGCCAAGTCCAACCCCGTGGGTGCCTTGGGCAACGCCATGCACGAGCAGCCGGGCCGGGTGTTCTTTGAGCGCGCCCGGGGCGTGGTGCGACAGGCAAAGGACCGGGACGCCGCGCTGGCCTATGCGCTGGGGTTCGTGTGTCATTTTGCGCTGGACAGCACCTGTCACCCCTATGTGGAGGCCTACACCCGCCAGAGCGGGGTGAGCCACTGCGAAATCGAGACCGAGTTCGACGACATGCTGCTGCGCCGGGACGGCCATGACCCGAAGAGCTTCTTCACGGCCAGCCATATCCGGCCCACGGCGGAAAATGCCCGGGTCATCGCGCCCTTCTACGAGGGCCTGACCGGCCTGCAGGTGCTGGATGCCCTCAAGGGGATGATCGCGATGCACCGGCTGCTGCAGCCCTCCGGCGCGGTCAAGCGCTGGGTGGTGCTCACCGGCATGAAGGCAGTGGGCAAGTACGACGTGCTCCACGGCCTTGTGGCCAACCCGCAGCCCAACCCGCAGTGCACCGAGAGCAATGAGAAACTGGATGCCCTGTACCAGCAGGCCATTCCGCTGGCGGTGCGGCTGATCGAAGCCTATGCGGAAACGCTGGACACGGACGAGCCGTTGGACAAGGCCTATGACCACACCTTCGGGGAATTCTGAGGGGCGGCCAGCAGGAGGTCAGAGAAACTCCCTGCCGTTCAGACAACTGGGAAAAGAGAGTGCACCGCACGGCGGTGCGAGAGGAACAAGAATGCAAAAGAAAAAATTTAAGGTCACGCCGCTGGAGCGTGCGTGGATCCTGTACGATGTGGGCAACTCGGCTTTTGTGCTGATGATCGCTACGCTGGTGCCCATCTTCTTCAATGCGCTGGCGGAGGCCGGCGGCGTGAGCAAGGTGAACTATCTGGCCTACTGGGGCTATGCAAGCTCGGTGGTCACGGTGGTCACCGCCGTGCTGGGGCCCATTCTGGGCACGCTGGCCGATACCAAGAATTTCAAAAAGCCCATCTTCATGCTCTGTCTGTTCGTGGGTGTGCTGGGCTGCTGTGCCATGGGCGCGGCTCGCACCTGGCTGCCGTTCCTGGTCGTCTTCATCGTGGCCAAGATCGGCTTTTCGGGCAGTTTGGTGTTTTATGACTCCATGCTGGGCGATGTGACCACCCCGGAGCGGATGGACATGGTGTCCTCCCGCGGCTATGCCTGGGGCTACATCGGCAGCTGTGTGCCCTTTGTGGTGTGTCTGGCGCTGGTGCTGGGCAGCGGGGCCATCGGCATGAGCCAGATGACCGCCCTGACCATTGCACTGTTCATCACGGCGGCGTGGTGGCTGGTCACCACCCTGCCGCTGCTCCGGCGCTACCGGCAGGTCAACTATGTGGAGGTGGAGCAGCACGCCATCCGGCAGAGTTTTGTGCGCATCGGCCACACCCTGAAGCACCTCTATGAGGACAAGCAGGTGTTCTGGTTCCTGCTGGCGTTCTTCTGCTACATCGACGGCGTGTACACCATCATTGATATGGCCACGGCCTACGGCACGGCCCTGGGTCTGGACACCACCGGCCTGCTGCTGGCGCTGCTGGTCACCCAGATCGTGGCCTTTCCCTCGGCGCTGATCTTCGGCCGGCTGAGCGCAAAATACCCCTCCAGCCAGTTGATCCCGGTGTGCATCGCGGCCTATACCGGCATTGCGGTGTTTGCTTTCTTCCTCACCCAGCAGTGGCAGTTCTGGGTGCTGGCCGTGATGGTGGGGATGTTCCAGGGCGGTGTGCAGGCACTGAGCCGCAGCCACTTTGCCAAGATCATCCCGGCGGAAAAATCCGGCGAATACTTCGGCCTGTTCGACATCTGCGGCAAGGGGGCATCCTTCCTGGGCACCATGATCGTCAGTGTGGGCAGCCAGCTCACCGGCAGTGCCAACGTGGGCGTGGGCAGCATCGCGGTGCTGTTCGTCATCGGTTTTGTGCTGTTCCGGGTGTCGTGCCGGACGGAACACGCCAAGCAGGTGTAACACACGTTTTTTCAAAAGGCTCCTCTGTGCATGCACAGCGGAGCCTTTTTGGGTTATTGTTTACAAACCGGCAATTGTGTTTTGGAACGGTGAATGATACAATAGGGCCAGACCAAAAACACAAAGGAGAATAAAGCGATGAAGCAGGTTCCCGGTTATACCCTCGTCCGCACAGAGGACTGCCCCGAGCAGCACGGTACCCTGACCGTGCTCACCCACGACGTGAGCGGGGCCACCATCCTGCTGGTGGAAAATGAGGACAACAACAAGGCCTTTGGCATCGGGTTCGGCACCTTCCCCTCCGATGACACCGGCGTTTTTCATATTCTGGAGCATTCGGTGCTGGCCGGAAGCAAAAAATACCCGGTCACCTCGCCGTTTCTGCAGCTGCTCAAGAGCAGCATGGCATCCTTCCTCAATGCCATGACCTTCCCGGATAAGACCGTGTACCCCTTTGCCACTCCCAACGAGACGGATTTCAGAAACTTGATGGACGTCTACCTGAACGCGGTGTTCTGCCCGCTGGCCATGGTGGACAGGGCTGTGTTCGAGCAGGAGGGCTGGCACCGGGATGCCGACGGCACTGTGAGCGGCGTGGTGTACAACGAGATGCAGGGGGCCCTTGCCACCCCGGACGCTCAGCTGCAGAATGCGCTGGAGCGTGCCATGTTCCCGGACACGGCCTATGGCTTTGTGTCCGGCGGCGACCCGGAGAGCATCCCGGCGCTGACCTATGAGAAATATCAGCGGGTGTACCGCCGCCACTACAGCGCGGACAACTGCTGCATCACCCTGTACGGCAAGATGGACATGGCCGAAAAACTGGAAATGCTGGACCGCGATTACCTGTCCCGGATGCCCAGGACTACCACCCGCCCCCGCCTGACGGTGCAGGACGAGCAGCCGGGCACCTGTGTGGAGCTGCCCTATTACACCGAGAACCCGGAGCCGGACGAGGTGCAGTGCGCACTGGCCTGGTACACCGGTGCCTTTGCGGACCGGGAACGGCAGCTGGGTGTGGAGATCCTGCTGGACGCGCTGCTGGGCACCAACAATTCGCCCCTGAAAGCGGCCCTGCTGGCCGAAAAGCTGGGTGCGGACATCGACATGGGCTTTGATGACAGCACCCTGCAGCCCACGCTGGAGCTGGTGCTGCGGGGTGCCACCGAAGAGAGCGCCCGCAAGTTTGCCCCGGCGGTGCGCAAGGCAGTGGATGACGTACTGGCCCGGGGCATCCCGCAGGAGCTGCTGCTGGCCTCGCTGAATTCGGCAGAGTTTGCCTCGCTGGAGCGGCCGGGCAGCCTGCCGGACGGCGTGCTGGACGCCATCAACGCTTCCACGGGCTGGCTGCACACCGGGGACCCCGCCCTGCTGCTGCACACGGATAAGCTGTTTGCCTCCCTGCGCAGCAAGATGGCGGACGGCTGGTTCGACGAGCTGCTGCGCAGCCTGTTTGCCCCGGCTCCGGTGCAGGTGCTGCAGGTGCCCACCCTGCCCAAGAAGCAGGAAGGGACACAGGCCCCGGCCCGCACCGACGCCAAACTGGTGCTGGATCACCCGCTGACCGTGGCCGACCTGGGCGAAGGTGCCCCCAGCGCGGCCGGGCAGACCGAGCAGGTGGCCGGTGCCACGGTGCTGCGCCACCCCTCGGCGGGCAGCCTGTATCTGAATTTCTACTATGACCTGGGCCATGTGGCCCCGGAGGACCTGCCGTATCTGGACCTGCTCACCGATGTGCTGGACGAGCTGGACACGCCGCCCCACACGGCCCAGCAGCTGAACACCCTGCGCAGCACCTGGCTGGGCGACAGCCGCGTACTGCTGGACTTCTGGACCGGCCGGCAGGAGGGCGCACCCTGCCATGCCAAACTGACCATGAGCCTGAGCCTGCTGGAACGCAGCCTGCAAAAGGCCGTGGAGCTGGGTGGCGAGTGGCTGTATGACACGCAGCTCACCGGCCCGGCGGCGGAAGCCGCCTTTGCCCGGGTGCTGAGCCAGCAGAAACTGAACATGGAACAGCAGTTCATCCAGCAGGGCAACGCCTATGCGGCGGTCCGTGCCAGTGCCCACTACAATGTGGAGAACGCGGCCAGCGAGCGATGCAGCGGCGTAAGCTATTATCGCTTCCTGTGCGATCTGCTGGAAAAGGCCGACTGGGCAGGCCTTGGCGCAAAGCTGGAAACCCTGCGGGCCCAGGTGCTGCAGCACGCCCAGCTCACCGTGAGCCTGCACGGCTCGGAGCAGGCGCTGGACACCTTGCGCACCCTGCTGCCGGGCAGCCGGTTTGCGGCGCAGGAGCGCGACGCGGCGCAGCCCTATGTGGAGCCGCTGACCCCGCCGGTGAACGAGGCCTTTATTATTGACGGCGGCGTGAACTACGCGGTGCAGGTGTGGCCCATGGAGCGCCGCAGCGACCGCAAGGTGCTGGCCCGCGTGATGAGCTACGAATACCTGTGGCACAACATCCGCGAGGTGGGCGGCGCCTACGGCACCGGCATGCTGTCGTCGGACGGCGTGGAGTACCTGTACACCTACCGGGACCCCCACCTGACCGAGAGCTACGACACCTTTGCCAAGGGCCCGGCGGAGCTGACCGCCCGCGATTACACCGAAAAGGACCTGAACGACCTGATCGTGGGTGCCGTGGCCAAGCTGGACACGCCCCGCAAGCCCCGCGCCGAGGCACGGGAGCTGGACCGGCAGTATTTCTGCGGCATCACCGAAGCAATGAAGGCTGCCGACCGCAAGGCCCTGTGTGCCGTGGACGCAGCTCTGCTCAAAGAGCAGGCCGCCGGTCTGGCCGATGCCATGGCTGCCGGTGTGAAGGTGACCTTTGGCAGCAGGGACGCGGTGGAGGCCGCAGGCTCCCTGTTTGACCGCGTAGAGACCCTGTAACGAAAACAAACCAATGAAGCCCCGGCACAGTGTGGAATGCAGACTGTGCCGGGGCTTGTTTTGTGCGAAAAATCAGAAGGCACCCTGATAGTATTCCAGCAGGATACAGCCGGTGCGCAGGACATTGCGCACGGCGGCGTCATCCAAATCCAGCTGCAGCAGGGTGCGGATGCGCTGCAGCCGGTACACCAGCGTATTGCGGTGGATGAAAAGCTGCCGGGCCGTGGCATGGAGGTTCTGCTCCTGCAGCAGGTAGACGCACAGGGTGTGCAGCAGGGCGGTGCTGTGGGCCTGGTCGTACTCCTGCAGGCGGCGCAGCATGGGGTGGATGAAGGCCCGGAGGTTGGCGCTTTGGGCGATGGTGCGGACAAACACGTCCTGATACAGGGCCGAGGCGCTGCGGCAGCCCGCACCGCAGTGCAGGTCCCGGGCGGTGGCGGCGGCTTCCTGATTGAAGCGCCACACGGTGCCCAGCTGCAGCAGAGAGGGAAACGGCATGCTCAGGATCACGGTCTGGTCCATGCGCAGGCCCACCTCCTGCAATTTTTGCAGCAGCTGTTCCGGCTGGGCAGAGCCCCCGGTGCCGGGCAGCAGAAGCAGAAAGGCGGTTTCGGTCTGCATGAACCACCCTTCCGGCCACTCGTGGGCCAGCAGAGCCTGTTGATTCGTGCGGGTGAGCCGGTGCGCCTGCGACAGCGGGATGCTGGCCAGATAGAAGTGCGGGGGCGCTTCCAGTGCCGGGAAGCGGTGCAGCTTTTTCTGCATGGCGCTCTGCTGGGCAGGCTCGCAGAACAGCAGCTCCTGCAAAAAGCGCTCTTCCGGTGCAGCCCGCCAGGCGGTGGGGGCTGCATGCACCAGATAATGCTGCAGCAGCTCCAGCAGACGCTGGGCCAGGACCTCGTCCTCCGGAGCAAAGGGGTGTTTCAGCTCAATGATCTCCAGCCCGCCGCAGTTGCGGCCATCGTCGGGGGCGACCACAGGCCCCACCATCCGACGGACGGGGCGGCCGGCCGGCTCGGTGTAAGGTACGGTCTGCAGGCCGGTAAGGTTGCGGGCAGAAAAATTTTCGATCATGGCTTCGGCCTGCTTCAGGTCGTGATGCTGAGGCGCTTCGCCCTGCAGGATGCGGTCCCAACTGTCGATGCCGATGGGCTGTTCCGGCTCCATGGCCAGGGTGCGGAAGCTGCTGTCCACCACCAGCACCGGGTTGCCCAGCTCCTGCCGGGCGGCGGCCAGCAGGTCCTTCAGGCCGCCGGAGAGGCAGGCCTGCTCCAGACGGTGCAGGCGGCGCTGGAGCCGCCGCTCCGGCTCCAGCAGGCGGTGAACGGCCCGGACCAGCGGCAGGGTCAGGGCAGGATCGGCGTAGTGGGCGGCGTTGGGGTGCTGCGGTGCGCCCGGTGCGCACAGAAGGTAAAACCGGTCCGGGCGGTCCACGGTGCCCTCGCCGATGAAAACGGTGCCGCCTTCTGCATCGTCCCAGGGGTCCAGCACCACCCGGGTGCAGGCAAAGCAGGCAGGGGCGTCGGGCAATTGCAGCGGAAAGTCGGCGCAGAGCCGGGCACAGAGTTCGGTGGTGAGCATGAGGGTCTCCTTTGGTCAAATACAAACAAAATACGGGCGATATTTGTATCAAGAATACAATGTACAGCCAACGGTGTCAATGTTAAAATAGAAACGAAGTGAATGTTTCTTTTTTAACAAAGAGGCGTTCCGTCGCAATGCACGAAGAGAGAAAAAGATGTAAGGAGAAACTACCATGTCGAAACTGTCCCGTAGATCCTTCCTCAAGGGCACCGCAGTCAGCGCACTGGGTGCCGCTGCTCTGGGTATGACCGCCTGCAGCAACAACACTGCCGCAAGCAGCACCGCATCCTCTGCCGCTGCTTCTGCACCCGCTTCCAGCACCCCGGCTCAGCAGCCCGCTGCTGCCGAGACCGGCAAGCCCGGCTTCTTCACCGACCCGTATCAGTACAAGGATACCGATGCCGTGCAGGTCGTGACCACTGAGGTGGTCGTCGTGGGTGCCGGCAACGCCGGCTGTACCGCTGCCTGCTCCTGCGTGGAGAACGGCAGCGAGGTCGTGGTCATTGAGGCCCAGAACGCCATCCATGGCCAGGGCGGCGGTGTTGGTCTGTGCAACACCAAGTACGTCCAGTCTCTGGTGGATGAGGGCAAGCTGCCCCACATGACCGACGTGGTGGAGCACCAGAACATCTGGGTCCAGCGCTGCGGCAGCCGCGTGAACGAGGCTCTGGTCTCCATGTGGTTCAACAACTCCCCCGAGGCCGGCAACTGGCTGATCGACAAGTGCGCGGAGTTCGGTGTGGTGCCGGTGTCCTTCCGTGCACATGCCCCCAACGCCATCATCCCCGAGTCCTACGACTACCACATGTTCGTCAACGTTGGCGACCATCAGTTCGACTCCAAGTGCGGCTACTTTGCAGCCACCAACGTCCTGTACGAGGACAGCCAGAACGCAGAAAAGTACGAGCACCCCGCCACCTACTTCTTCAACACCAAGGCTCAGGAGCTGCTGGTGGAGGACGGCCGCGTGACCGGCGTGTTCGCACAGCGTGACGGCGAGCTGTGGCTGTTCCGTGCCACCAAGGGCGTCATCCTGGCCACCGGCGGCATCCACGAGGATACCGAGATGACCGACTACTACTGCGACGAGAACATCAAGCGTGTGCAGCGCTGCGAGCACGGCCCCGCAGGCTTCTCCACCGGCGACGGCCACAAGATGGGCCTGTGGGTCGGTGCACACATGCAGGATGGTCCGTTCCCGCTGATGCTGCATCCGCAGGCATGCTCCATGTTCCACGGCTGCTTCCCCTTCGTCAACCAGGAAGGCCACCGTTTCATGAACGAGGGCACCTGGGTGCAGGGCAAGAGCATGAATGTCATGCACCAGACCGGCAACGTTGCATGGTCCATCTTTGATGCAGACTACGGCAAGTACAACCGCATGTCTCTGGAAAACGGCACCGGCGGCGGCATGTTCTGGGACACCATGAGCGCAGCCATCGGCCAGGAGTTCACCGATGACGATGTGACCTCCATCGTGGAGAGCGACATCGCCGTGGGCAACACCGTCAAGGCAGACAGCATCGAGGAGCTGGCCGCTCTGATCGGCGCACCCGCCGATGTTCTGAAGGAGACCATCGACCGCTACAACGAGCTGGTCACCAAGGGCGCCGACGATGACTTCCACAAGCCGGCCGACTTCCTGTACCCGGTGGTCAAGGCTCCGTTCTACGCTGCTAAGGTGGGCGTTGCCCTGCTGGCTGTCGTGGGCGGCCTGTCGGTCAACACCGACCTGCAGGTCCTGGACGACGAGAAAAAGCCCATCGAGGGTCTGTACGCCACCGGCAACACCTCCGGTGACCTGTACGCCATCGACTACCCCATCAACATGGCCGGCAACTCCAACGGCCGCTGCGTGATCTGGGGCTACCTGCTGGGCAAGACCATGGCCAAGGCCACCGCTTCCGGCGAGGCTCTGACCAGCCGTGATGAGCTGGCCGACCTGGCAAAGGACGAGAACGGCATCGTGGCATCCGACACCGTCTATAAGGACGGCAGCTACACCGGTACCGGCAAGGGCCGCGGCGGCGACATGGAAGTGACCGTGACCATCACCGACGGCAAGATCTCGGACATCGTGGTCAACTCCCACGCCGAGTCCTCTGACATCGGCGCACCGGCTCTGGACAAGCTGATCCAGAACGCCATTGCTGCCAACAGCGCAGAGATCGACGGCGCTTCCGGCGCTACCATGACCTCCGACGGCTTCCGTGAGGCTGTGGCACAGGCTCTGGCAAAGGCACAGTAAGGCTTTATAAAAAAGAACCCCGGGGACGGGCAGCGCAGGACGCTGCCCGTCCCCTTTTTGCGCAAAAAAGCGGCGTCTGCAAAAAGCAGACGCCGCAGGAAAAACAGGGAATGCCGCGCAGAAGGATCAGTTCTTGCGGGCAATCATTTCGGTGTAGGCCAGCACCAGCGGGCCGACGCCCTTGGCGTCGTTGCACACCACCGGCTCGCTGAAGTAGTAGGCCAGAGAGCCGTCGCGGTGGTCCTTGCCGCCCAGACCGGCCACCAGGCAGATGCCGCCCAACTGCAGGCTGCCGTCCGGATTCTTGGACAGGTACTTGTCGCAGGTGCCGTAGAAGGCCTTTTCAGCCCAGGCTGCCATCCGTTTGGGCAGGTAGCCCAGGCGCACGCCCTTGAGCACCGCGTAGGCAAACAGGGCAGTGCCGCTGGTCTCCAGATAGTTGCCCTCCACGCCGGGGTGGTCCATCACCTGCCAGAACATGCCGGTCTCCTCGTCCTGGAACTTGTGCACGTCCTCGATGGTCTGCTTGAGCATGGCCATGATGCCGCGGTACTCGTTGTACAGCTGCTCGTCCATGCGCTCCAGCACGTCCACCATGGCCACCATGAACCAGCCCATGGCGCGCAGCCAGAAGTTGGGGCTGCAGCCGGTGACGGGGTCGGCCCAGTACATCTGGCGGCTCTCGTCGTAGCCGTGGTAGTACAGGCCGGTGGTTTCGTCCCGCATGTGCTTTTGGATGTTCATGAACTGCTTGTAGCTGTCGATGCAGCCCTGCATCTTGTTGTAGCGGGTCTCATACTCCATGTAGAAGGGCTGGGCCATATAGGTGCCGTCCAGCCACACCTGCCAGGGATAGATGTCCTTGTGCCAGAAGTTGCCCTCCTTGGTGCGGGGCTGGGTGAGCAGCTGGCTGCGGATGGTGTCGATGGCCTTGCGGTACTTCTCGTCCCCGAAGATGTCGTACAGGATGAACAGGTTCTTGCCCTGATTCACATTGTCCAGGTTGTACTCCTTGGGGTCGTAGGTTTTGATGGAGCCGTCCTCCTGCACAAAGTAGTCGATGAAATCTTTGGAAAAGTCCAGATACTTTTTGTCTCCGGTGGTGTGGTACAGGCTCAGGCAGGCGGTGATCATGCAGCCGTCGATGTAGTTCCACTTGTTGGGCTTGCCGCTGCGCACCTTCTCGATGTTCCACATGGGTGCCTCGGCGCTGGAATTGGCGATCAGGTAGTCCACATAATCGCCCAGCATGGACAGGATCTCTTCATGGGTCATGGTATTAGTCCTCCTCAAAATGGCCGACGTTGACAAAGTGCAGGCGCTCGCCCTCGTAGCCCTCG
>SKEC01002427.1_pt1 | contig 12591 bp, 10 predicted proteins | sample 4826641 | NCBI WGS metagenome assembly SKEC01 (sample SAMN11008819, study PRJNA524170) | human gut metagenome | biome: Human fecal sample; material: Feces; isolation source: fecal sample from pouch patient p18, p21 | host: Homo sapiens | place: Israel: Tel-Aviv | collected 2015-12-22
GTAGAGCTGCCGCTCTCGGTCAGGGCTTCCAGCACCACCGAGGCGCTGCCGATGCCCCACTGGGTAGTGCTGCCGGTGGTGTTCTCGATGACCACCGCCGCCGCCCGCTGCTCCGGGTACAGCAGCTGCTGCCCGGTAAGCGGGTCTGCCGGGGCGGTGCTTTCTGCCGGCGCAGCGGCGGTGCCCCCGCAGCTGCCCAGCAGCACCGCGCACAGCACGGCTGCACCAAGGCGCAGGCTCCATTTGCGTTTCATGGGTCTCTCCCCTTACTGATAGTTAAAGTTTTGCCACTCGTCATCGTCCACGATGGCCAGATAGGTCTTGCCGCGGTTGAAGCAGATCTCGCTGCCGTCGGCGGCATAGACCTTGAGCGGGTGCTCCGGGGATGCCTTCTGCCATGTGCCGTGCTGCACCGCGCCCCGGGTGAAGAAATAGGCTTCGCCGCCGGACACATAGTCCACCTGCTGCACGCCGCCGGAGTCGCCGGGGTAGTCCGCGATGCCTGCAAAACAGACCAGCAGGTTGGTAAAACCAAGCTGCTTTCCGGTCAGCTCGTCCACGGTGTTTTCAAAAGCACCGTCGGCGCGGCTGTACATGGACATTTTATAAAGGTGATCCCAGCGGTTGTAGCTGAAGGTGGTCTTGTAGCTGTCCGAGTGCACGATGTTGATGGTCTTGGCGGCGGCAGCGCCGGACATCTTGTTCTCTGCGCCGGTGCGGTAGTCCGCAAAGCGGAAGAAGGTGCTCTCGTAGGGATATTCCAGCCCGATGCCTGCGTTGGCGGCGGCCTGCCGGATCTCAGCGCCGGAGGTGAACTCGGTGTGCTCATACGCCACGTTGCGGCCGCGGCTGTCGCGGTGCGCCACATGGGGGTGAGTAGGGGTATTAAAATAGCTCTTGCCGCCGATGTTCAGGCCGGAGTAGTGATACACGTTGATGAACTTGGTGCAGGGGGCGCTTTCGCCGTCGTGGTAGTACAGCGCCTGCCACGGCATGAGCAGCTGCAAAAACTGGTCGCGGCCGGAGCGCAGCGGCCCCACCTCCGGGATGGCGTTGGCGTCGTGGTACACCGCGCAGAAGCGGGAGATGCCGCCCTCCACCTTGCTCTCAATGAGCAGGTCAGCCGAGCCGATGCCGCGCTGCGGGCGGGCGTTCTGCCGCTGGGTGTTGCTGATGTTGTTCACCATCACGCCGACAATACGGCCGTTGCTGCGGCGCGGCTCGCCGGTAAGGGGGTCGGCGTTATAGGCGGGCAGGCTGCTGTCGGCGCTCTCTGCCGGGGCTTCGGATGCCGCTCCTGCGTCCGGGGCTGCGGCTTCGGTGCTTTCAGAGGATGCAGAGCTGCCCTTCCCGAAGGTCTGCTGCAGCCAGCCGGAAAAGCCGTTGCCCACACAGGCGCTGTCGGCGGGCGCGCAGCCGGACAGAGCCAGCGAGGCGGCTGCCAGCCCCGAGACACGGAGAACGGTACGACGCGTGATCTTTTTCATGCAAAAAACCTCCTGATCAAGAAAGCTCTGCGCAGCCCCGGCGCTGTCGGAACGGTTGCGCGCGGTGGATGAAAACGAACGGCCCTTCGGCACTGCTTTGATTGTAATAGTTCTTGCGGCGTTTGTAAAGTGAAAATTAACGGCAAAGCGCTTTACCTGTGCTGCTCTGCTAAGCTCTGCAGCATCTCGTGCAGCTGGGCGCGGACGGCGGCGGGGGCGGTGACCTCTACCTTGCCGCCAAAGCCGCACACCCAGCCGAAAAACTGCTGGCTGACGCAGATGGGCACGTCAAAGTGGAAGTGCTCCGCGTCCTCCGGGCAGAACACCGGCTCCCGGCCAAAGCGCTCCCGCATGACCGGCTCAAGGTCGGCAGTGCACCGCAGGGTGACCCGGTACTCGGTGCCGCCGAACATATTGAAGTGCTTGCGCAGGTAGGCGGGCAGGTCGAAGGTGCGGAAGAACTCCTTGCCCCGGCGCGGCTCGTCCAGTACCAGCACCCCGGCCATCCGGTCCACCCGGTAGTGACGCACCGGGGGCGCTTTTTCGTCCTGATAGGCAATGAGGTAATAGCAGCCGTTTTCCCACGCCAGCTGCCACGGGCTTACAGTGCGCACGGCGCTGCTGCCCTTGTAGCGGAACTGCACCAGACACCCCCGGTTGATGGCAGTGTGCAGGGCGTCGATGCTGTACAAAAGGGTCTGGCTGTCGGTCTTGGGACGTCCGTCCACATACACCTGACGCTGCAGCTGAGTGCCCTCGTAGTCGGAGCAGAGGGCTTCCAACTTGTGGATGATGCGCTTGCTGGTGCGCGCCGAGATGACGCTGCTGGATTGTACCGCGTCCACCAGCAGCTTCAGCTCCGAAAGCTCGAATGCACGGCTGGCCATCCAGTACCCGCCGCCGCGCCCGCGCTGCAGCTGGATGTCGTAGCCCAGACTGCGCAGGGTGTCGATATCGCTGTAAATGCTCTTGCGCTCGGCCAGAATGCCCTGATTTTCCAGCAGCTGCACCAGCTGGGGCACGTTCAGGCGGTGGTTCTCGTCGGTGCGCTGCTCAAGGATGCGCAGCAGCGTTACCAGCTTGGATTTCTGTCCTTCCTGCTTGGGCATGGGGCAATACCTCCGTCACGGTTTATTCCGGCAGCTTTTTGTCAAAGGCGGCGCGGCGCTGGGTGGAAAGGCGGAACATTTGTTCCAGCTTGTCCCGGTCGTCTCCCACAAGGGCGGCGCGCATTTCCTGCAAAGCAGAATCGAACTGGTCGATCTCGCTGATCAGGTTCTGCTTGTTCCACAAAAACAGCTCTGCCCACATTTAATCGTTGATGCGTGCAATGCGGGTCAGATCCCGGAAGGAGTCGCCGGTGTACTCGCACAGCGAGGTGTTGTCGTTGGCGCACATCAGGCTTACGGCGATGGCGTGGCACAGCTGGCTGACATAGCCGATCATCCGGTCGTGCTCCTGCACGGTCAGGGTGCAGATGTGCTTGAAGCCCAGCACCTCGGCCAGCTCCTTTGCCCACTGGATGCCCGCAGGGGTGTTTTTCTCGGTGGGGGTGATGATGAAGTTGGCCGGGGCAAAATTCACCTCGGCGGCGTGCTCCACGCTGGAAGTCTCGCGGCCAGCCATGGGGTGGCTGGCGATGAACTCCACCCCCGCCGGGCACAGCGCCTGCACCGGCTCCACAAGGCCGGTCTTGACGCCGGAAACATCCGTAAAGATGCACCCGGGCTTGAGCAGGGAACCGTAGGTTCGGAACCAGTCCAGCAGCGCGGTGGGGTACAGGCCAAAGATGATATGGTCGGCCTGCCGGACAAGGTCCTCAAAATCGTGGGTCTTACCGCTGGCGATATAGCCGTGCTCCAGCGCGTACTGCAAGTGTCCCTCGCTGCGGTTGATGCCGTCCACATGGAAGCCTGCGCGGGTCAGCTCCAGCGCGTACTTGCCTCCCAGCAGACCCAGACCCACTACGAGATAACGTTTTGTTTTATCAAGCATCTTCTACCTCCACGCCAAGCGGCGCTGCATCTGCAAAAAAGCCGGGCCAGCTCTTCTGGATGGCTTCGGCATCGTCCACGGTCAGGGGCAGTGCGGCGGCTGCGGCCAGCACCGCAAGGCTCATGACCACCCGATGGTCGTTGTGGCCGTGCAGCGGGGCGGCAGGGGCGTGCAGACGCTTAGCACAGCCGTGCACCGTGATGGTGCCGCCGTCGCTTTCCAGCACGCCGCCGCAGGCGCGCAGCTCGGCTTCCATAGCCGCGATGCGGTCGCTCTCTTTCAGGCGCAGCCGCTGGGCGTTGCGGATGACGGTGGTGCCCTCGCACAGCAGGCCCAGCACCATCAGCACGGGGCCAAGGTCGGGGCAGTCCGCAAGGTCGATGTCCACCCCATGCAAGGGAGCTTTTGCAAAGGTGATGCTGTCGCCTTTGCGGGTGAACACCGCGCCGCACCGGCGCAGGATGTCCAGAATGGCGGCATCGCCCTGCAAAGTGTCCGGCGCAAGGCCGGTGATGGTCACCCCGCCGCACACCGCGCCCAGCACCGCCGGGAAAGCAGCCTGACTGTAATCGCCCTCCACGTTGTAGTCGCAGGGGTGGTACTGCTGCCCGCCGGGCAGCAGCAGGGTGGTTGCGTCCAGCCAGCGGCTGTGCACCCCAAAGGCGGCCTGTACGGCGCGGGTCATGTCGATGTAGCTGCGGCTCTCCACCGGGGGAATAAGGTGCAGCTGGCTGTCCCCGGGCAGCAAGGGCAGCGCGAACAGCAGCCCGCTGATGAACTGGCTGGACACGTTGCCCGCCAGCCGATAGTCCCCGGGGGTCAGTGCGCCCTCCACGGTCAGCCCGGCGGGGGACTGCTCGAACCGTAGATTCTGCTCGCGATATAACGTTTCGTATACGGACTGCGGGCGCTCCATCAGCCGTCCGCGCCCGGTAAAGGTGACCGGCTGGCCGGTCAGGCTGGCAATGGGGATCAAAAACCGCAGGGTGCTGCCGCTTTCGCAGCAGTCCACCGGGGCGGTCAGGGGCAGGAAATGCCCAAGCCCCTGCACAGCAGCATCATCTGCGCCGGTGTCCACGGCGGCGCACAGCTGCGCGGCGGCGGACAGGGTGGCAGAGATGTCCTTGCTGAATTCCAGATGGGTGATGTGGGAGCGCCCCACAGCCAGCGCAGCGCACAGCACGGCGCGGTGCGCCATGCTTTTGCTGGGCGGCGCGGCGATCACGCCCCCGATGCCGCCGGGGGCAGGTCTGATGGTTACTAGCATAGCGGTGTTATCCTTTTGCAATTTCCCACGGGCAGCGCTTCAGGCGCCCCTTGGGGGAGCTGGCGCGCCAGCGCCTGAGGGGGTAAATGGTTTACATCTCCCGGCCGATGGCCCAAGCCACCTGACGGCACTTTGCCATGGCCTGTGCAAAGGCGTCCGGGGTCAGACACTGTGCACCGTCGCTCCATGCGTGCTGGGGGTCGTAGTGCACCTCTACCTCCAGACCGTCCGCACCGGCGGCTACGGCGGCGATCATCATCGGCTCCACCAGATTGGCCTTGCCGGTGGCGTGGCTGGGGTCTACCACGATGGGCAGATGGGTCTTTTCGTGGATGATGGGCACAGCGGAAAGATCCAGCGTGTTGCGGGTGTATTTTTCAAAGGTGCGGATGCCGCGCTCGCAGAAGATGACCTGCTCGTTGCCGCCTGCCATGATGTACTCGGCGCTCATGATCCACTCCTCGATGGTGTTGCACAGGCCGCGCTTGAGCAGCACAGGCTTGTGCATCTTGCCTACCGCCTTGAGCAGCTGGAAGTTCTGCATATTGCGTGCGCCGATCTGCACCACGTCCACATACTCCTCAAACTCCGGGATGCGGTCCTCGCTCATCAGCTCGGAGACGATGGGCAGACCGGTGGCTTCGCGGGCCTTTACCATGTCTAAGATGCCCTCGGTCTCCAGACCCTGAAAGGCGTAGGGGGAGGTGCGGGGCTTGTAGGCACCGCCGCGGAACAGCGCTGCGCCGCCCGCCTTGACTCCCTGCGCAATGCGCAGGGCCTGCTCGGCGTTCTCGATGCTGCAGGGGCCTGCCATGACGGCGATCTTTTCCTTGCTGCCGATCTTCACGCCGCCGCAGTCGATGACCGAGTCTGCGGGGTGAAACAGGCGGTTGGCGCGCTTATAGGGCGCAGACACGCGGGTGACGTTGTCGATCCACGGGTTTGCCAGCACGTCCCGCTCGTCGATCTTGGTGGTGTCGCCCACCAGACCGAACACGTTGTAGTCCTTGCCGGTGATCAGGGTCACATCCAGACCCTGCTTTTCGAATTTGTCAACGATCTTTTCCAGCTCTTCTTTGGGAGTGCCTTTTTTGGTGGAGATGATCATAAAAAGTTTCCTTTCCTGTTTTTAAGATTGAAGTCTGCTTTGAATGGTATTGTCTATCTGTGTACAGACGGCATTAAAATGGTTGTCCACATCGTTATTTGCAAAACGGAGAACCAGTAGCCCATACTGTTCAAGAACCGCACTTCGTTCTGCATCGTAAGCCTTGCCCTGCTCGGTATAATGCTGAGAGCCGTCCAACTCGATCACAAGCCGTGCCTGCGCACAGTAAAAGTCAACGACAAAGGATTCAATGATCCGCTGTTTATAGATCTTTACAGGATAATCGCGCAGAAATACATACCAGAGTCTATGCTCCTGTGGCGTCAGATTACGTCGTAATGTACGCGCAGTGCCAAGCATTTTATAGTTCTTATTAACGGTGATATGTTTCATGAACGACTTCCTTTGTGGCAGCGGGCTTGCCCTCTCAGGCGCTTGCGCGCCAGCTCCCCCAAAGGGGGAGCCTTCTGTGAAGGGAAAATGTCAGAAAAACAATAACCTGTTTGGGAGGTTATAAAAATGGCAAAAAAAATTCTGGTCGTTGGCGGCGGCGGACGCGAGCACGCCATCATCAAGGCATTGAAGAAGAGCCCCGACTGCGGCGAAGTCTGGTGTGCGCCCGGCAACGGCGGCATCGGCTATGACGCCCACTGCGTCAACATCAAGGCCACCGATGTGGAAACGATGGTCGGCTTTGCGGAGACGGAAAAGTTTGACTACGTCGTGGTGGCTCAGGACGACCCGCTGGCACTGGGCATGGTGGATGCGCTGGCGGCAGTCGGCATCCCGGCTTTCGGCCCGGACAAGGCCGCTGCCCGCATCGAGGCATCCAAGGTCTTTTCGAAAGACCTCATGAAGAAGTACGGCATCCCCACCGCAAAGTATGAGACCTTCGACGACCCCGCCAAGGTCATGGAGTATATCAAGGCTGAGGGCAAATACCCGGTGGTCATCAAGGCCGACGGCCTTGCGCTGGGCAAGGGCGTGCTCATCTGCGAGAACGAAGAGCAGGCCGCCGAGGGCGTCAAGGAGATCATGCTGGACAAAAAGTTCGGCGCTTCCGGCAACCACGTCGTGGTGGAAGAGTTCCTCACCGGCCCCGAGGTCAGTGTGCTGAGCTTCACCGACGGTAAGGTGGTCAAGCCTATGGTCTCCTCCATGGACCACAAGCGCGCCAACGACCACGACACCGGCCTGAACACCGGCGGCATGGGTACCGTCGCGCCGAACCCCTATTACACTCCGGCCATCGCTGCCGAGTGCATGGAGAAAATTTTCCTGCCCACCATCAAGGCCATGAACGCCGAGGGCTGCCCCTTCAAGGGCTGCCTCTACTTCGGCCTGATGCTCACCCCGGACGGCCCGAAGGTCATCGAGTACAACTGCCGCTTCGGCGACCCTGAGACCCAGGTGGTGCTGCCCCTGCTGGAAAGCGACCTGCTCAAGGTCATGACCGCCTGCACCGAGGGGACGCTGGCCGACACCGAGGTCAGGTTCTCCGACGGCGCTGCCGCCTGCGTCATCCTTGCTTCCGGCGGCTACCCGGTGGCCTACGAGAAGGGCAAGCCCATCACCGGCCTTGTGGACGGCCAGCTGCCCGATGAGCCGAACGTCACGGTCTACCACTCCGGCACGGCCATCACCGAGGACGGCCAGCTCGTCACCAACGGTGGCCGTGTGCTGGGTGTGACGGCCACCGCGCCCGGCCTGCCCCGCGCCATCTCCATCGCCTACGAGGCGGCGGAGCACATCCACTTTGACAAGCTGCACAAGCGCACCGACATCGGGATGCGGGCGCTGAAAGCACTGGCAGAGAAGCAGTAAATGCAGCTCTGAAGGCTCTCCCTTTGGGAGAGCTGTCACCGAAGGTGACTGAGAGGGCAAGGATGCTGACAAAGATGCGCAGGCATGGCGATAGCATCGCTCTGACGAAGGGACTGCTTATCGCTGTGCGGCGGCTTTGCCGCACCGGGCCTGCCCTCTCCGTCATTGCTTCGCAATGCCACCTCTCCCAAGGGGAGAGGCTTTGGCAGGCCGGGAAGCTCTGAGCTGACTGCTGAAAGCATATATGCCGCAAAATACAGTGCGCTGTTGTCAAGAAAAGCGGCTTCTGAACAATAATACTTGTTAAGATGTCGTGGATCTGGACAGCGGAGCACTTCTGTTTCTGGTAAAATAAAACTCCTCTCAGGCTGTGCGGCCTGACCGACACGCCAGTGGCTCCCCCTTTGGGGGAGCTGTCAGCGAAGGTGACTGAGAGGGCTGACAACAAGGGGGATTTCCCAATGGTATATCGTATCTATGTTGAAAAGAAACCCGGCTTCGACGGCGAGGCCCAGAGCCTGCGCAATGAGCTCGTCTCTCTGCTGGGCATCAAGGAGCTGAACGGTCTGCGTCTGCTCAACCGCTACGACGTGGAGGGCATCGACGAGGCTTTGTTCGAGCAGTGCGTCCCCACCGTGTTCAGTGAGCCGCCGGTGGATAACACCTACGCCGAGCTGCCGGTCTCCGACGGCGTGTCTTTCGCCGTGGAGTATCTGCCCGGCCAGTTCGACCAGCGCGCCGACTCTGCCGCCGAGTGCATCCAGCTCATCAGCCAGGGCGACCGCCCGCTGGTGCGCTCTGCCCGCGTCTACCTGCTGGAAGGCACCCTGACCGATGAGCAGGTGGCTGAGATCAAGAAATACGTCATCAACCCGGTGGAGGCCCGCGAGGCTTCGCTGGACACCAGGGCTACCCTGAAGATGGAGTATCCCATCCCCACCGAAGTGGAGGTGCTGGACGGCTTCAACGAGCTGGATGAGGCGGGTCTGAAAAAGTTCATCGACGAGAAGGGCCTCGCCATGGACCTGGGCGACATCAAGTTCTGCCAGGAGTATTTCCGCTCGGAGAAGCGCGACCCGACCATCACCGAGATCAAGATGATCGACACCTACTGGTCGGACCACTGCCGCCACACCACCTTCGGAACCATTCTGGATGACGTCCAGATCGACGATGCCGTGGTGCAGGAGGCCTTCGACCGCTACATGGCCATGCGCAAGGACCTTGGCCGCGAGGGCAAGCCCCGCTGCATGATGGATCTGGCCACCATCGGTGCCAAGGAGCTGAAGAAGCAGGGCATCCTGAAGAACCTGGACGAGTCTGAGGAGATCAACGCCTGCACCGTGAAGATCAAGTGCGACGTGAACGGCAAGGACGAGGACTGGCTGTTCCTGTTCAAGAACGAGACCCACAACCACCCGACGGAGATCGAGCCCTTCGGCGGCGCTGCAACCTGCATCGGCGGTGCCATCCGTGACCCGCTGTCCGGCCGCAGCTACGTCTATCAGGCTATGCGCGTCACCGGCGCAGGCGACCCCCTCAAGCCCGTCAGTGAGACTCTGCCCGGCAAGCTGCCCCAGCGCAAGCTGGTGACCACCGCTGCCGCCGGTTATTCCTCCTACGGAAACCAGATCGGCCTTGCCACCGGTCAGGTGGATGAGATCTATCACCCCGGCTATGTGGCAAAGCGGATGGAGATCGGCGCTGTTGTGGGCGCAACGCCCGCTTCCCACGTCCGCCGCGAATGCCCCGCTCCCGGCGACGTCATCGTTCTGCTGGGCGGCCGCACCGGCCGCGACGGCATCGGCGGCGCCACCGGTTCCTCCAAGGCCCACAAGCTGGACAGCCTTGAGCACTGCGGTGCCGAGGTGCAGAAGGGCAATGCGCCCATCGAGCGCAAGCTGCAGCGCCTGTTCCGCCGTGAGGACGCCTGCAAGATGATCAAGCGCTGCAACGACTTTGGTGCCGGCGGCGTTTCCGTTGCCATCGGCGAGCTGGCCGACGGCCTGTACATCGACCTGAACAAGGTCACCAAGAAGTACGAGGGTTTGGACGGCACCGAGCTGGCCATCAGCGAGAGCCAGGAGCGTATGGCTGTTGCCCTTGCCCCGGAGGACGTGGACAAGTTCATCGCCATTGCCACCGAGGAGAACCTCGAGGCAACCCCCGTGGCCAAGGTCACCGAGGAAAAGCGCCTGAACATGGTGTGGAACGGCGTTTCCATCGTGAACATCAGCCGCGAGTTTTTGAACTCCAACGGTGCAGAGAAGCACCAGAATGTCCATGTGGAAAAGGGCAGCGTCTGGCAGCCCCAGTGGTCCGGCCTGACCTTCAGCCAGAAGATGAAGTCCATGGTGGGCGATCTGAACGTCTGCAGCAAGAAGGGCCTTTCCGAGCGGTTCGACTCCACTATCGGCGCAGCCACCGTGCTCATGCCCTTTGGCGGTGCATACCAGCTGACCCCCCAGAACGCCATGGTAGCCAAGCTGCCGGTGGACGGCGAGACCTCCACCTGCTCCGGCATGGCATGGGGCTATAACCCCTACCTGATGAGCGCCAACCAGTATGTGGGCGCACGGATGGCTGTTATTGAGAGCGTGACCAAGCTGGTCGCCACCGGCTTCCGCTACGAGGACGCCTACCTGACCTTCCAGGAGTACTTCGAGCGTCTGGGCAACAAGCCCGAGCGCTGGGGCAAGCCGCTGGCTGCCCTGCTGGGCGCACTGGATGCACAGATCGGTCTGGGCATTGCTTCCATCGGCGGCAAGGACAGTATGTCCGGCTCCTTCGAGCAGCTGGATGTGCCCCCCACACTGGTGTCCTTTGCCACCGCTATCGGCAAGGCAAGCCGCGTAGTCTCCACCGAGTTCAAGAAGCCCGAGAGCACTGTGGTGCTCATCCGTCCCATCATCGACCCGGAGACCGGCTGCCCCAACTTCTTCTCCCTGAAGGCCAACTATAGAATCGTAGAGAACATGATCGAAGAGGGCATGGTCGCTGCTGCCTGCTCCGTGGGCTACGGCGGCATTGCCGAGGCACTGTTCAAGATGGGTCTGGGCAACCGCATCGGCTTCAAGATGCGTGCAGATATGACCACCCACCAGATGTTCGAGCCCATGTACGGCTCCATCATTCTGGAAATGGTGTCTGATTCTCCCGCCGGTATGCTGCTGGGCGAGACCACCAAGGAGTACACCTTCGAGTCCTGCGGCGAAAAGCTGGATATGGCCGAGCTGCAGGAGATCTGGGAGAGCAAGCTGGAGCCCGTGTATCCCTACCGCAAGGCCGGCCCCGCCGTGGAGAAGATCAACGGCAGCCTGACCGCCCCCGCTGCGCCCAAGATCGGCGTGGCAAAGCCCAAGGTCATCATCCCGGTGTTCCCCGGCACTAACTGTGAGTACGACACCGCCAAGGCCTTTGCCCGCGCCGGTGCCGACCCCGAAATTCTGGTGGTGCGCAACCTGACCCCTGCCGATGTTGCCGAGAGCTGCGAGGCACTGGTCAAGGCCATTGACGCAAGCCAGATCGTCATGCTGCCCGGCGGCTTCTCCGGCGGTGACGAGCCGGACGGCAGCGCCAAGTTCATCGCCTCCTTCTTCCGCAACCCTGCGGTCACCGAGGCTGTACGCCGTCTGCTGCAGCAGCGCGACGGCCTGATGCTGGGCATCTGCAACGGCTTCCAGGCTCTGATCAAGCTGGGTCTGGTGCCCTACGGCGATATCCGCCCCATCACCGCCTGCGACCCCACCCTGACCTTCAACACCATCGGCCGTCACCAGAGTATGCTGGTGCACACCCGTGTGGCTTCCACCGGCAGTCCGTGGCTCAGCAAGTGTGAGGTGGGCGAGATGCACACCGTCGCCATCAGCCACGGCGAGGGCCGCTTTGTAGCGCCGCAGGAGGTGCTGGACACCATGCTGCGCAACGGTCAGGTGGCCACCCAGTATGTGGATCTGACCGGCGTGCCCACCATGGATCAGCGCTTCAACCCCAACGGCTCTGTGCTGGCTATCGAGGGCATCACCAGCCCGGACGGCCGCGTGTTCGGCAAGATGGGTCACTCGGAGCGCAGCGGCGAGTATCTGTACAAGAACGTCACCGGCGATAAATACCAGCCGATCTTTGAGGGCGGCGTGGACTATTTCAAGGTTTGATGGTAGAATAAATAAGCAAAAGGGTGTCTGCCTATATAGGCAGCGCCTTCAACCGCCAATGCAGCGCTGGTAAAGCCTTCCCCCGGACGGGGGAAGGTGGCACGCAAGCGCCGGATGAGGGCGCACCGCAGGCAGCTGTTGCCCTTGAGTTCCGTCAGATCATAGGAGGAAAACAACCAATGTCACAGCATGATCGCTATATCAGCCCTTTTTCCACCCGCTACGCTTCCGATGAAATGCAGTACATCTTCTCGGACGACAACAAGTTCCGCACTTGGCGGCGGCTGTGGGTGGCACTGGCTCGTGCCGAAATGGATCAGGGCCTGACCAACATCACCCCGGACATGGTAGCCGAGCTGGAAGCTCATGTGGACGATATCAACTACGAAGTGGCTATCGAGCGGGAAAAGCTGGTGCGCCACGACGTCATGAGCCACGTCTACGCCTACGGTCAGCAGTGCCCCAAGGCAGCAGGCATCATCCATCTGGGGGCCACCAGCTGCTATGTGGGCGATAACACCGACATCATCGTGATGCGGCAGGGTCTTGAGCTGGTGCGTAAAAAGCTGGTGGGTGTGCTGGCAAAGCTGGCGCACTTTGCCAAGGAGTACAAGGATATGCCTTGCATGGCCTACACCCACTGCCAGCCCGCACAGCCCACCACCGTGGGCAAGCGCGCTACCCTGTGGGCCAACGAGCTGGTGATGGATCTGGCTGAGATCGACCATCGTCTGGCTACCCTGCAGCTGCGCGGGG
>SKEC01002455.1_pt1 | contig 12489 bp, 8 predicted proteins | sample 4826641 | NCBI WGS metagenome assembly SKEC01 (sample SAMN11008819, study PRJNA524170) | human gut metagenome | biome: Human fecal sample; material: Feces; isolation source: fecal sample from pouch patient p18, p21 | host: Homo sapiens | place: Israel: Tel-Aviv | collected 2015-12-22
GGCCCTTTCGGCCCGTAATATATCGGATGAAGAGATGCAAAAACGTTTCTTTAGTATGGCGGTGGACGAAAGCTCCATCTATCCCTGGCAGTATAATATCCGTACCGGTTTATTTACTTTTCCTGCGGGCTTTCTGGTACGCTTCGGGTTTGCAGAGAACAAGACCACCATTTCACGGAATGAGATGGACCGGATGGTTCATCCGGACGATCAGGAGTTGGCGTTCGAACTCTTTAACCGTGCATTGGCAGGTCTGAGCCAGAGTACCCGTATGAGTTTCCGCCAGCTTAGCGGTGACGGCAGATACGAATGGTGGGAATATCGTACTTCGGTGCTTGCAGGACTTACGACAGACACACCTTACAGCATTCTGGGCGTATGTCAGAGTATACAGCGCTATAAGACTACCGAAGAGCAATTGACCGCAGCCCGCGATAAAGCACTTCAGGCAGATAAGCTTAAATCGGCATTCCTTGCTAATATGAGTCACGAAATACGTACACCGCTGAATGCCATCGTGGGCTTCTCCGATTTGTTGAGCGATACCAGCGGGTTTACGGAAGAAGAGGTTAAGCTATTTATAGAGACTATCAATAAGAATTGTGGACTGTTGCTGGCACTTATCAATGATATTCTCGATTTGTCCCGTATAGAATCCGGCACAATGGATTTTCAGTTTGCCGGTCACAATCTTCCGTTATTGATGAAGAATGTATACGATTCACAGCGTTTGAATATGCCTCCGGGAGTGCAGTTGGTGCTGAAGTTGCCGGAGAATAGCAAAAAGTATCTGGTGACGGATAATGTCCGCCTCCAACAAGTGGTAAACAACTTGATCAACAATGCCGTTAAGTTTACGACCCAAGGTTCGATTACATTCGGATATACCGAAGAAGAACCCGGCTACACTTCTCTTTTTGTCGAAGACACCGGAAAAGGTATTTCGGAAGATGGATTGAGGCATATCTTTGAACGTTTCTATAAGGTAGATAGCTTTACTCAGGGTGCGGGGCTCGGACTGAGTATTTGCCAGACTATCGTAGGACGTCTGAACGGGACGATTACCGTCGCTTCAGAAGAAGGGCACGGAACCCGTTTCACTGTCCGCCTTCCGGATATTTGCGAATAATGATACCGGAGGACGTCCGTCTCCGAACAAACTGTTCATTTTCGGACAGCAGAAAGAACGATGGACGATAAGCGGTGAACGATAAACAGTGAATGATGAGTGGTGAACGATAAGCGATGAACGATGAATGAAGAGCGGTGAACGGAGGGAACGGACGGTGGATGTTCCTGATGCTAAAAGATCGGTAGGCGCTACCTTTCGCCGGAGGGCGTATCCCTCTCTTTTCTGTTCATTTACAGCGTGGTTACCCGTCCGGAGGAGGCTGCTCCATTATTGTTTTTCCTATTTTGCATCCATCGTTTTTTTCCCTATACCCTTTCTCTTTTCCCGTTTATTTTCCCTTTTGCTCCCTCAACCTCCCTTACTCATTGCTCCTTGTTTCGTGTTCCCGTTTTCCCGGTATTCACTTTTGGCACGGGGTTTGCTTTTCAGCCGGTAAATAAACGAATATTATATGAAACGATACTTTCTACTTTCTGCTTTTGCATTTTGCTCGTTGGCGCTGAGTGCGCAGGAAACGCAGGAAATCACCTTGAATGAAGCCATTGCACTGGCACGAACACAGTCTGTAGATGCAGCAGTAGCTCTGAATGAGCTGAAGACAGCTTATTGGGAGTATCGCACGTTTCGCGCCGATCTTCTTCCGGAAGTAAACTTCAGCGGTACATTGCCCAGTTACAGCAAGCAGTATAACAGTTATCAGAATGAAGACGGTTCTTACTCGTTTGTCCGCAGTAATAAGTTAGGATTGAACGGTGCTTTGTCTATCGACCAGAACATCTGGTTTACGGGAGGTAAAGTTTCATTGTCCTCTTCACTCGACTTTATGAAACAGTTAGGTTCCGGAGGAAGCCGGCAGTTCATGTCTGTCCCTATCGCCCTTCAACTGACTCAGCCCATTTTCGGAGTAAACAACCTGAAGTGGAACCGCCGTATCGAACCGGTGCGTTACGAAGAGGCGAAAGCCGCTTTTATTACTGCGACGGAGACGGTGACCATGAATGCGATCACTTACTTCTTCAATTTGCTGTCGGCAAAGGAGACACTGGGCACTGCCCGACAAAATCAGGTGAATGCCGACCGTTTGTACGAGGTGGCCGGGGCTAAACGAAAAATGGGTCAAATCTCAGAAAATGAACTTCTGCAACTAAAGCTTGCCGCCCTGAAAGCCCGGGCTGCCGTGACGGATGCAGAAAGCAATCTCAATGCCCATATGTTCCGTTTGCGCTCTTTCCTGGCCATAGGAAACGACCTGATACTGGAACCTGTGGTACCGGAATCGGCTCCCAACCTGAAGATGGAATACAACCAAGTGCTGAACAAAGCACTGGAACGCAATTCGTTTGCCCACAATATTCGTCGTCGTCAGTTAGAGGCCGAATATGAAGTTGCAACAGCCCGGGGAAATCTCAGGAGCGTCGATCTTTTTGCCAATGTAGGTTATACGGGACTGAATAAAGACTTATCTCCTGCCTATCACAATTTGCTCGACAATCAGGTGGTTGAGGTCGGTGTTAAAATTCCAATCCTCGACTGGGGTAAGCGCCGTGGAAAAGTGAGGGTAGCCAAGAGTAACCGGGACGTTACCCTGTCCAAGATAAAGAAGGAACAGATGGATTTCGATCAGGACATCTTCCTGCTAGTCGAGCATTTCAACAATCAGGCACAGCAGCTTTCCATAGCCAATGAGGCCGATAAGATTGCGCAACAGCGCTATAAGACGAGTGTCGAAACATTCCTGATCGGTAAGATCAATACACTTGATCTGAACGACGCCCAGAACTCGAAAGACGATGCGCGCCAAAAACATATCAACGAACTGTACTGGTATTGGTATTACTATTATCAACTCCGTAGCCTGACGTTGTGGGATTTCCAAAACAATACTCCCCTGGAAGCTGATTTTGAAGATATTGTAAAAAAATAATTGTGTGTTTGTTCTTTTTAAACAGGAGGGCTGTTGGTTTCAGACCAACGCCTCTTTGGTTTTAAACCAAGAGGTCTTACCTTTTAAACCAACGTACCTTTGGTTTTAAACCAAAAAAGAGTAGTTTTGCAACTCAAAAATTGATGCCTATGCTTTTAATTATAGATGATGATAGCGGGGTCCGCTCTTCCCTGAGTTTTATGCTGAAACGCGCCGGTTATCAGGTAATTGCAGTGACCGGCCCGCGTGAGGCGATGGAAGTAGTTCGTTCGGAAGCTCCTTCTCTGATCCTGATGGATATGAATTTTACACTTTCCACTTCCGGTGAAGAAGGATTGACGCTTTTAAAACAAGTAAAGGTTTTTCGTCCCGATGTCCCGGTCATTCTGATGACTGCCTGGGGCAGTATACAGTTGGCTGTACAAGGGATGCAGGCCGGTGCATTCGACTTTATCACGAAACCCTGGAATAACGCTGCTCTGTTGCAGCGCATCGAGACGGCACTCGAACTGACTGCCACTCCCAAAGACACTCCGCAAGAGCAAAGCGGAACACTCAACCGGAGCCATATCATAGGCAAAAGCCGTGGGTTGATGGAGGTATTGAATACGGTAGCACGTATTGCTCCTACCAATGCTCCCGTATTGATCACGGGTGAAAGCGGAACGGGTAAAGAACTGATAGCCGAAGCCATCCATATCAATAGCCAACGTGTCCGCCAGCCTTTTGTAAAAGTCAATCTGGGAGGAATTTCACAGAGCCTTTTCGAAAGTGAAATGTTCGGTCATAAAAAAGGTGCGTTTACAGATGCCACTGCCGACCGTATGGGGCGTTTTGAAATGGCGAACAAAGGAACTATTTTTTTGGATGAAATCGGGGACCTCGATCCGTCGTGCCAGGTAAAGCTGCTGCGGGTATTGCAGGACCAGACCTTTGAGGTGTTGGGAGACAGTCGCCCGCGTAAGACGGATATCCGGGTGGTTTCGGCTACGAATGCCGACCTGAGTAAGATGGTGAGCGAACACACTTTTCGTGAAGACCTGTTCTATCGTATCAATCTGATAACCGTAAAACTGCCTGCACTGAGAGAACGCAGAGAAGATATACCATTGCTTGCCAGACACTTTGCCGACCGTCAGGCGGAGATTAACAATCTGCCCCGTACAGAATTCTCGTCGGATGCGTTGAACTTCCTGAGCCGTTTACCTTTTCCGGGCAATATCCGTGAATTGAAGAACCTGGTAGAACGTACGATTCTGGTCAGCGGGAAGGAAGTGTTGGATGCAATCGATTTCGAGAACCAATACCAACGTCATGACGAAAGTGTGGCAACTTCTTCTTCATTTGCGGGAATGACCTTGGATGAAATTGAAAAGCAAACGATTCTTCAGGCACTGGAACGCTATAAAGGAAATCTCAGCCAGGTGGCTACCGCATTGGGAATCAGTCGTGCAGCATTGTATCGCCGTTTGGAGAAATATGATATCGGTGATAAGTAACCCGTTGCTTATCATGGTCCGTTAATCGTTAATCATCAATCACATGTCAGTAAAGGGATTCTTCTTCATACTTGTTTTCTTCTTGGTCGCTATCATGGGTTTTCTGATTTATATATCCGAAACCGTTGTCGTGAAGTATCTCTATATTGCCGAAGCATTGATGCTGCTCCTGATGCTGTATCTTATTTTGTTTTACCGGAAAATCGTGAAACCGATGAACACCATCGGCAGTGGTATGGAACTTCTCAGAGAACAGGACTTCAGTAGCCGGTTAAGCCATGTGGGGCAGCAGGAGGCCGACCGTGTGGTAAATGTTTTCAATCGCATGATGGAACAACTGAAAAACGAACGGCTGCGCTTGCGAGAACAGAATCATTTTCTCGACCTGATGATTAATGCTTCCCCCATGGGCGTTATTATCATGACGCTGGACGAAGAGGTATCTCAACTCAACCCCATGGCGATGAAGATGATGGGAGTCCGTCCGGAAGAAGCCGAGGGCAGGAAATTGTCGGAAATCGATTCTCCGCTTGCCCTGGAATTGGCCGCCATTCCGAATGGAGAAACCAGCACCGTCCGGCTGAACGACTCGAGTATCTATAAATGCACCCACTCTTCATTTGTGGACCGCGGCTTCCAGCATCCTTTCTATCTGATGGAAGGATTGACCGATGAAGTGATGAAAGCTGAAAAGAAGGCATACGAGAAAGTGATCCGTATGATTGCGCATGAGGTGAATAATACAACAGCGGGCATCACTTCCACATTGGATACGGTAGAGCAGGCATTGTCCGAGTCGGAAGGTATGGAGGATATTTGCGATGTGATGCGCGTATGTACCGAGCGTTGTTTTTCTATGAGTCATTTCATTACCCGCTTTGCCGATGTGGTGAAGATTCCCGAGCCCCGTTTTACTCCGACCAACCTGAATGACCTTGCATTTACCTGCAAGCGCTTTATGGAAGGGATGTGCAATGACCGGAACATCCGGTTGCAACTGATATGTGACGAATCTCTGGACGATGTGAAGCTGGATGCGTCCCTGTTTGAACAAGTATTGGTAAATATTATTAAGAATGCAGCCGAGAGTATCGGACAGGACGGGCAGATCATCATTCGTACTTCATTGCCTACAGCTATCGAAGTGGTGGATAACGGACCCGGTATATCAAAAGAGACTGAAGCAAAACTCTTCAGTCCCTTCTTTTCTACCAAACCCAACGGACAAGGTATCGGTTTGATTTTTATTCGCGAAGTTCTGAGCCGTCATGGCTGCACGTTTTCATTGCGTACATACGCCGACGGACTGACAAGATTCAGGATTCTATTTCCGTGATTCTTGCCATTTCACGGCATATTCATCCAGTATCCGTTTGATTCCCTGACCTATTTTCACATAATCCTTTTCATTCAGGTTAGCCAGTGATACACGTACGCTCCATTCCGGTCCGGCAAAACCTCCTCCGTTAAGCAATACCAGTGAGGTTTCGTTGGCCAGGCGGAAAACAACATCCAGCGGGCTGTAAGTTTTCTTCAGATAACTGACAAATTCTTCTCCATAGAATATCTTGGCCCATACCAGCATATCTATTTCGCTGTAGTAACCTACACGTAGCGGATCGTCTACGAGTGAGAATCCGGTGTTATCCCACAGGGCTTTCAAGCGACGCCGGATAATCTCCTGCATTTTGTTTTTATACCGGTTTTCCTTATCCAGAATGGCGAAAGAAGCAAACAGGCTCATTTGCGTCTGTTGTGGCAGTGATAATCCGGCGGTGTGGTTCAGAGCTACCTGGCGGCTGTCAGCCACCATGCGGTCGATGAATTTCAGTTTCTCGGGTGTAAGAGTCAGACTGGAGTAACGCTTATTGAGAATTTTCTTCTGCTCTTCCGGCAGGTGGGCTATCATCCGGTCGAAGATATTCTCTTCGTGCAGAGCGATCACGGCATCCCTCCATCCCGTGGCTCCGAAATATTTGGAGAAAGAGTAGACACACAAAGTGTTTTGTGGTAATTCGGCCATCAGTGAGCGGAAATGCGGACTGAATGTTCCGTATACGTCATCTGTAATAATCATCAGGTTCGGATTGTCTTTTTTCACGATATCTACAATCCGTGCGGCAGTCTCGGGACTCAGTGTATAACTGGGCGGATTACTGGGATTGGTAATGAAGAGTGCCTTGATCTGCGGGTTCCTCAGGCGGTCTATATCTTCGTCTTTGTATTGCCAGGTGTGCAATCCGTCTGTCGTCATCTGATCCGCAGATATTTCCGTAACGTTAAATTCATAGCGTCTCAATTGAGGAATTTCAATATAAGGAGTGAAGACAGGTACCATCAAGGCGATTCCATCCCCTTTATTGAGCAGGAAGTTTTCTTGCAGAGAGTCGAAAACGTAGCACATGGCTGCTGTTCCGCCTTCGGTGGCAAACAAATCGTATTTGCCTTTCGGCGGACGACGGTCGCACATCTCCTGTGCCAGATAGTCTTGCACAATCATTTCGGTAAATTGCAGAATGCGGTCCGGCACCGGATACTGATCGCCTACCACTCCTTCCGCCCATTCGTGGACAAGGGTATCCGGGTCGGCGGCATGTTCCAGCAACATGTATTGATAAGTCCCTTTCAACAGCTCTGCCCCCGGCTGGCTGTGGTTGGTCTTGAGGAAAGTCTCAAAGCGGGCGGCAATTCCGTCTTTTTGCGGAATACCGGCTATTCCTTCCGGCAGGTACATCACACGCCTACACTCTTCCAATCCGAATTTACCTAAAAGGAAGAACGCTTCGCGCGGAGTGGTAGCAATCCAGTTCGGATTTCCACGTCCGGCATTCAGCATGGTGTGGGCTATCTTCTTGATGCTCTCGTCAGCCATTTCAATCAGTTTGTTCTTCAATTCGAAAGGACTGATGCTCTCCATCTTTTTAGCAAAACTTTTAGTTACTGCTCCGTTGTTTTCATTACTTTTCATCATTATATCAAGAGTTATGTTTAGTTAATATTAAAAATCTGTTTCTACATAAGTAATACGATCACTACTCCCCAGATAATCAGAAGAGTATTCCCGACAGCATACGTCACAGTATATCCCAAAGCAGGAGTTTCGCTTTCAACGGCTTCCTGGATGGCTCCTAATGCAGCCGTAGTGGTACGTGCGCCGGCTGTGCATCCCAATACCAGTGCCGGATGGAATTTAAAGATATATTTTGCCATCAGTATGCCTGCTATCAGAGGAATGGAAGTGGCCAGTGCGCCTACGATGAACAGGCTTAAACCCACTTCCTTGAACCCTTGCACGAAGCTGGGACCTGCAGCAATGCCCACAACGGCAATAAACATGTTCAGCCCCACGTTATCCAGTATCCAGAGAGCGGGTTCGGGAATACGCCCGAAAGTAGGGTGTTTGCTGCGTAGCCATCCGAAAAATAATCCGCCGATCAAGGCTCCTCCGCTAGTGCTGAGGCTGATGGGGACTCCTCCCATGTGAATGCTGAGTGCGCCGATCAGTCCTCCTATCAAAATACCCAGTCCGACGAAGATCATGTCTGTCTGGTTGGTCGGCCGGTCGGCATATCCCAGCTGCTTGGCTGCCGCATCCACTTCATGTTTGGTACCCACCAGTTCCACCATGTCACCGGCGTCGACCACGGTCTGGGCCAATACCGGTATGTCGATACCTGCCCGTTTGATGCGGCGAATGCTGACACCGTGCATAAATTTCAGGGCCCGGATGGTGCTGACTTTTTCTCCGGCAACCGTTTTGCGGGTGACCATAACGGGTAATACCTCGGCAGGGAAGTCCAGCAACTGCGGGTCCAATACTTCAGGACCGATCCAGTCCTCTTCACCGATCACATACTCGCGCCGGCCGCTCAGCACCACCTCGTCGCCTTTCTTCAGTACAAAAGTCGGACTAACCTCTTTTACGATGACTCCCGCCTGGCGCACCCGTTCCACAAACAGGCGTTTATCGTTTTCCTGAAAATAACTTTCAAGATCTGACACCTGTTTGCCGTCACCAAACCAGTCGTTGGCTATTTTATAAGCACGGAAAGTGACGGGGCGGGCGGCTGCCATGAATCCGGGTTGATCCGCTTCGTTATTTCCCATTTTGGCTTCCAGTTCTTTGCAGGCAGCTTTCACTTTATCGAGTCCCCCCAGCAGTCGTGGGCCGAGTGAACCCAATACCCATGCAGAGCCGGCCGTACCGAAGATGTAAGTTACGGCATACGACACCGGGATAATGTTATTATATGCTTCTTTGGTTTCCGGAGAGATGTTCAGTTCGTTAATCGTGTCTCCGGCCACGCCGATTACGGCAGAGATGGTTTGCGATCCGGCCAGTAATCCGGCAGCCTCACCTACATTATACCCCATAATCTTAGCCAGTATCCAAGGGATGATCAGGCAGAATACACACATGATGGCGGCAAACCCCATTTGAGGGAGTCCGTCCTTTTTCAGTCCGCGGAAAAACTGAGGACCGACCTTATAGCCGATAGCGAAAAGAAAAAGCAGAAAGAAAACAGATTTGATAGGTCCGTCGACGGTGATGTCGAGTTGTCCGACAAGGACTCCTACCAGCAATACGCTTGTTACAACTCCCAGGCTGAACTTTCCGATTTTGATTTTTCCAATCCAAAAGCCCACAAAAAGGGTCAGGAAGATAGCCAGCTCGGGGTGTACCCTAAGTTGATGTACAATCCAATCCATAGTTAATTTGTTTAGGTTTAATTTCTCATTAAAAACAGCCTGTGCAAGAAAGTGTTTTGTTAAACGATCTATTCTTGTATCATTGTATACATTATTAACGTTATCTTTGATGCGTTAAATTGTATATTGTTTTGAAGAATAAATTTCGTAATTTGTTTTTGGCCTTTGGCATCCTGGCCGTCATCATCATGCTGTTCACTTTCGATGTGTCCTATGATGAGCTGCTGGACAACCTGCGGCGTGCCGGATTTTATCTGCCGCTGGTTCTGGTCCTTTGGCTTTTTATTTATCTGATTAATACCCTTTCGTGGTATATCATTCTTCGTAGCAGTGGTCCGGTGAATTCATTGTCGTTCGCCCGGCTCTATAAATTCACGGTTTCCGGTTTTGCGTTGAATTATGTCACTCCCGTGGGACTGATGGGAGGGGAACCCTACCGGATTATGGAGCTTACTCCCTATGTCGGAGTGGAGCGTGCCACATCTTCGGTCATCCTGTATGTGATGATGCATATTTTTTCGCATTTCTGTTTCTGGCTCAGCTCGGTGTTGATTTATGTCTTTTTTTATCCGGTCGGTTGGGGGATGGGCATTGTCTTGGGGTTGATCACGCTCTTCTGCCTTTTACTTGTCACTCTTTTTATCAAAGGCTACCGGAACGGTATGGCTGTGGCATGCATACGTCTGGGCAGTCATATCCCTTTCTTGAAGAAGCATGCAGTCCGCTTCGCGGAACTTCACAAAGAAAAACTGGAAACCATAGACAGTCAGATAGCACTGCTTCATCAACAGCGCAAAAGTACCTTTTATTCGGCATTGGGGTTAGAGTATACCGCTCGCATTGTGGGGTGTCTTGAAGTCTGGTTGATTCTGAATGTATTGACTACGGATGTCAGTTTTGTCGGTTGCATTCTGATCGTCGCTTTCTCTTCCCTACTGGCCAATCTGCTTTTCTTTCTTCCCATGCAATTAGGGGGCAGGGAAGGAGGTTTTGCCCTGGCGGTAGCCGGTTTGTCCTTATCCGGAGCATATGGGGTATTTGCCGCTCTGATTACGCGGGTGCGGGAGATGGTCTGGATTGTTATCGGGCTGGTGCTGATGAAGATAGGAAATCGGAGATAGAGTAATGATGAAAAGCTAAATTTCTGAGAAATTTCTATCATTAAGGATTATGAATGTATCTAATCACTCTCGTTTGTACGAAACCTACCAACTTCAATCTGTGAGCCCTCGCTGAAACGTCAGTTCAGAAGCATTCCAATGGAATACTGTCCAATTCTCTCTTTGTGTATATACATACTTAGAATATGGTTGATGCGTCATTAAGCCATGAATAACGCCACAATATTTGCAACGAAATTAATCATTTATTGTCGTATTACCAAGCAAAATAGTGTAATGTCGCAAAAAATGCGATGATTTTAGGCGCAAAACGTCTGGTGGTTACGATTTACATCCAGTATCACTTATGCCTAAAATATGAATTTGCTTTGGCGAGAGTGAAAGAACTTCTGCCATTGGTTGATGATAATATCCCTGCGAATGATAAGAATGCAGTGGAACTCTCTGTTATGTCCGACATCGTTATTGTATACGAGAAAGAATATTATCCGATAGAAAAACCAACTGTTGCAGAATTAATAGAACTTTATCTTGAAGAAAAAGGAATGAGCCAAAAACAACTTGCCATTGAGATTGGAATAAGTCTTTCACGGGTGAATGATTATATTGCAGGACGTTCAGAACCTACTTTGAAAATAGCCCGTTTGCTTTGTCGGGTATTGAATATTCCTCCCACTGCAATGTTGGTCTTTTAAATTGAGGGTTATGATACATGTAAATGAAAAGGCTGGATTTATGTGGCGTGTTGCTCTGAGAATAATATCGTAACAATTAACATTGTTAACTCCCTTTCTCAGCCATTTTTATTCTTGTGTGCAAATAACAAGCCTTTTGCATTTAAAACACTTGTTATTTGCATCCAAAGAATAAACTTTAACTTTGTGTTAAAACAAAGCTTTTACTGACAGATGTTTTGAACTTTGAATAGTTTGTATTTCAGCTTGTTAAGTTTGATCTTTACTTCTTAGGCTCACTGAAGGTCTCTGCAGGCTGGAACCGATATACTTGCTTTTTTGTCAACTATACACGGGGTATTTGCACTATCCGTTTATTTCCTTTTTGCCCTGTTCAGTGCCGCTATCAGATACCTTCCTTTTGCCCCTATGTCACTCCAGCAAGTGTTGGCAATCAGCCGCCACACCGTCGTTCCCTTTCTTCCATAGTCCGATAGCCTGAGAATGGCGTTTACTTCGCCCACTTCGTTAATTCCCAATCTTTGGAGCGTATCCGTCAGCCCCGGATAATTGTGCGTCATCGTATTGAAAGCGTATCCCGGTATCGGGAGAGAAACAGAATCCTCCTTCCTTTCTTCCTCCTTCCCCTCGGGGGGAGCTGAGGGGGGTAATTCTTTATTTTCCTTTGCTCTACTTTTCTTTACTTTACTTTGTCCGGAATTGCATGCATTTTTTGCGTTAACGGCTACATCGTGTACTACATTTCCCGGGCTAATAACGGCTACATCTCCTGTGCCGACAGCTACTTTTCCTTCTTTAAGCGGCTTGGGTCGTTCAATTTCCTGTTGTGTGGATGCATTGTCCGGTTTGCCGCTTTCCTTTTCCGGTTTATCGTTTTCCTTTTCCGTTTTCACCATCAGGTAGGGGAGTTCCGACAACTCTCTCTTTCTCCGCTTTGTCGCCTCCATCCATACCTTCTGTATGTTTTCCGAGGTCAGTATTCCGTTTTCCAGATAGCTGTTTTTGTCCATTATCCCTTTGATGAAGAGGATCTCAATGATGCCCTGCACCTCAGCGGCCTGCACTTCCCTTCCCGCCTTGTTGGCAAAGATCAGGCACTGCTCTTCATCCCAACGGATGAAGTATCCCTCCTTGTATATCTTACACAGCAGTTTCAGTACGATTGCCGAACCCTTTATTCCGTATTTAGCTTCTATCACTTCCATTGCGTTCTCTTCCATGAAGTTTACGCCCACCGGGAAATAGTTGATCCCGTCATATGCTATTGCCATTGTTTTTTAGATTAGTCGTTTGTACTTTCAATAATACATTCACCATAAATTACCCCGGATTCCCAAAGATGTCTTCACTTGATTTCTCAAAATAAAAATAATTCATCGGTGAAAATCCGTGTAATCTGTGGTGGCGC
>SKEC01002457.1_pt1 | contig 12485 bp, 9 predicted proteins | sample 4826641 | NCBI WGS metagenome assembly SKEC01 (sample SAMN11008819, study PRJNA524170) | human gut metagenome | biome: Human fecal sample; material: Feces; isolation source: fecal sample from pouch patient p18, p21 | host: Homo sapiens | place: Israel: Tel-Aviv | collected 2015-12-22
CAAGTACTCCGGCACCGAGGTCAAGGTTGACGGCGAGGAATGCACCATCGTCCGCCAGAGCGACATCCTCGCAATCGTCGAGTAAATTTGATTTCACCGATTTCTTTCAGATAAAAGGAGAGATTCATTATGGCTAAACAGATCAAGCAGGGCGAGGACGCCCGCAAGGCGCTTTGCGCAGGTATCGACCAGCTGGCCAACACTGTTAAGGTCACCCTGGGCCCCAAGGGCCGCAATGTTGTGCTGAGCAAGAAGTTCGGCAGCCCGCTCATCACCAATGACGGTGTCACCATCGCCAAGGAAATCGAGCTGAAGGACGAGTTCGAGAACATGGGCGCACAGCTCGTTCGCGAGGTCGCTACCAAGACGAACGACGCCGCCGGTGACGGTACGACCACCGCTACTGTTCTGGCACAGGCCTTCGTCAATGAGGGCATGAAGAACGTCACCGCCGGTGCAAACCCGATGGACATCAAGCGCGGCATGCAGAAGGCCGTCGCCGCTGCTGTCGACGCTGTCAAGCAGCACAGCCAGAAGGTCAACGGCAGCAAGGACATTGCCCGTGTTGGCACTGTCTCTGCAGGCGATGCCGAGATCGGTCAGCTGATCGCTGACGCAATGGAGAAGGTCACCGCTGACGGTGTTATCACCATCGAGGAGAACAAGACCACTGCCGAGACCTACACCGAGGTCGTCGAGGGCATGCAGTTTGACCGCGGCTATGTGACCCCCTACATGGTCACCGATACCGAGAAGATGGAGACCGTCTACGACGACTGCTCTGTCCTGATCACCGACAAGAAGATCAGCGTATTCCAGGATGTGGTTCCTCTGCTCGAGCAGGTCATCCAGTCCGGCCGCAAGCTGCTGATCATCGCAGAGGATGTCGAGGGCGACGCTCTGTCCAACCTCATCATCAACCGTCTGCGTGATCGCCGCAAGGAGATGCTGCAGGATATCGCCACCCTGACCGGCGGCACGGTTATCAGCAGCGACCTGGGCTATGAGCTGAAGGACGCCACCATGCAGCTGCTCGGCAAGGCCCGCCAGGTCAAGGTCACCAAGGAGAACACCACCATCGTCGGCGGTGCCGGTGACAAGCAGGCTATCGCAGACCGTGTTGCCCAGATCCGCAGCCAGATCGCCGTTGCGACCTCTGACTTTGACCGCGAGAAGCTGCAGGAGCGCCTGGCCAAGATGGCCGGCGGCGTTGCCGTCATCAAGGTCGGTGCCGCTACCGAGGTCGAGATGAAGGACAAGAAGCTGCGCATCGAGGATGCCCTGAACGCGACCAAGGCCGCTGTTGAGGAAGGCATCGTCGCTGGCGGCGGCACGGCCACCATCAACGCCATCCCCGCTGTCGACAAGCTGGTCGGCGAGCTGGAGGGCGACGAGCGTACCGGTGCGAAGATCGTCCGCAAAGCGCTGGAGGCTCCTCTGCGCCAGATCGCTGCCAACGCTGGTCTCGAGGGCAGCGTCGTTATCGACAACATCCTGAAGGCCAACAAGCCCAACTACGGCTTTGATGCCCAGAAGGAGGAGTACGTCGAGGATATGATCGAGGCCGGTATCGTCGACCCGACCAAGGTCACTCGTTCCGCTCTGGAGAACGCTGCCAGCGTCGCCGCGATGGTCCTGACCACCGAAAGCCTTGTCGCTGACCTGCCGGAACCCCCGGCTCCGGCTGCTCCGGCCCCTGACATGGGCGGCATGTACTAAGAGACGCCGCAAAGGCTCGAAATTGCTTGATTTTTTGGATGCGCAAAAGCGAATTTGCGCCTAACTTACGCCACTTACGCCAAAAATTCAAGCGCATTATAGGGTAACAGAAATCGGCACCTGCCTCAAAAGCAGGTGCCGATTTTTATGTTATCCGGCAGCATGGTGATTGCAAAAAGTAGGATCGACGAGATGAAAATCATTCAAAAAGCATTTGAAATTTCCATCCGAATCCGCTATAATAAATGTACAGCGTGTGGCGTTTCTGCGTAAATCCAGTTGCAGAGCGGCCACGCGCCTTTTTTTGCGGAATCGGGTGAGAGATGGCAGGATGAGCGAAAACTTCATAGGCAAATCGTGTAGCAGAAATGCGTAAGTCCGGATGTTCTGGGACTTACGCATTTTTTATTTTTTGAAAGAAAGGTGATTTTTTTGGAAACCGGAAATCAGTTCTTGGGGACGGAGCGTGTGAGCAAGCTCATGCGGCAGTACGCCATCCCCTGCATTATCTCGCTGCTGGTGGGCGCACTTTACAACATCGTTGACCAGATTTTTATCGCCAATGCCAGCTACCTCGGCTCCTACGGCAACGCCGCCAATACGGTGGTGTTCCCGCTGACGGTGGTGGCGCTGGCTATCGCCGTCATGTTGGGCGACGGCTGCTGCGCCTTCGTCAGCATGGCGCTGGGCAGAAACGAGGTGGATAAGGCCAAGCAAAGCGTGGGCAACGCGGTGGTGTTATCTGTCGCCAGTAGTCTTGTTCTGACGGCGGTATACCTCATTTTCGCAAACACCATCATCGCCATGTTCGGCGGCACGGTGAATGAGGAGACCTTCCGCCACTCGCAGGAATACTTCTTCTATATCACGCTGGGCATTCCGTTCTATATGTTCGGGCAGGCCATGAACCCCATCATCCGTGCCGACGGCAACCCCAAGTTCGCCATGATCTCCACATTGGCAGGCGCTGCTATCAACATTATCCTCGACCCCATTTTCATCTTTGTTTTCAAATGGGGTATGATGGGTGCGGCAGTGGCCACGGTCATCGGTCAGGTGGCAACGGCCTTTCTTGCTGTGTGGTACCTGCTGCACATGAAGATCATCAAGCCTGCGTCCGGCGATTATGCACTGCGGGGAACTGTCTGCGGACGAATGCTGACGCTGGGTATCACCAGTTTTCTTTCACAGATCAGTCTGGTGGCGGCCATGGCGGCCATCAACAATATGCTCCGTAAATACGGCGCTCTGGACGCTGTGTTCGGACAGGAGCAATACGCGCAGATCCCCATGGCTGTGGTCGGCATTGTGATGAAGTTCTTCCAGATCGTCATTTCCATCGTGGTCGGCATGGCGGCAGGCTGCATCCCCATCGTGGGCTATAACATGGGTGCGGAGAAGAAACTGCGTGTTCGGGAGTTGTTCACCAAGCTGCTGATTGCCGAAGCACTGGTGGGTGCGGTGGCGCTGGTGATGGCAGAGGGTTTCCCTCGGCAGCTCATCGCCATTTTCGGTGCAGCCAATGAGAGCGGCTACTACACGGACTTTGCTATTAAGGCGTTCCGCACCTATCTCTGCATGATGGTGCTGGCCTGCGTCAACAAGGCGTGCTTTATCTTCTTGCAGGCAGTCGGCAAGGCGCTGGCATCCACGCTGCTGTCCATGTTCCGTGAGGTGGTGTTCGGTGTGGGTTTTGCCCTGTTGTTGCCTGTGTTCTTTGGTTTGAACGGCGTACTGTATTCCATGCCGGTGTCGGATATTCTGACCTTTATCATCTCGGCGATCATCATCGTGAAAACCTATCGGGAATTGAATGTGGAAGGAGTGCAGAAAGTATGAAAAACAGAGTCATTACCATCAGCCGCGAATTTGGCAGCGGCGGACGCACCATCGGCAAAAAGGTGGCGGAAAAGCTGGGTATTCCGTGCTATGACGCAGAGATCATTCAGGAAATGGCAAAGGAAACAGGCTTTGCGCCGGACTATGTAAAAGAAGCAGGAGAGTACGCACCGGGGAGCTTCCTATCAGCAGCTTTTTCCAACCGAATGTTCGGCCCCACCAACGAGGATATTCTGTGGGAGCATCAGTACAAGGTCATCACGGAGCTGGCAGAAAAGGGTCCCTGCGTCATTGTTGGCCGCTGTGCCGACTATATTCTGCGGGACAAGGCAGACTGCCTGAAAGTCTTTATCCACGCGGATATGAAGTTCCGTGCGGAGCGCATCGTCAAGGTGTACGGCGAACGGGAGCAGTCCCCGGAGGAGCGCCTGCGGGATAAGGATAAACGCCGGGCCGCCTATCACCGCTTCTACACCAACATGAAGTGGGGACACGCTCAAAATTATCACCTGACGCTAGACAGCGGCGTCATCGGTATCGACAAGTGCGTGGACATCATCGCGGAGCTGTATTGAAAACTTTCCAGAAAAACGTTTGAAATTCGTTTTGAAAATCGTTAAAATATAAGGCAACACCGCATAATTCCCGCCGGAGCGGTGCTTGAGCCGTTAGGCGGGAATTATGCGGTATTGCCTTAAGGTCGAAGTCTCCGCAAAAAGAGGCTTCGGCCTTTTTGTATAAACCGGCAAAGTGTGCTATAATAGACAGAAATAACGCAGCGGGGGAGCCGCCATGAAAAAATACGCAAAATATCCGGCACTGGCCGTTACGCTGGCGATTATGGTAGTGATCTTTGTCTTGTCCTCGCAGCCGGCGGAGCTGTCCACCAAGGTCAGCCGCGCCGTTACCGAGACCGTGCAGGCCGGCAGGATAAAAGCCATCACGCCGCTGTGGTTCAGCACCACAAACCTGAACGCCAACGTCCGCAAGTGGGCGCACATCTATATCTACTGTGCCCTCGGCGTCAGCATGGCCGTGACCGTGCAGCTGTGGCTGCACCGCGTTACGCTGCGGCAAAAGGCACTGCTGGCATCGGCGCTGTGTATGCTGTATGCAGCCGGTGATGAGTTCCACCAGTATTTTGTGCCGGGCCGTGCCGCGCAGTTGAGCGACGTTGCGATTGACGCCATGGGCTTTCTGCCCTGCGTGGCGGCGGTGTATCTGGTGCTTTGGGCTGTCAGGAGGCTGCGCAATTAACAGGACTCAACCCAAAATTATATGGGGTATAGAGGTATTTTAGGTTGACCCGCCGCCCATACTTCCACCGGGGGGATGCGCCTTGTCTCTGCGTCGGTTGTATGGGCTTTGCGCTATGCTGGTGCTGCTGGCGGGCGTCGTGCTCTGCCGCACCTACTGGGTGGGGCAGCAGACGGCCTATGCCGCCAGTGCGGGCGGGCAGAGTGTTCAGACGCTGACCCTGCCGCGCGCCCGGGGCGATTTCTATGACCGCACGGGCCGCAGGCTGACCGGCCTTTCCCCGCAGTATTACGCACTCTGCCTGCCCGGAGACGCCGGGTACACGGCACTGTTTCCGTATGTCCCGTATGCGGAACAGGGTCTTTTGTATGAGCGCCGCAACCTTGCAAGTCCCTTTTTGATACAGGTGGACCGCGACCTGACCGCGCAGGGCATCACGACCTGCACCGTGCCGCAGCATTTCGGCGGCAGCACCGCCGCGCACCTGCTGGGCTATCTGGACAGCGAGGGCCGCGGCGTGTCCGGCTTGGAAAAAGCCTACAACGATCTGTTGACCGCCTCCGGAGACGCGCGCACTGTGACCTGCTTTATGACCGCGCAGGGACGCCTGCTGACGGACACAAGCCCGCTTGTGGCGGTGGAAACACCCGGCACGGGGCAGGGCGTGCGGCTGACGCTGGACGCCGACCTGCAGCGCGCCTGTGAGGGGCTGGCCACGGTGTATCTGCCGCGCGGCTGCCTTGTCGTGATGGACACGGCCACCGGCGAGGTGCTTGCCTCGGTCAGTATGCCGTCGTTTGACCCGCAGAATGTTGCCGCCAGCATTGCCGCCAACGATACCTCGCTGCTCAACCGGCCTCTCCGCGCATTCAGTGCCGGGTCGGTGTTCAAGGTCGTGCTGGCTGCAGCCGCCTACGAGAGCGGCCTTGACTGGTACACCCACGACTGCACGGGTGAGGTCGAGGTTGCCGGGCAGACCTACCGCTGTGCACTGGGCCGCGCCCACGGCGTGGTCAACCTGCGCGGCGCGCTGGAACAAAGCTGCAACACCTATTTCATCGAGCTGGGCCGCCTGCTGGGGGCACAGCGCATCCGCAAAATGGCAGAGACACTCGGCTTCGGCACGGCCACGCAGCTTGCGCCCGGCCTGCAAGGCGCATCGGGCACACTGCCCGATGCCGCCGCGCTTGAAAACCCAGGCGAGCTGGCGACGTTCAGCTTTGGTCAGGGGGCGCTGACCGTGACGCCGCTGCAAATTACAGCCATGATGAACACCGTCGCAAACGGCGGCATGTACAGGACACCGGCCTTTGTACAGGGAATTGTTGACGCCGACGGCACGCTGACCGGGCAGACCCGGACGGCTGACACCCGCACGGTCTTTGATGCGGCCACGGCACGGGTGCTGCGCAGCATGCTGGCCTCCGTCGTGTCGGAGGGTATCGGCAGCGAGGCACAGCCCAAAACCGGCACGGCAGGCGGCAAGACCGGCACAGCGCAGACCGGCCAGTACGACGAGAACGGCGAGGAGCTGCTCAACTACTGGTTCAGCGGCTTTTACCCGGCGGACGACCCGCGGTATACCATTACCGTTTTGCAGGACGGCATTTTAAAGCCCGAAACCTCCAGCGCTGCGATATTTGCAAAGGTTACCGAAATTCTGGCTGTGTGGGAGAACTCCTAAGCCTTCCCCCTCGGGGGAAGGTGGCCCCGCAGGGCCGGATGAGGGCAGACCTTGCCGCCGCAGCACTTTACCGGGCAGCAACGGCATATCCGCCCCTCATCAGTCAGTGGTCGGGGCCACTGACAGCTTCCCCCGAGGGGGAAGCCAATCTCTCCGTCAACCAATTTCCTCCAAGGTATTGCACTTTTGCGGCAAAAAAGCTACAATAATTAGTATCTGTAGACCGCAAGTAACCGATGCTGAAAGGGACAAACCGATGCAGCATATTTTTATCATAAACCCAACGGCGGGCAAGGTGGACGCCAGCGTGGCGCTCATCCCGCAGATCCACGCCGCTGCCAGCCGCGCCGGGCTTCATCCTACCATTGAGGTGACCCGCCGCGCCGGGCAGGCCCGCGACCTGGCCGCCCAATACGCCGCCGGCGGGGAAGAAGTATACCTCTACGCCTGCGGCGGCGACGGCACGCTGAACGAAATATTGCAGGGTACCGTCGGCCACCCGAACGCCGCCATCGGCTGCGTGCCCTGCGGCAGCGGCAATGACTATGTGCGCAACTTCGGCACGCAGGCGCAGTTCCTGGACCTTGACGCACAGCTGGCCGCACAGCCGTTCGCAGCGGACGTCATCCGCACGCCCCAGGGCTGCGGCATCGACATCTATGCCGCGGGCATCGACGCCCAGGTCGCCAACGGCATCCCCAAATGGCGGCGCGTGCCCTTCTGCGGCGGCACAACGGCCTACACGCTGTCGATTCTCGAGGCCGTGTGCAGCACCTTCAGGCACCGTCTGCGCATCACCGCCGATGACCGCCAATTGGAGGACACCTTCATGATGCTGGCGGTCTGCAACGGCCAGCAGTACGGCGGCGGCTACTGCGCCGCGCCCCACGCCAGCATGACCGACGGTCTGCTGGATGTGGTGCTGCTGCGGCCCGTGCCGCGTTTAAAGCTGCCGGGGCTGCTGGGCAGCTACAAAAAAGGGGAGCACCTTTCGGAGGGTGACACCGTCACCGAAAAATTCGCCCCGTACATGACGTTTTTCCGTACAGGCAGCATTGACATAGAGGTGCTGGACGGCAACCCGCTCATCACAACGCTGGACGGCGAGTGCTCGCCCCAGCTGCGGATGCACGCGGAGATCGCGCACAGTGCGGCGCGCATCCTGCTGCCGCCGGAGCTTGCCGCAAACGCAAACAAGACGCCTGTTCTGCAGGCTATGGGAGAGTAAGAATGTCTGAAAAAGTAAAGATCAAGATCGCCCGCAATGTGGTGCATCTGCCGGCCATCGCCCTGCGCGGGCTGGTGGTTTTCCCCAACAATGTGGTCCATTTTGAGGTGGGCCGCACCAAGTCCATTGCCGCCATCGAGGCCGCCATGCACGCCAACAGCAGCGTCTTTCTCGTCGCCCAGCGCGAGATGGATGAGGAAGAGCCGGCCCTTCACGACCTGTATGCCTACGGTGTCATTGCCGAAATCAAGCAGGTGCTGCGCGTCTCCGACGACCTCGTGAAGGTCCTCGTCGAGGGCAAGACCCGTGCCCGTCTGCTGGAGCTGGACGTCGGCGAAAAGTATCTGCAGGCCACGGTACGCCCCGTGGCGGTGCGCGGCATCCCTGCCGACAAGCGCAACCAGGTCGAGGCTCTCGTCCGCAGCCTGAAGGACTGCTTTGAGGAGTACCTGTCCTACAGCCCGCAAATTTCTAAGGATGTCGTCTATAACATCGTTTCCTCCGATTCGCCGCTGTATTTAAGCGAGTACATGCCCGCCAACCTCTTGTTCAAGTATGAGGATAAGCAGGCTATCCTGAACGAATCGACCCTGCTGGGCCGCCTCGAAAAGCTGCTGACCCTGCTGCGGCAGGAATGCCAGATCATGGACATCGAGCGCGACCTGGACGACAAGGTCAACGCCCGCATGGACAAGGGCCAGCGCGAATACTACCTGCGTGAGCAGATGAATGTCATCAGCGAGGAGCTCGGCGACGCCGAGGACACCCGCGCCGAGGCCGATACATACCGCGGGAAAGTCAAGGCACTGAACCTTGATGCAGAATCCACCGAAAAGCTGCTGAAAGAGTGTGACCGTCTGGCCCGTATGCAGGGCAGCAGCGCCGAGAGCGGCGTTATCCGCAGCTATCTGGATGCCTGCCTGGCCCTGCCGTGGCACACCGCCACCGAGGACGACCTTGACCAGGCCCACGCCCGCAAGGTGCTGGACCGTGAGCACTACGGCCTGCAGAAGGTCAAGGAACGCATTCTCGAGCTGCTGGCTGTGCGCAAGCTGAACCAGGACGTCAAGGGGCAGATCATCTGCCTTGTCGGCCCTCCGGGCGTCGGCAAAACGAGCATTGCGCACTCCATTGCCGAGTGCATGGACCGCAAATTTGCCCGCATGAGCCTGGGCGGCGTCCACGATGAAGCCGAGATCCGCGGCCACCGCCGCACCTACATCGGCGCGATGCCGGGCCGCATCATCAGCGCCATCACGACGGCCAAGTCCACGAACCCGGTCATCCTGCTCGACGAGATCGACAAGCTGGCGGGCGACTACAAGGGAGACCCGTCCAGCGCACTGCTCGAGGTGCTGGACCCCGAGCAGAACCGCACCTTTAAGGATAACTACCTCGATATTCCGTTTGATTTGAGCGAGGTGCTCTTTATCACGACGGCGAACGATGCCTCCACGATCCCTGGCCCGCTCTATGACCGCATGGATGTCATCGAGCTGCCCAGCTATACCCGCACCGAAAAATTCAACATCGCCAAGCGCCATCTGCTGCCCAAGCAGCTGAAAAACAACGGCCTGGAGGGGCGCGTGACCCTGACGGGCAGCGCACTGTATGCCATCATCGACGGCTACACCCGCGAGGCCGGCGTGCGCAATCTGGAACGCACCATCACGTCGGTGCTGCGCAAATGTGCGCAGAAGATCGCGGCAGGGGAGGTCGATAAGATCAGCGTTTCCGCAGCGATGGTCAAGGAGCTGCTCGGCCCCGAGAAGGTCAAGCCGACGTTTATCTCCCGCAAGGACGCCGTGGGCATTGCCAACGGTCTGGCGTGGACGAGTGTCGGCGGCGAGATGCTTCCTGTTGAGGTCGCCGTCATCCCGAACGGCACCGGCAAAATCGAGATCACCGGCAGCCTCGGTGATGTCATGAAGGAGAGCGCCCAGCTCGCCGTGACCTACGCCAAGGTTCACGCCGAAGAATACGGCATCACGCCCGACAAGTTCAAGAACACCGACCTGCACATCCATGCCCCCGAGGGTGCTGTGCCGAAGGACGGCCCCTCCGCGGGTGTCACACTGACGACGGCGCTGATTTCGGCACTGTCCGGTATCCCGGTCAACCACGACCTGGCCATGACTGGTGAGATCACGCTGCACGGCAACGTGCTGCCCATCGGCGGTCTGAAGGAAAAGAGTATGGCGGCCTTCCGCGAGGGCATCGCGACGGTGCTCATCCCCAGGGACAACGCCAGCGACCTGTATGAGGTGGACGCCGAGGTCAAGGAGAAGGTGCGCTTCATCCCCGTGGGCACTCTGTCCGAGGTGCTGAAGCACGCCCTTGTGCGCCCGGGCCGCACCCCCGCCCGCGCTGTCCGTGGTGTGCCGCAGGCAACCTCTCTCATCGCCAACGACAAGCCCGCCGAGGGACATAAGGAGCCCGCCGCGGTGATGTAATTCGCCTTGAACGCCGCTCTGTAGGGACGGAGGCCCGCACTCGCCCGCGGGTCGATGACAAGCATCGACCCCTACAGCAACCCCCGTAGGGGCGGATTCCATATCCGCCCGCACTACGCCGTGCCGCGCATGTAGGGGGCGACGTCCTCGACGCCCCGCAATACACAGAACACCCAAAACATAAAGGAACACCCATGAACTACAACAACAGCGAATTCCTCGCGTCCTACGGTCTGTCCCGCCAGCTGCCGGACAGTGACCGCCCTGAAATCGTATTTTCGGGCCGCTCCAACGTCGGCAAATCGAGCCTCATCAATAAGCTCTGCAACCGCAAGAAGCTGGCCCGCGTCAGCGCCACGCCGGGCAAAACGGCAACCATCAACTTCTACCGCGTTGATACGGCCTACTTTGTCGACCTGCCCGGCTACGGCTACGCCAAGGTCTCCAACGCCGAGCGCGAGCGGTGGGACGATTTGATCAACAGCTATTTTGAGGCGGATCGTGCCGTCTGCCTGCTTGTCCAGCTGCTGGACAGCCGCCACGCGCCCAGCGCTGACGATGTGCAGATGCTTGAGTACCTGCACTACCACCGCATTCCGTTTGTGGCCGCGCTGACCAAGGGCGACAAGCTGAAAAAGAGCGAGATGGCCGCCCGCAAAGAAGAATTTGAAAAGATCTGCGCTCCCTACGGCTGCCAGGGCGTTGTGCTGACCAGCGCCGAGAACGGGCTGGGCATGGACGAGCTGCGCGCGCTGCTTGAGGCCAGCATGACCCCCGAGACAGAGGACTGACCGATGGCCTACAACGAGTTTGCCTATTTCTACGACGAGTTCAACGGCGAGGCTGACTATGACGCGCTTTACGGCTATATTACCGACGAGCTGCAGGCCCACGGCATCACAGACGGCATCCTGGCCGACTTGGGCTGCGGCACCGGCGATCTTACCCTGATGCTGACCCAGGCAGGGTATGATGTCATCGGCATTGACCGCTCCGAGGAGATGCTCAGTGTCCTGCGCGAAAAGGCCGACGAGCTGGGCCTGACGGGCCGCTTGCTGCTGCTGAAGCAGGACCTGCTGGACCTGGACCTGTACGGCACGATCCGCGCCGCGGTGTCTACGTTTGACACCTACAGCCACATTGGCCCGCAGGAAAATTTTGAGAAGGCCATCCGCAAGGCTGCCTACTTTATGGAGCGGGGCGGCGTGTTCATTTTTGACTTGAACACGCCCTATAAGCACCGGCACATTCTGGCAGGCCAGACCTTTGACATCGAGGCCGAGGACGCCGACTGCCACTGGTCGAACCGTTACGACGAGACGGCGCAGCGGGTGGATATTACCATCAACATTGACTACCACGAGACGGGGGAGCACTTCCGCGAGGCGTTCAGTGAGTACAGCTACGCGCTGGACACCGTGTGCGCTCTGTTGGAAAAGTACGGCTTCGCCGTGGCCAAAGTCGCCGACGGCGAGAGCTTTGGCCCGGTGCGCGGCGACAGTCCGCGCTGGATCATCACGGCTGTCAAGCAATACACACAAGAGGAAAAAGCTAATGGAACAGAATCATAACATGCTGCGCGGTATCTCCGAAAACGGCGGTATCGTGTTTTACGGTGTTGACTCTACGGAAATCGTCCGCGAGATGGAGCGCCTGCACAAGACCAGCGCCGTCACCACCGCTGCCCTGGGCCGCCTGCTGACGGCAGCCTCGATGATGGGCATTATGCTCAAAAGCACCCGGGACTCGGTGACGCTGCAGATCAAAGGCGGCGGCCCCGCAGGCCGCCTGCTGGCCGTTTCCGACGGCACCGGCAACGTCAAGGGCTACGTCGAGCACCCCGTTGTGGAACTTCCCCCGCGGGCTGACGGCCATCTGAACGTCGGCGCAGCCGTCGGCAAGGACGGCACGCTGGACGTCATCCGTGACTTGGGTATGCGTGAGCCGTACATCGGTCAGGTGCCGCTGACCTCCGGTGAGATTGCCGAGGACATCACGACCTATTTTGCTATCAGTGAGCAGGTGCCCACTGTCTGCGCGCTGGGCGTGCTCGTCGATAAGGACCTGAGCGTCCGCTGCGCGGGCGGCTTCGTCGTGCAGCTGCTGCCCGGCGCAACCGAGGAGGAGATCGAGCACCTCGAGAAGAACATCAAGGCCATGCCCAGCGTGACGACAATGCTCGAGGAGGGCAAGAGCGTCCGCGATATGCTGGAGTTGGCTCTGGCCGGCTTTGCACCCGATATTCTCGACAGCTACCATGTGACCTACAAGTGCGACTGCGGCCTTGAGCGCGTTGAAAAGATGA
>SKEC01002483.1_pt1 | contig 12364 bp, 9 predicted proteins | sample 4826641 | NCBI WGS metagenome assembly SKEC01 (sample SAMN11008819, study PRJNA524170) | human gut metagenome | biome: Human fecal sample; material: Feces; isolation source: fecal sample from pouch patient p18, p21 | host: Homo sapiens | place: Israel: Tel-Aviv | collected 2015-12-22
AATAAAAGAAGCAAAAACCACGAACAGGAGGTAAAAAATTATGCGGTTACGGAAAAAAATGAAGCGGACGGCAGCGGCCGTCCTGGCCCTGAGCATGGCGGTGTCGGCAGTTGCTGCCCCGGCCTCGGCTGCTTACATCTGTGATGTGAGTCAGGGCAATGTGGTAGTCTCGGTGGACAAAAGTGGCAATAAGACCATCAAGGTCGGCGACGACAGTGTCACCATCAAGACGGACGGCACCAAGGAAACGACCGGAAACGGCATCAAGGAGGATGGCGACGGCACAGACGACATCATCATCACCGGCGACAACACCAAGCCCACCGAAAGCCTGAACGCAGAGGAAGAGAACACTTCCGAGGCCGAAAAGTCCGGCGAAAACACCTCCGAGGTTGAAAAGTCCGGCGAAAACGCCTCCGAGGTTGAAAAGTCCGGCGAGACCGAGGGCGAGGGGAAGACCCAGAACTCTGCCGCCGAGGGCGAGGACGAGGGCGATGCGCCCACCTCTCAGGAGCTGCTGGCCCCGGAGGACGAGGAGAAGCAGGCCCAGGAGAAGGAGACTGAGGAGAAGCCCGCCGACTCTCAGGAGCCGGAGCAGGACGAAAAGAGCGAAAAGACCTCCGATCAGGTGATCGAGTACGACCAGTATGACCCCGAAGCCCAGCAGGAGGCCGCAAAGCCAGCCGCCAAGCCTGCTGCGGAGCAGGAGACCGGGGATAAAAGGCCCGCTGAGGAGAAGACCTACGAGGCTACCAACGCCCCCACCTCCCTCACCGAAAAGGTTCAGGAAGCCGCCCGCAATGTGGTGAAGATCATCAATAATTCTACCAATCCTCTGACGGTCATCCTCCGTAACCTGAAGGTGGATGCAGGGAAGTCGGCCCAGGACGCTATGACCGTTTCCGGTAGTGGCGATGTGACGCTGGAGCTGGAGGGCAAGAATGAGCTGACCGGCGGCAACAGCGGCGGTTTAGGGACGAGAGGAATAGCATCTGATAAAGGCAAGCTGACGATCCAGGGCAAGGAGGGCTCCTCTCTGTCTGCCACCGGCGGCTCGGGCACTCAGGGCGGATCCATTGGCATATGTACTAATGGAAAGCTGGATCTGGTGAATGCAACGGTTACGGCCACCAGCGGTTTCGGCGGCGGCTCAGGCATATCTGCCAACGATGAGGTTAACATCAAAAATTCGAAGCTCACTGCAAAGGGCGGCGGCCAGCTGCACCCTGGAGAGGATACAAGTACAGGTGGCGGCACAGGCATTAGCCTCTTCGTGAAGGGAAAGCTCGTTGTTGGAGAGGGCAGCGAGGTCATTGCCATTGGCGGCGATCATAAGACTGTGAAGAAAAGTGCCTGGGGTGGTGCTGCTCTCCGCTTCTTGGGGACAGGCGTTGGCTGCGGCTATGAGGTCCAGAAGGGCGGTAAGCTGACGGCGATCGGCGGCAATGCAGAGTCGAAAAGCGGCGTTGCTACCGGAGGCGATGCTCTCAATGGAACGTGTGGCGGTATCGTGTCCTCTGGTGAGACTACGCTCATCGGTGGCAATGCCAAGTCGGGCTCGGGCAAGGCCACCGGCGGCAATGCGAGTTTCTATGATGGTAATAGTAACCAAGTTACTGTGAAGGGAGGCACGACAACTGCGCTGGGCGGCAAGGCAGAGAACAATGCCAACACAGCAGTCAATGGCAGCAGCATCAAGACTATCTTGAATGGCAAGATTGGCCTGAGTGTTGAAACGGGCGGTACCCTTGTCACCGCCATGCCGGGCGAGCGGGATGGAAAGGGAAACGGTATCATCGGAAATGTCGAGATCAAGACCGATGGCGGCAAGATCGAAGAGATGGAGAACGCCAAGGTGGTCAAGAAAGACGACGGCACGGTTAACGTGGTAGGTAATGTGGTCGGCGTGGAGACCGGCAATCTCAAGTATGAGCTGACGGCTACGGTAGAGCCCACCTGCACCACCCCGGGCAAGCGGGTCTACACCTGCACTACCGAGGGCCATAAGGGCGAGATCTACGAGGTGACTATCGACGCACTGGGCCACAAGTTTGTGAATGGCGTCTGCACCCGCTGCGGCGCACCCGAGAGCAACGGCGGCTCCTCCGCTGTCGTCCTGACCGTTACCGGCGCAGGGGCCTACGAGACCTCCATGGCCGATGGCCGGTACATCATTGCAGTGCCTGCCGAGACTGCCATGCTTTCCGGCTGTCTGGGCAACCTGAGGGAGCTGAAGGCGCAGGGCGTGAACACCCTCGTGTTCCGCACCCAGCTCCGTGAGACTGCCCTGAACATCGACAGCATGCTGTCTCTGGGCGTAGACGACACCCTCTTTGCCCTCACCCACTCCGGTGAGAGCGCAGAGCTGACGGTGGGCGGCTTTGCACACAACGAGCTGCTCCACTAAGCTTAGCCTCCCCCGCAGGCGGAGTTTACCGCAAAACTCCGCTTTCCTATAAGAAGGCCCCCGGCACTTCCGCATGGTGCCGGGGGCTTTTTGTACCTATCTTATTGTAAGTCGCCGAGGATCCCCGGCCAGAGCGCTTCCTCCTGCCGCATGGCGACGAAGCAGCAGTCGAGGTACATCTTGTTCACGGCGGCGACGATGGTGCCGCGCAGCAGACGCTTTTCGTCGGCGGCATCCGGGTCGAGGTCGCGGATGGTGCGGCTGGCCCCGAAGATGTAGGGCAGGCAGTTCTCCACCTCGTCGCAGAAATAGTCGTAGGCTTCGGCGGCGGTGCAGTGAGCCCGCTGCATCTGGAACAGGGCGTCGATGTTTTCCAGCGAGAGGACATTTTTGGACAATACGATATAGATGAGAGAAGCCAGCTGTTCGCGGGAATACTTCTTTTTGACGGGGTGGGAGATGACTCCTTTCTTGACGTAGTTGCTCACCATGGAGGGGGTGAGCTCCACCCCGGGGAAGCCCCGGAAGCAGCTGTTGACGAGCTGCACGGTCTGGTCGAGATACAGCCCCACAGAGGGCAGCTCCCGGTAGCGCGGCAGGGAAAACCCGGCGGCGCAGGCCGTGACACGGCGTTTCATTTCCTGATTCATGGTGGTAGTATATCGCATTTTTGAGTCGGGGTCAACCGTTTATGAAAACGATATTAAGAATTTTACAAATCGCTTGACAGGTTTTTGAAAAACTGATATAGTGGACTCGCAGAACGTAAAAAATGCGGCGGACACCCGCCGGAATGGAGATAGATGAGATGAAACGAATCGTTGTGGACTCTTCTGCCAGCCTGTATCAGCTGGACGGCATTGATTTTGCCGCTGTGCCTCTGAAGATCGTGACCGACGAGAGGGAATACCTCGACGACGGCACGCTGGACGCCGTGGAGATGGCGACTGCCCTGCGCACCTATAAGGGCAAGACCAGCACCTCCTGCCCCAACATCGGCGACTGGCTGGAGGCTTATGAGGGCGCAGATGAAATTTATGCCATCACCATCACCGGCACCCTGTCGGGCAGCTGCAACGCCGCCCAGCTGGCCGCAGAAGAGTATCAGGCAGAGCACCCGGGTGCTCAGGTCTTTGTGCTGGACAGCCTGTCTGCCGGCCCGGAACTGGTGCTGCTGGCAGAGCATATCCGTGCGCTCATCGAAGAGGGTAAGGATTTTGACGAGGTGTGCGAAGAGATGCTGCGCTACCGTCACCACACCCATCTGCTGTTCTCGCTGGAATCGCTGGCGAATCTGGCCCGGAATGGCCGGGTGAAGCCCGCTGTGGCCGCTGTGGCGCGGATGCTCAACATCCGGGTCATCGGCAAGGCCAGCGATGTGGGCGAACTGGACGTCCTCTGCAAGACCCGCGGCGAGCACGGCGCTCTCGAGCGCATCGTGCTGGAGCTCAAAGGCCACGGCTACACGAACGGTAAGGTCATCATTGCCCACTGCGGCAACCCCGCCGCCGCCGAGCGCCTGATGCACATGGTCCGGGCTGTCTTCGAGGGCGCACAGGTGCGAGTGACTGAGTGCGGCGGCCTGTGCAGCTACTACGCCGAGCTGGGCGGCCTCATGGTGGGCTTCGAGGACGCGGACGCCTGAGCTTGAATTATTCCATCCGCTGCGCTATACTATTCCCATAAAAATGCTGCCGAAAGGCAGCGGGGGAGGCGCAGATGTTCTTTCGGCTGCCGGTCGTACGGTTCTTCAATCGTGTCATCAACAGGGCCATGGTCACAGTGGCCCTTGTTTTGCTGCAGATCGGCTGGCTGCTCTGGGCCTTCTTCTCCCTCACCGCCGGAAAGGTGTGGGTGAATGCGGGGCTGAACGTCCTCAGCCTCTTCATCACCCTCTACCTCGTGCGAAAGGACGAGAACAGCGACTATAAGATCATCTGGCTCGTCCTTATCGGCATGATGCCGCTGCTGGGCGGTGCGCTCTATCTGGCCTTCGGCAACAAGGCCCCCGCCAAGCGGATGCGCCAGCGGATGCAGGCGGTGGAGCGCCAGCACACCGCCGACCTCGCCCAGCAGCCGGGCCAGACCGACGCCCTCGACCCCGCCAGCAGGGGGCTGAGCCGGTATATTTCGGAGTACGGGCCGTACCCCGCATGGAAAAACTCCACCGCAAAATATTACCCCTGCGGTGAGGCCATGTACCCTGACCTGCTGGCCGACCTCGAAAAGGCAGAGCGGTTCATCTTCCTCGAGTTCTTCATCGTCCGCACCGGCAAGATGTGGAAGGGGGTAGAGGACATCCTCGTCCGCAAGGCGGCGCAGGGGGTGGACGTCCGGCTCATCTACGACGATTTCGGCAGTCTGCTGGGTCTGCCGTCCGATTTCGTGGTGAAGATGGAGCGGGCGCATATCCGCTGCATCCCGTTCAACCCGGTGGTGCCGCTGGTGTCGCTGGTCATGAATCACCGCGACCACCGGAAGATCGTGGTCGTGGACGGAAATACAGCCTATACGGGCGGCATCAATCTGGCCGACGAGTATATCAATGAAGAAGAGCGGTTCGGCTACTGGAAGGACGCAGCCCTCCGCACCGAGGGCGCGGCGGTCTGGAACTTCACGGTGATGTTCCTCGACCACTGGAACGCCTTCCGCCCCAGCGAGGAGGATTATATGCCCTTTATGCCTCAGGCTGTGTCCCTGCCCGCCCAGTCGGACGGAGTGATCCAGCCCTACGGGGACAGCCCGCTGGACGAAGAGGCTCTGGCCGAGACGGTCTACCTGAATATCATCAATCAGGCCCAGCGGTACGTCTATATCTATACGCCCTACTTCGCGGTGGGCGAGACCATGCTGGAAGCGCTGAAAGCGGCGGCAAAGCGGGGCGTGGACGTCCGGCTGGTGCTGCCGGGCATCCCGGACAAGAAGCTCGTCTTCCGGCTGACCCGCTCCTATTATGTGCCGCTGCTCCGGGCGGGGGTGCGCATCTACGAGTTCACGCCCGGCTTTCTCCACGCCAAGTGCTACGTCAGCGACGACCGCGCCGCCGTGGTGGGCAGCATCAACATGGATTACCGCAGCCTCTTCCTCCACTTTGAGTGCGGGGCGCTGCTGCTCTATAACAGTCAGGTCATTGCTCTGCGGGACGATGTGCTCCGCACCCTGCCAGAGTGCCGGGAGGTGCAGCTGGCCGACTGCCGCACCTCGCTGGCCGGGACGCTGCTGGACAGTGTGCTCCGCCTGCTGAGCCCGCTGATGTGAGCGGTACTGCGGTGGAATAAGTGGCGAAGTTCTATAAAATAAACGATATATAGTTTAATATTGGATGTTCGCCAACTTGGCGAAGTTCCCCTGATTGGCGAAGTTCGAACTTCGCCAGCTGACCCGAAGTTCGCCACTCTGGCGAAGTTTGCTTTACAGCGTTGCTGCGTCATTATTTTGGAACTTCGCCAGATAACACGTCGGTCTCAGAGCACAGTTGTAAATTTTCTGTGCGGTGCTTGACTTTTGCAGGGAATCGCATATAATAAAGATGATAAATGTGGAAGCCGATATGTCATTGGCACACCCAAAAGGAAAAGACCCCCTCCCGGAGCGGCAATCTCCGAAAGGGGGTCCTTTTTAGTGCTTACGGCCCTTCAGCCATCCGTCAAGCCACTTACAAATGTAGTAAGAAGCTACATTTGCTGCGACGGACAGGATAAATGTGGAAATATACGCCATTGGGCAACACCTCCCTTCCCATAAAACTGGGCGGGGTAGGCCGCAGGACAAGTATAACACAGTTTCCAACAAAAAGATACATAAATAAATAGACTCCTGTCGGGCTATACTACTCCCAAAGAGATGAAAGGGAGCGTAACGCTTATGACACAGAGACAAAAAGCTCTTCTGAGCTGTGCCGTGGCGGCGGCACTGCTGCTGTCCGGCTGCCGCAAAGGCAACAGCGATTCCGGCAGCATGAGCAGTTCGAACGCCATGTCCGGCTCGTCCGGCAGCGCCAGCACCACCCAGACCGGCGGCTGGAAGACCGGCCTCGGCATCCTGACCGAGGCCTCCGACGAGGCCCGCACCGGCACCATCCATACCATCGCCGCCGCCGTCCTGCTGGACGGAGACGGCAAGCTGGCCGACGTGATGCTGGATGAGCTGGAAGTGGAAGTTACCGCCGACGGCAAAGGCGTCGTCACCATGCCCACCGACTACCGCACCAAGCGCCAAAAAGGGGACGACTACCCGCTGGCAGCGGCATCTTCGCTGAAAAAGGGCTGGGCCGAGCAGGCCGATGACTTCGCCGACTACCTCACCGGCATGACGCCCGAGCAGGCATCCATGCTGGAAACGGATAAGGACGGCAAGGCTGTGGACGCCGACCTGCTGTCCGGCTGCACCATCCGGGTGGATAAGTACCGCGACGCCGTGGCGAAAGCCTGCACGAATGCGTCCGCCCTCGGCGCGGCGAAGGGCGACCGGGTGAGCCTCGGCGTGGAGGCGGAGAATGCCTCTTCGGACATCACCGCCACCGACGACAAGGATGTGAACGCAGAAGTTGACCTTACCGTCGTGGCCCTGACGCTGGATGCCGATGGCCGTGTGCCCAGCGCCATCGGCGACATGGCAGAGCCTGCTCTGACCATCGCGGCAGACGGCGGCGTCACCGCCCCGGACACCGTCCGCTCCAAGCTTGAGCTGGGCGACAGCTACGGGATGCGGAACGCATCCAGCCTCGGCAAGGAGTGGTACGAGCACAGCGAGGGCTATTGCAGCTACCTCAAGGGCAAGACTGAGAAAGAGGTGGCGGACATCCCTGCCGACGGCTCGGACGCCGACCTCGCGGCCCTCTGCACCATCTCCATCAACGCTTTGCAAAAGGCCGCAGGGGATGCGTTTGAGAATGCGTCATTATAAATTGAACGGAAAGTCTGACCGTCACCGTGAGGTGGCGGTTTTTTTGCGCCTGCGGGCAGGCCAGAGCCTCTCCCTTTGGGAGAGGTGTCTGCGAAGCAGACGGAGAGGGCAAGCCCGTCTCCCGAGAGCCGCCGCGCAGCGATAAGCAGGCCCTTTGTCAGAGCGATGCTATCGCCGCGCTTGTACATCTCCGTCAGCGTCCTTGCCCTCTCAGTCTCGCTCCGCTCGCCAGCTCTCCCATAGGGAGAGCCTTTTCACCCCCAAACCTGCGCGAAAGGGCCTGAAACCTGCGTGAATCGCGCTTGCCCGGGGGGGAGGGGGGATGGTATAATAAAATCACCGAGACACACCCCACGATTGGAGGTAGCGACGATGAAAACTGCAAAACGACTCCTTGCCCTTGCCCTCGCGGGCGTGATGGCGCTGGCCCTGCTCACCGGCTGCTCGGACAGCAGCTCCAAAACCAAGCAGGTAGAAGAGTGCTTCCGCATTCTAATGAAAACGACACAACATGTTGACTATCAGAAGGACGAGACGCTGGACAAAAAGCTCGAGGTCATCGCACAGAAATTCCAGCCGAGCTGGTTGGGTGATAAACAAAATGGGCTGACTGATGAGGCACGCGGCATCATTAAAGAGGAATTGGAAGACTATCTGGTGTCAGGCAGCGTTTGGCTTTGGGTCGGAGAAGTGGAGCCGGGCCAGAGTGCGCAGGCGCAGGCGGAGAACATGAAGTATTGCAGGGGGATAGTGTATGGTGGTGGTACTCTGGGGGGAGGAACATTACTGACCGCCATAGCCTTTACAAGGACGGACAAGAAGAGCGACGGCCACCGCTATTACCTCGCACTGGAAACACAGGCCACCATCAAGACCCCGCAGAACTGACACAAGAGGAAACGACGATGAAATGAAAAAAGCTCTTTGGCCGCCCTCTCAGTCACCTTCGGTGACAGCTCTCCCATGGGGAGAGCCCTTGGCAGGCCGGGCAACTCTGAGCTGACCGCTGAAAGCTCAATATGACGTAAAAGATAGCGCCCTGCTACAGAGGGCAGCAGCTTCGGGACAATATCCCTTGTCAAGCTGCTGTGAATCTCTGTAGCAGGGCACTGCTGTTTTCGGATAGAGTAAACTTTGCTCGTCCAGCGTGGGCCTGACCGACACGCCAGTGCCTCCCCTCGATAGGGGAGGTGGCACGCCGCAGGCGTGACGGAGAGGTTCTGTTCCGCTGCGGCTCACGGTCAGGCTCACCTTCGTACAACCTCTCAGTCTCGCTGTCGCTCGACAGCTCCCCTAGTAGGGGAGCCTCTGGCGAAGAGGTAAAGCTGCACCCCCTGTCCTTTGTACAAATACACCGAAAACCCCATCGGAAAGGGGCGGTCTGCGGGCAAAACGCGAAAAAATCGGTTTTCCTCTTGCCAAACGGGGCAAAACGCGCTATTCTATAGTCACAGTTTAACAATTTAGCATGGTAAAGCGGTAAAACGAAGCGCCGCTTCTGAAGCACTGCTTCTAAAGGAGGAATTTGTATATGAAACGTCTGGTATCTGCTTTTCTGGCCGGTGCGATGGCACTGAGCCTTGCCGCCTGCGGCGGTTCTGCATCCACTTCCACGGCTGCTTCTTCTGCCGCCGCCTCTGCCGCCCCGGCAAGCTCCGTGGCCGCTGACAGCGACCTGGCTTACATCCAGTCCAACGGCAAGATGGTCATCGGCTACACCGTGTATGAGCCGATGAACTACACCGACGCCGACGGCAATTTCACCGGTTTCGATACCGAGCTGGCCACCGCCGTCTGTGAGAAGCTGGGTGTCGAGCCGGAGTTCGTGGAGATCAACTGGGACACCAAGGAGACCGAGCTGGCTGCAAAGAGCATCGACTGCATCTGGAACGGCCTGACCCTCACCGATGACCGCGAAGAGAACATGGCCTGCACCAAGCCCTACGTCAAGAACGCCCAGGTCGTCGTGGTGAAGGACGGCACCGACTACACCTCCACCGCCGACCTCATCGGCAAGACCGTGGTGGCCGAGGCTGGCTCTGCCGGTGAGACCACCATCACCGAGAACGCTGACCTGTCTCAGGCTGATTTCATCTCCAAGGCTGTTCAGACCGACTGTCTGATGGAAGTCGCCGCCGGTACCGCTGACGCCGCCGTCCTCGACCTGACTCTGGCCTCTGCCATGATCGGCGAGGGTACCGATTACGCAAACCTCAAGATGGTGGATGAGCTGAACGTCGAGGAGTACGGCGTGGCCTTCCGCAAGGGCAGCGACGTGGCCGAGGCTGTGGACAATGCATTCGACGAGCTGAAGGCTGACGGCACCATGCAGGCTCTGGCCGACAAGTACGGCCTGACTCTGGCTGAGTAACTTACATTATAAACGGATAGGTGTAGTGATTCTGTGACTGTGATTTTGGAGCGTCTGACCGGCGCATTCGCGCTCAACTGTGAGCTGTTCTTTCTGACCTTGCTGTTCTCGCTGCCGCTGGGCCTTGTGGTGGCCTTTGGCTCCATGAGCCGGTGCGCACCGCTGCGGGGCGTCGTCAAGACCTTCGTGTGGGTCATCCGCGGTACGCCGCTGATGCTCCAGATCATCGTCATCTACCTTGGCCCCGGCCTGCTGGGCATGACCAACCCCTGGCCCTCCGGCTCTTCGGGCCGTCTGGTGGCGGCGGTGGTGGCTTTCGCCATCAACTACGCCTGCTACTTCTCTGAGATCTACCGCGGCGGCATCGAGGCTGTGCCGAAAGGCCAGACCGAGGCTGGTCAGGTGCTTGGCATGACCAAGAGCCAGATTTTTTTCAAGGTCACGCTCCTGCAGGTCGTCAAGCGCATCCTGCCCCCGATGGGCAACGAGGTCATCACGCTGGTGAAGGATACCTCGCTGGCGAATGTCATCGCCAACAAGGAGATCATCATGATGGCGAAGGAGTACAGCGCCAAGGGCCTTATCTGGCCGCTGTTCTCCACCGCAATCTTCTTCCTCGTCTTTGTCGGCGCACTCACCCTGCTGCTGGACTGGGCCGAGAAAAAGATGGACTATTTCCGCTGTTAAGGAGGATACTGAATTATGGCATTACTCGAAGCCTCCGGCATCGGGAAAAACTTTGGCGAGACGAAAGTTCTCAAGGACATCTCGCTCACACTGGAACAGGGCGAGGCGCTGGCGATCATCGGCTCGTCCGGCTCGGGCAAGACGACGCTGCTGCGCTGCCTGAACTTTTTGGAGCGTCCCGACACCGGCGTCATCCGGGTGAACGGCGAGACCATGTGGGACGCCGCCGACCCTGCCACCCAGCGGGAGAGCGAGGTGCGGAAAAAGCGCCTCCACTTCGGCCTCGTGTTCCAGAACTTCAACCTCTTCCCCCAGTACACCGCGCTGGAAAACGTGATGCTGGCGGGGGAGCTTCTGGCAAAGGAACAGCCCGACTACAAGGCCAACAAAAAGGCCATCCACGTCCAGCTGGAAGCACAGGCCCGTGACCTGCTGGCCCAGATGGGCCTGTCGGAGCGGGCAGGCCACTACCCCCACCAGCTCTCCGGCGGTCAGCAGCAGCGGGTGGCCATCGCCCGCGCACTGGCCCTCCACCCGGACATCCTCTGCTTCGATGAGCCCACCAGCGCCCTTGACCCGGAGCTGACCGGCGAAGTCCTCCGTGTCCTGCGGGACCTCGCCGACCGAAAGACCACCATGATCATCGTCACCCATGAGATGCACTTTGCCCGGGACGTGGCCGACCGCATCCTATTCATGGACGGCGGCGTCGTGGTGGAGGAAGGCCCGGCCCGCCAGCTCATCGACCACCCCCGGGAGGAGCGCACCAAGCAGTTTTTGGCGCACTACTCGGAATAAGACAGGCTATGGCCCTCCCCGCTCGGGAGGGCTTTTTTGCGCCATTCACGCCGAAAACACCGCGATTCGCGCAGATTTTATTTACATTCTCTGAATTTTTTGGTAAGCTTGTGTCAGAAAAGGCTGATTCTTCAAAAGATGAACCGACCAAAGGAGGACAGACTATGAGACTGAAAAGCGCACTCCGGCGGGGCGTGGCCGCCGCCGTCATCGCGGGCATCGTGGTGAGCTCCGGCATCCCGGCCTATGCGAAAACATGGGACATCGCTAGCGGTGACATTACGGTCAAAGGTGCGAGCGATGAAAGCGGAAACTATAACGAGGTCAAGCAGGGCGACAAGGGTTTCGAGAAGGATGAGGGGGAGACCGTCATCACCGGCAAGTCGAAGGAGCATACCGTCACCATCGACACCTCCAAGGGCGACGTGGACGTCACCTTCGACGACCTGAAGATCGACGTCAGCGGAAAGAAGGAGGGGGATGGTAGCGGTGACAGCCCTGTCCGGGAGAGCAAAGCCGCCGTCACCGTGAAGGGCGACCACGATGCCGCCATTGAGCTGGACGGCGACAACGAGCTGAAGAGCGGCGGCTATAAGGCGGGTCTTGAGAAGAACGGCGATGAGTCCTCCGGCAAGCTGACCATCAAGGATGACAAGGGCAAGGACGGCTCCCTCACCGCTGAGGGCGGCGACGGCGGCGCAGGCATTGGCGGGGGAAAGGAGAGCACCGGCAGCAACATCACCATCCGGGGCGGCACCATCGAGGCTGTGGGCGGGAGCAACGCGGCAGGCATCGGCGACGGTGCAGGCCGCGCGTCGGGCGACACCGACGACCCGAATCCGGGACACCTCTACATCTGCGGCGACGCCGAGGTGACGGCCAAGGCGGGGAGCCAGACGGCGGACGCCAAGGCCCCGGCCATCGGCGGAAAGTACGGCGAGATACCCACGGAGAACCTTTCTGACGATGAACATAAGGTGACGGGAGGACGGCTGACCCGTCTGAACGCGGACGGCACCGTGATGGAAGGGATGGGCTACGACTACACCTCCGTCCCCACGCCCCAGCCGGACGACGACGAGGACGACGATGATGATATTGATGACGAGGATGGCGATATCAATCCGAAGATGGAAAAGGCAATCACGATCATGGGAATCGCAGCAGGTGTAGTGATCATTATCATCATTATTTAC
>SKEC01002492.1_pt1 | contig 12289 bp, 9 predicted proteins | sample 4826641 | NCBI WGS metagenome assembly SKEC01 (sample SAMN11008819, study PRJNA524170) | human gut metagenome | biome: Human fecal sample; material: Feces; isolation source: fecal sample from pouch patient p18, p21 | host: Homo sapiens | place: Israel: Tel-Aviv | collected 2015-12-22
ATCAAGGTCCAGAACCACTGGTTCTTTTCCTGTCATTACTGTTTATTTAGGTTTTGAACTTTCGTTCCGTTCCATGGACTTTCCTGCAGACATCACTCTCAGGAAAACCCGAATGAAATTTGAATTAACGTTCAAGGTTGTTTTGTTATTCAGTTATCAAGGTTTTTAGCTTTCTCTTACGAAAGCTTTTATATTTTATCACATTACTTTGTTCTTGTCAAGAACTTTTTTAAAAAACTTTTTTCATCTTCTTCCGAAGATTTTTGCTTTTTGTGATGTGAACTCTTATATGTTATCACATGATTTTTAATCTGTCAAGAAGTTTTTTCGTTTTCTTTTAAGATTCTTCTCATTTTTCTTTTAAAAATGAGTTTCTCATGTGCAACGCATATTATATTATCATAACAGTAGAGTTGCGTCAAGCATTTTTTGAAGATTTTTTTATTTTCTAAGAAAGTACTAGATATTGTACTTTTTTTGTATTTTTATCATTTACACCACATATGCGGCTTGTTGAATTGTTATTTTTTTATCAATTCTACAAGCTTTCTAACTCATGTTTTCCTAATAAATTCTAATTTATCGTTACCATAGTCACAAGGGATACCCTCAACCAAACACACCCAAAGGAAGTCATAAACAACACAGCTCCATAGAAACCAAATACTCCCTTATTTGCAACCTCAAAGCTACGAGGCTTTTCATAGAGGATACCTCTACCGCAACTTCAAATCTCCTCAAAAGAATACTTGATCACCTGAAGTTATCACAGCACAGCCTCATAGAAGATAAATAATCCCTATTTGTGACCTGGGAGCAAGTGTTGGATGCGAGCGCTAAAGCGAACATTCAGCATGCCGCGACGAGAGTCACAAATAGGGATTATTTATCTTCTATAAGGTGTCTATTCTATCAGAGCACAAGTATTTTTACTCCTCTACTTCCTGACGGATCTCTTTTGTACGAATTTCTTCGCAGATTGCAGAGATAAAATCTTTTAAGCCTTTCTGACCTTCATCTCCTGCGAAACGGCTTCTCACAGATACCTTACCTGTTTCCTGTTCCTGCGCGCCTACTACTAACATATATGGAAGCTTCTGAAGACGTGCTTCACGAATCTTGTAGCCGATTTTTTCGGAACGGTTATCTACAGTACTTAAAATACCATTTCTCTTAAGTTCTTTGTTTACTTCTTCTGCGTAGTCAGCGAACTTCTCAGAAATTGGCAGCACACGCACCTGTTCTGGGCAAAGCCATGTAGGGAACTTACCTGCATATTTCTCGATGAGCCATGCAAGTGTTCTCTCGTAGCATCCCATAGATGTTCTGTGAATAACGTATGGACGCTGTTTTTCACCATTCTGGTCAATGTAGTACATATCAAAGTTCTCAGCGATAGCACAGTCAAGCTGAATAGTAATCATTGTGTCTTCTTTACCGTATACATTCTTAGCCTGAATATCAATTTTTGGTCCGTAGAATGCAGCTTCTCCTTCTGCCTCAACAAAAGGTACACCCTGATCTACTAAAATATTACGGATAGCATCCTGTGTTGTCTCCCAATATTCATCATCCCCTAAATATTTTTCTTTATTATTAGGATCCCATTTAGAAAGACGGTATGTTACGTCATCCTGCACACCGAGTACTCCAAGACAGTACTGTGCTAAATGAAGGCATCCTTTTAACTCATCATTTGTCTGGTCTGGACGGATAATTAAATGTCCTTCTGAAATAGTGAACTGACGTACACGAGTTAATCCATGCATTTCTCCGGAATCTTCGTTACGGAAAAGTGTAGATGTCTCACTCATTCTATAAGGAAGATCACGGTAAGATTTCTGTGTGTTCTTGTAGCAGTAATACTGGAATGGACATGTCATTGGACGAAGTGCTAATACTTCTTTATCATTTTCCTCGTCACCAAGTACGAACATTCCTTCTTTGTAATGATCCCAATGTCCGGAAATCTTGTAAAGATCACTCTTTGCCATTAATGGAGTCTTTGTTCTTACATAACCCCATTCGTTATCCTCTAAATCCTCAATCCATCTCTGTAATGTCTGGATAATCTTTGCTCCCTTTGGAAGAAGAAGTGGAAGGCCCTGTCCGATAACGTCAACTGTTGTAAATAATTCCATTTCACGTCCAAGACGGTTATGGTCACGAAGCTTGATCTCTTCTAAATATTTCAGACGTTCTTCTAAGTCTGCCTTCTTTGTGTAAGCTGTTCCGTAAATACGAGTGAGCATCTTGTTGTTCTCATTACCTCGCCAGTAAGCTCCTGAAGAAGCAGTAAGCTTAAATGCTTTGATTGGCTTTACACTCATTAAATGAGGTCCTGCACAAAGATCTGTGAAATCACCCTGTTTATAAAAGCTGATTGTAGCATCTTCCGGTAAATCTTCGATAAGCTCTACTTTATAAGGCTCGTCTTTTTCTTTCATGAAAGCGATAGCTTCCTCTCTTGGAAGTTCATATCTCTCAATCGGAGGATTCTCCTTAATTACCTTCTTCATCTCTTTTTCGATGGCATCTAAATCTTCTCTTGTAAGTGGTGCCATGTCAAAGTCATAGTAAAATCCATCTTCAATCGCTGGTCCGATTGCAAGCTTTGCTTCTGGGTAAAGACGCTTTACAGCCTGTGCAAGTACATGAGAAGCTGTGTGACGGAACGCAAGCTTACCTTCCTCATCATTAAATGTAAGAATATTTAAGTCGCTGTCTTCGGAAACTACAGTACGAAGATCAACTGTCTCTCCGTTTACCTGTCCTGCACATGCATTTCTTGCAAGACCTTCGCTGATATCCTTTGCAATGTCAAGTACGGACATTGGCTGTGCATATTCTTTTTCAGAACCATCCTTTAAACGAATAATCATTTTTGTTCTTTCTCCTTCTATCTATTGTGGTGTATCTGTGCGTTAATGCATTTGCAACTATATAAAAATGCACACACTGACTCATTATGCTATAACCATAAATATTCTATCAAACAACGGATAGCAATTCAACTATATTTCTATTTAATTCATTAAGAACAGACGCCCGAGAAGAGAACCGATACCCTATATTTGCGACTTTAGTCGCTGCGAGAAATCGTCTTCTATGAAAAGGCCGACATTAAAAGTTATTGATTTTGACTCAGTTGTACAAAACACAAAATCGTCAAAATCAATAATTTTAATGTCGGCCTTTTCTAACATTTTACTACAGTCTCGTAGCTCCGAGGCCACAAATATAGGCTAGCGGTTCTCTCCCCGGGCTGTCTTTGACTGGATTTTGTTTGAATTAAATAGTGGCTGTGGGAATTTGGGGGAGAGGGCAGAAGTTTTCTGCTTGCTCTGAAATTATTGTGAATAGATGCTTGGTATTTAAATTGAAGTTATAAAGGTTGAAAAGGAGAATTGAAGCTTCCTTCTTGCTCCAATATAATATAGTCAAGTCAGATTATCCCCTCTATTCCCAGTCATTTTTGAGTAAGCAGAAGACATCAGCTTCTGTCCCCAAATCCCCTCCTCCTGTTTAATCCACCTTCTCCAGCCACAGCACAGAAGCCATTGCTGTAATTTTTACAGTTTTCCCTTTGGCTGATTTTTTCGTTGTTACGATTCCTTTGGCATTTACGGTGGCATATTTTGCATTACCTGATGTCCAGAGAAGTTTTGTATTTGCTTTCTTTGTGGCAGTTACTTTGGCTTTTAGTTTTAGCTTCTTGCCTGCTTTTACTGGCTTACTCCCCGTAATCTTAACTTTCTTTACAATGCCTTTCATAGATGTAATCTTCCAGGAAGCATATTTTTTACTGCCATCTTTTGCTGTTGCTGTAATCGTTACTTTTTTACCACCTGTTTTCTTTTTCAGGGTGACTATACCACTCTGGGTTACCGTTGCAACTTTTGGATTACTGGACTTCCAGATTAGCTTTTTATTGGATGCATTGTTTGGTAAAACTGTCGCTTTTAAAGTAAGCTTTTTGCCTGCGGCAATTTTTTTGGAAATACCGGAGAGACGAATAGAAGATACTAACCTTCTATTACCATTTGTGTCTATATTCGGTTTTGTATTCTGGCCGTTGCCTGAATACAAAATATCTCCACTGAAGTTATAATTGTAAAACATTCTTCCGGTAGGTACTATCTCATACTTATCCAGAATGGACATTGGCTGGTTTTGTTCTCCTTCTACTGGAATTGCATAATTTTTATTAGCTTTCTTTTTAATTTTATAAATAGAACATACTTCTTCATTTTTTTGCTGATCATAATCAAAGTATGCTACATAATCCGACACTGTACCTGAAGATGTCTTTTTATTTAGCATCATCAAGCTGTATGATGTTACAGATGTTGTATACGCTTTTATTTTCTGTGCGTTTGTGTTTATAGTAAAATTGCTCGACCAGAAATAATTTCCATTTTCATCCTGCATAGAAGCAAGCCAAATTTCAGGGAAAACTTCCTGTATTTTATAAATATTATAGTATGGTTCATCGTCACTGCTTCCTGCTTGTCGTAAAGCCCCATATATCCCTGTTACAGAATCGTCTTTTGGCGTACATGGAATAAAGTCTGCCAGCTCATAGACTGCCGCAGTCATCCGTTTTGCTTCTTTTTGTGATGTTTTCTGTACTTTTTGGTTTAATGTATCATTTCCTTCAAATACAATGCCATCTTTTGCTACGGCAGAATAAGAAACAACTATAGAAGAAGGAAATTTATTATCACGATACACTTTTAAAGTAACCCCTTGTTTTACTTTAAACTGTGCGTTTGCCTCTTCTGCCATTAAAAAAATCGGTTCCCCCTGTACTCTGTTTTTATTAATCTCTAAGGACCCATTTCCTTCTAATGTAAGGCTTCCGCCATAAGAGTAACCCCATACAGCAATTCCCTGTATCTGATTATTCCCCACTACCTTTACTTTAAAATCATCCCCCATTTCATTTGCCACAATTCTCTTTTCAGCTTCCTGATATCCGTTTAAAGTAAGAGTATTTGTTTTTTTATCATAGCTGATGTTTTTAACTGTGCTGATAGTCACTGATTTATTGGCGTTATAAAGCTGTTTAGGATTTGCACTTCCATCATCAATCACTATATACGCACTACTCCAATCCTGCTCATTTGGTCCGTTTGCTGCTTCGACCGAACTTCCAAACATCACAAATGCCATTAAAAATGCGAAACAAAATGCCATCATCTTTTTCCATCGTTTCATCGCTGTTCCTCCTTTATCCATTGATACTTTGTTTTTTGATAATTACATTATACAAAATTCCACTCTATATTTTCTGATTCTTTCCAGTCAGTCATTGCCAAAACGGAAATCATACTTTATGGGTTTTTTATCTGCTGCTTTTACGATATAATAGAATTAAATGAAACCTTTCAGGATTACAAAATCTACCACATAAAGCCTGATACATACTCTTCGATTCATTTAAACTTTTAATTTAGGAGAAGGTAAGATGACCGATTTTAAAGATATTTTAATAAAATATATGGAAGAACTGGATTGTTCCTCAAAGGAGCTTGCAGATAGTTCCGGACTTTCTGCCGCAACGATCAGCCGCTATCGTTCCGGAGAACGAATACCTGATATACAAAGTGACAATTTAAAGCAACTGATTTACGGTATCGTTAAACTTGCCAAAAAAGAAATCTTTCTTCTATTAATGACATAACGGTACATTCTGATTTTCTGCGTTTTTTACCGGATATATCGGCTGATTTTTCTATTTTGCAGGCAAATTTGAATACTTTATTTACTATGCTGTCAATAAATACTTCAGAGTTCGCCAGATTTTTAAATTATGATGCCTCTTATATTTCCCGCATAAAAAGCGGCGAACGGCAGCCTGCTGATCCAGAACTCTTTCTTGTTAATACTGCTCTTTTTGTAACAAAAAGATATACGAAAAAAACAGATCTTTCTATATTAGCGAATTTATTTGATTGTTCTTTGGAAGAATTGCGAGAGGAAAAAACGTATTTATCTCTTTTAAAACACTGGCTTCAAACAAAGCATACGAATACAGACAAAGAGCAGCAATCTTTATCCCATTTTCTGCAAAAATTGGATGAATTCAATTTAGATGACTATATTCGTGTTATTCATTTTAATGAATTAAAAGTCCCAACGGCACCTTTTCAGTTTCCCGGTTCTAAAAATTATTTTGGATTAAAAGAAATGATGAATAGTGAACTCGATTTTTTAAAAGCAACGGTTCTTTCCAAATCACAGGAAGATGTTATTATGTATAGTGATATGCCTATTGAAGAGATGGCGAAAGATTCTGATTTTCCCAAAAAGTGGATGTTCGGAATGGCCTGTATGCTAAAAAAAGGATTACATTTGCATCAGATTCACCAGATTGACCGGCCGTTTGCCGAAATGATGCTTGGGCTTGAAAGCTGGATTCCTATGTATATGACAGGTCAGATTTCCCCTTATTATTTAAAAGAAAATACCGGACAAACTTTCATGCATTTATTAAAAGTTTCCGGAGCTGCCGCACTTCAGGGTGAAGCAATTTATGGGCATCACACACAAGGACGTTATTATCTCACAAAACATAAAACTGAAATATCTTATTACAAAGAAATGGCTGAGCTGCTTTTAAAAAAGGCTTCTCCTCTCATGGAAATATTTCGGGAAAACTCCATGATGCCCTATCATGCTTTTTTACAGGCAGATGCAAAGACCAGCGGAAAACGATATCACATTTTATCTGCTTTACCGCTTCAAACTTTGAATTCCTCCCTACTTGAAGATATTTTAAATCAGAATCAGATCAATAAAGAAGATGCTCAAAAAATCAAAACATATATTGATAAAAAGTCTGCTCAGATTCAGCAGATTCTTTCCCATGATATGATTACGGAAGAATTCCCTATTTTATCCAAAGAAGAATTTAGTAGATTTCCGATTGCGCTTCCATTATCCGATATTTTTTATGAAGAAAACATCTATTATACCTGGGAAATGTATAAGCAGCATTTAGAAAGCACTCTAAATTATGAAAAAACACATCAAAACTATTGTATAAAGCAAAATCAACAATCTGCTTTTCGAAATATTCAGATCAGGATTCACGAAAAAAAATGGGTTCTTGTATCTAAAAACAGAACCCCTGCAATTCATTTTCTCATCCGGCATCCTAAAATGAGAAATGCTTTTGAAAATATGATCATACCAATTGTAGAATTATAGAAAATAAAAAATATCCTATAGCAGCTAATATCACAGCTACTATAGGATACTTTTTATTTTTCTTTCTAAGATTATTTATTATAGAGATTTCTCTTATCGACTACTCGAACAGCTTTTCCTTCGCTTCTTGTAATAGTTTTTGGTTCTAAAATGCTGACATCTACCTTGATTCCAAGCATGTTCTTCAAACCATGTACGATTTTCTTTTCTCTAGCTGCGATAGCGACATCTTCCTGTTTCATTTCCGGTGTCATCTCTACCTGAACTTCAATTGTATCATTATTGCCAATACGATCTACTAAAATCTGATAGTTAGCCTGATAACCCTGTTTTAATAAAACAGCTTCAATCTGAGATGGCCATACGTTAACACCTTTTACTACCATCATATCATCGCTTCTGCCCATTGGTTTATGCATACGGATATGGGTACGTCCACAGGAACATTTCTTTCTCGTCAGATAACATAAATCTCTTGTGCGGTAACGGAGTAATGGATATGCTTTTTTTGTAATACAGGTAAATACTAACTCTCCGATTTCTCCTTCTGGAAGAACTTCTCCTGTATCTGGATTAATAATCTCAGGAATGAAGTGATCTTCCTGTATATGCATTCCTTTCTGCTCTTCACATTCAAAGGATACGCCCGGACCGGAAATCTCGGTCAGTCCATAAATATCATAGGCTTTGATACCAAGAGATTCTTCGATATTATGACGCATTTCCTCTGTCCATGGCTCTGCTCCAAAAATACCTGCCTTTAACTTGATATTCTCTCTATGTCCGCCTTCATTAATTGATTCTCCAAGGCTTGCAGCATAAGAAGGAGTGCAGCAAAGAATGGTAGATCCTAAATCTTCCATAAACTGAATTTGTCTTTCTGTATTACCTGAAGACATTGGAAGTGTCATACAGCCTACTCGATGAGAGCCTCCATGCAGACCTGCTCCACCAGTAAAGAGTCCATAACCGTAGGCTACATGGCATACATCATCTTTTGTTCCGCCTGCTGCCATGATAGCACGGGCACAGCAGTCTTCCCACACATCAATATCTTCTTGTGTGTAAAAGGCAACAACACGGCGGCCTGTTGTACCACTTGTAGACTGCATTCTCACACATTCAGATAATGGTACCCCAAGAAAACCGTATGGATACTGATCTCTCAAATCATCTTTAGTAACGAAAGGAAGTTTATGAAGATCTTCGATTCCTTTTATATCTTCTGGTTCTACTCCTGCTTCTTTCATTTTATTACGATAAAATTCTACATGATCATATACATACTTTACCTGCTCTACAAGCCTTTCGCTCTGTAAAGCCTGCAGTTTCTCTACCGGCATCGTTTCAATCTCTGGTTGATAATAATTTCCCATTCTTCTCTTTCTCCTGTTGTCACTTAATTTATAATGATCTCTTTCTCTTCTATTCTTCGCCTCTTCCAAGTGCAAATGCCTTGTGATTGAGTTCAACAAACTTTGCCGGAACACATTCCTCGATTGCTTTCTGCCACTTTTCTACCGGAATATCAAAGTATTTAGACAGTCTGCCCATTAAAACAATATTTACTGCTTTTGATGAACCTGCTTCTTCTGCTAAGGACAGACAATCCATCGCATCTACTTTAATTCCTAAAGCTTCCATCTTTTCGATAAGATTTTCAGGGTACTGTGCCGCACCGATAATAACCGGCATCGGGTCAATTTCCTGTGTATTTACTACGATTCTTCCGTCTGGTCTTAAATATTCTACATAACGGGCAGCTTCTAACTTTTCAAAAGAAACAATGAAATCTGCCTCTCCCTTATCAATAATTGGAGAATATACTTTCTCTCCAAATCTTACATATGTAACAACGCTTCCACCTCTCTGGCTCATTCCGTGAACTTCAGAAACCTTTACGTCATAGCCTTCTGATAAAAGCAAATGTCCTAATAACTTGCTGGCAAGAAGGGAACCCTGTCCTCCTACACCGACAATCATAATATTCTTTGTCATTTCGCCTGTCCTCCTATGCCTGTAATGCGTCAAATTTACATAACTGCTGGCATACACCGCAGCCTACACATAATGTCGTATCAATGACTGCCTTTTTGTCCTTTACACTGATGGCAGGACATCCAAGACGCATACATGATTTACATCCTACGCAGTTCTCTTTTTCCACTTTTAATGGTGGGTTATGTTTTACATATTTTAAGAGGGCGCAAGGACGGCGGCTGATGATTACAGATGGTTCTTCTGCTGCTAATTCCTCTTTAATAACTGTATCACAAGCTGCAAGGTCATATGGATCTACCACACGAACACGATTGAATCCCATAGAACGGCAAAGACTTTCTAAGTCAATCTTTCCTGCCGGGTCACCTTTAATATTGTAACCAGTTGTTGGATTCTGCTGATGTCCAGTCATTCCAGTGATAGAGTTATCAAGAATGATTACCGTAGAATTACTCTGATTGTAAGCGATATTGGCAAGTCCGGTCATTCCAGAATGCATGAAAGTAGAATCTCCGATAACGGCTACAGTCTTTCCTTCGCTTTCTTTGCCAAGTGCCTTGTTAAATCCATGAATAGAACTGATGGAAGCACCCATACAAAGCGTCATTTCCATTGCACTAAGTGGTGCAACTGCTCCAAGTGTATAACATCCGATATCGCCGAGAACAGTACATTTATTTTTAGATAATGTAAAGAATAATCCTCTGTGCGGACAGCCTGCACACATAACCGGAGGTCTTCCCGGAAGGGCTTCTCCAAGTTCTTTATGTGCTGGAACTTCTATACCTAATTTTTCTGCGATTAAATTCTGTGAAAATTCACCTTCCATTGGAAGAGCATCTTTTCCTGTAACAGTAAGTCCAAGTTCTTTACAATGATTTTCTAAAATAGGATCTAACTCTTCAATGATTGCAAGCTTTTCTACTTTTGCAGCAAAATCGAGAATTAACTGGTCTGGCAGAGGATTTACAAGACCAATCTTTAAGATACTTGCTTTATCTCCAAATACTTCTTTTGCATATTGATAGCAGGTAGAAGATGTGATAATACCAAGCTTTGTATCTCCCATCTCCACACGGTTAAAATCACAGTGATTTCCATACTCGATAAGCTTTCTTGTTCTCTCTTCCACAACTGGATGACGGCGAATCGCATTTCCTGGCATCATAACATACTTTGCAATATTCTTCTCGTATGGAATTGTCTCTGGTACAACACGCTCGCCCGGCTCTACAATACTCTGTGAATGAGCTACACGGGTACACATCTTAATGATAACTGGTGTGTCAAATTCTTCAGAAAGTTCAAATGCCTTCTTTGCAAACTCATAGGCTTCTGTGGAATCTGATGGCTCTAACATTGGAATCTTGGATGCAATCGCATGATGTCTGGAATCCTGTTCATTCTGAGAAGAATGCATTCCTGGGTCATCTGCAACACAGATAACCATACCGCCATTCACACCTGTATAAGAGCAGGTAAATAATGGGTCAGCAGCTACGTTAAGCCCAACGTGCTTCATTCCGCAAAAACTTCTCTTTCCAGCAAGAGATGCACCAAATGCAACTTCCATCGCAACCTTTTCATTCGGTGCCCATTCACAGTAAATCTCATCATATTTTGCAGCTTCCTCTGTAACTTCTGTACTAGGAGTTCCCGGATAGCTGGACACGACACTACAGCCAGCTTCATATAAGCCTCTTGCCAATGCCTTATTACCTAACATTAATTGTTTCATGGTAAAATATCCTTTCTATTGTTTATTGTTCCTTTTTATAGAAAGATACGACCGTCCTGTACAGTCGCATCTAAGTATATCTGACGTTGTAACACATTTAAAAAACTAAGATTCTTTAGCCTCTTCGCTTCCCTCTTTTTGGTTCAGTCTGTCAATTACCTCTCCAAGACAGCCTGTTCCATAATTAAGCATACGATTTACACGACTAATTGTAGCAGAACTTGCGTTTGTCTCACTCATAATCTCCGTATAAACTTTTTCCTTCTTCAACATACTTGCAACTTCAAAGCGTTGCTCCATAGACCGAAGTTCAGTCATTGCACAAATGTCTTCAAAAAAATCAAAACATTCTTCTAAACTTTTTAACTCCATAATAGCCTTATACATGCCTTCTTTACGTTCTTTTGGAATATTTTTTCCCATAAGATGTTCCTTCCTTTACGAAATATAATCTTATGATACCATCTTTTTTTGATTTCGTAAATAAAAAGTTTAATGTGTTAAAGAGATTTTCCTTTAAACAGCAAAAACACTATAATAATTCCCCTGACTCGCTTTTTATGCTATACTTAATCTATCTTTTTGATAATGAGGTTTATTTATGAATTTAGAACAGTATACAAAAATCAACAATTTTTTCATCCGACACTCCACTGCTTTTTCATTATTACTCACGGCAAATCGATTATTGACTGCCTGTGGTTTTCTCCTTTATCCATTATTATTACTATGTCTTTTAACAAAAAAGAACATTGCTATGCTTATTAGTTTTATCGCTATCCCAGCACTCTGTTTCCTGGCAGTAACCATTTTTAGAAAAGTAGTGAATAAAAAGCGTCCATATGAAAAACTTCCAATTCAATCCCTAATTAAAAAAGATAAAAAAGGCCAGTCTTTTCCAAGCCGCCATGTGTTTTCTATCTTTTTAATCGCTACATTATGGTTTTGCTTTTGGAAACCTGTTGGAATCTTTCTTTTTATTGCTGGTGTCTTTCTTGCGATTGTCAGAGTAATTGGCGGGGTACATTTCGTAACTGACGTATGCGCCGGGGCACTCCTCGGGGTGCTGGCAGGATTGATTTCCAACTATGTCTTTTTGATTAGCTAAAAAACAGACGAAAAAAGCCCCTATTAATCCTCCCAGATGTGACTTTAGTCGCTACGTGTTGAATGTTCGCTAAAAGGCTCGCATCCAACACTTGCTCCGAGGTCACATCTGGGAGGATTAATAGGGGCTTTTTTCTGTTTTTTGATAAATTAAAGTGAGAATTGCAGAAATCTAATTCCTGCTTTTTTAAATATGGACTTAAAAATGCTTTCTATATAAATTTTCAC
>SKEC01000759.1_pt1 | contig 12277 bp, 9 predicted proteins | sample 4826641 | NCBI WGS metagenome assembly SKEC01 (sample SAMN11008819, study PRJNA524170) | human gut metagenome | biome: Human fecal sample; material: Feces; isolation source: fecal sample from pouch patient p18, p21 | host: Homo sapiens | place: Israel: Tel-Aviv | collected 2015-12-22
AAGTACGTGTCCATGATGTCCATTTTGATAACATTACTTTTATGGGGAATAAGTGTGAAACCTGGCAGGATATGCGGCTTGTTACAGAACTGGCAAATGACATTTATGTCAATGGTGCCAGATTATGCAGACAGATGAAATTCTGAGAATATCACCATATAGAGATGGTTTTATTACGTGCAGCAAGGAGGGTATTTATGGAACAAAGCAGCGATAACTGCTGAATCTGCGCCAGATGATGAGACACTGGGTGAGTTTGGCGCAGTCCGAAATGTGAACCGCCGTGAAAGAAAGTTGGAAGAAAACTTTCAGGAAGGCTTAGAGGGAACAACGATAGTAGCGCCACGATTGCATTACGTATATTCGGAGAGCAACCTAGGAAAAAAAACGTTCTTGGCTTCACAGTATTATGGAAAATGCCAAATCTGTGGGAAACAAATTTTCCGCAGCAATGGAAAGCCATACTTTGAAGCTTGTAATATTCTCCCAACCAATGCTATTCCGGATAGATACAAACATAGCATTTCAGAAGGTTGGAATTCTCTTTGTCTATGTCCGAACTGTGCTGCTGAATTTAAGTACGGAAAGAAGAATCTGTCTGAGCTTATTTCGATGATACAAGATTACCATGTGAAAGAAAATGACGAGAATTTGATTACCTGTAGGATAGAAATGCAAGGAGAGCACAGGGCAATCAAATACACAGGAAAGCATTTCTTGGCTTTGCAAAAGGCCATCGGGTTTTATTCTGATGATGCTAAATGATGTCGCGGAAAACAAATACTCTGGAAAGAGACACACCAGCTGTGATTGGAAGAACTACAAGATGCTTTTGAAGTGTTTGAGAACGCCGCCAATGGTGATTTGCTATCTAAAAACTTAGGAGCAGCATAGAATAACGCAATCTACCGCCTTATCGTGAGATGGGGCGGTATTTTTTGAAAAATATGTAGGCGGCACGGGCGACAGCACCGGCATTTTGAGGTAATGCAGGGTGGGGTTCGGGTTGACCCGTTGAGTTTTGTGCCCTAAAAGAAGAAAGTCCTGATGCCGAAATTCGGCATCAGGACTCTTTACTGTTGCGTTTTACTTTCTGTAAACCACCGCTTCAAACGGTCGCAGACTTCCGGGGGTTCCGGGGGTGTTGTAGTTGCTGATAAGCAGCTCTGTGTTCTGCCAATCGTTCAGCAACGGGCAGGGCACGTCATGGTCGGTAAAGTTGCAGACCACGAGTATCTGCTCGTCGTTCAATGTGCGGGTGTAGGCGTAAATCTCTTCATCGTCGGATAACAGCAGGGCGTAGTGACCGTAGACGAAGGTCTTGTCCGACTTTCGCAGCGCCAGCAGGCGGCGGTAGAAGTTGTACACCGAGTCCGGGTCGCCCACCTGTTTGGCGGCGTTGATCTGCGGGTAGTTGGGGTTCAGCGGTATCCACGGTGTGCCGGTGGTAAAGCCCGCATTGGGGGTGTCATCCCAGTGCATGGGGGTGCGGGTGTGCTCACGGCTGATGTAGTTGGCCGCCTTCATGAAATCCGCCACGCTCTCGCCGCAGCGCTGGGTCTTTTCAAAGTAGGCGTTGCGAGTCATAACATCGTTAATGGGGTCGATGCTGTCGAAATGCTTGTTCGTCATGCCCAGTTCCTCACCCTGATAAATGTAGGGCGTTCCCTGCATCAGGTAGAGGCAGACAGCCAGCATTTTGGCCGACCGCACACGGGATTCTTCGTCCTTGGTGCAACCGAAGCGCGACACCACGCGGGGTTGGTCGTGGTTGTTCCAGTACAGGCTGTTCCACGCCTTGCCGTCCAAACCGGTCTGCCAGCGGGTCTGTATTTTTTTAATATCCGTCAGCTTCCACGGGTGTTCGGGTTCCCACTTGCGGCTCTCGCCGCCGTCAACATCCATCAGTTCAAACTGGAACACCATGTTCAGTTCATGGCGATCCTCGCCCGCGTACAGGCAGGCAAGCTCCGGGGTGACGTTGGCGTTCTCACCCACCGTCATGCAGTCGTAGTGGCTCAGCACACGGCGGTCCATCTCCTGCAGGTATTCATGCACACGGGGACCGTTGGTACACTGGTCGGTATAGTCGCCGTACAGACCATCGGCGCAAAGTGGCCCGTCTGCATATCCGGCCTTGGAGATCATACTGATGACGTCCATGCGAAAGCCGTCGATGCCCTTTTGGAACCAGAAGTTCATCATGTCAAAGACCTGATCACGAACCTCCGGGTTCTCCCAGTTCAAATCGGGCTGTCCTTCAGCAAAAAGGTGCAGGTAATACTGACCGGTTTTCTCGTCGTACTTCCACGCCGAGCCGCTGAAGCAGCTGCGCCAGTTGTTGGGGGCACCGCCGTCCGGGGCGGGGTCTTTCCAGATATAATAGTCGCGTTTGGGGTTGTCGCGGCTGGAACGGCTCTCAATAAACCACGGGTGCTGGTCCGACGAGTGGTTGACCACCAAGTCCATGATGAGCTTTAACCCATGGGCATGGACATCCGTCAGCAGGGCGTCAAAGTCGGCCATTGTGCCGAAGTCTGTCATGATATCGCGGTAATCGCTGATGTCATAGCCGTTGTCCACATTAGGAGATTGATAGATCGGGTTCAGCCACAGCACATCGACGCCAAGGTCTTTTAAGTAGTCCAGCTTTTCACGGATGCCGTTCAGGTCACCGATACCGTCACCGTTAGAGTCCTTGAAGCTGCGCGGGTAGATTTGGTAGACGACGGCCTCTTTCCACCACGCGGGGTGAATGCTTTCCATAAGTATACCTCTTACAAAATCGTTCCCGGCAGTTTGGTCACGTCCTGCATATGGTAGGTGGGTTCAAACGGCATCGGGGCCGTGCCGACGATGGCACAGTCCATGCCGCCCGCGCGGGCAGCCTCCAGCCCGGCGGCAGCGTCCTCCACAACCAGGCAGTCTGCCGGGGCAAGCCCCACCATGGCGGCAGCCTTGGTAAAGACCTCCGGGTCGGGCTTGGAGTGGGCGATCATCGTGCCGTCACACACAGCGTCAAAGTAGCGGTTCGCGTCGAGCCGTTCCAAGATGTAGGCCGCGTTCTTGCTGGACGAACCAACAGCCAGCTTCAGCCCCGCGTTGTGTAGCGCCGTCAGAGCATCGCGCACGGCAGCGGGCATATCGGCGGGCGACATCTGCGCCAGCAGCTTGCGGTAGCGGTCGTTTTTCTCGGTGGCAAGGCGTTCCTTTTCCGCATCGGTAAAGGTCTTGCTGCTGCCGGAAAGGATGATTTCCAAACTCTCCATCCGGCTGACGCCGCGCAGCTTCATGTTGATGGTTTCGTCAAATGGTGCGCCGACTTCCTCAGCCGTCTGTTTCCACGCTTCAAAATGAAAACGGTCTGTGGAGCAGAGCACTCCATCCAAGTCGAAAATAATTCCCTTGTATTTCATAGAAAGTTCCTCATAGTTACTCGGCGGCCAGCTTTACCGGGTGACCGTCCACGGTAATTTCCACAGCGGAACCGCCGCGGTGGGTGACAGTGATGCCCGCATGGGTGACTTCCACATGGAGCTTTGCACCGCGCCAGACGATGTTGAATGCCGCGCGCTGCCAGCTTGCGGGCAGATGACTACGCAGGGAAAGCCCGCCCTCGTGCCATTCCAGCCCGGCAAAGCCGCAGGCAACACACTGCCAGACGTTACCCATCGATGCACTGTGGATGCCTAAGTCGGACGATTTCATATTCGGGCCGAGGTCAATGGCAATGGCGTGGCGGTACATATCCAGCGCCATATCGTCCAGTCCCTCCCACGCGGCCAACACACAGTGCTGACCATGGCTCAGGGAGGAATCATGCAGTGTGCGGGACTCATAGAAGATAAAGTTCTTGCGGCGGGTCTCAGCATCGAACAAGTCGGGCATAATGCGCATGAGCATGACCAAGTCAGCCTGCTTCGAGACCATAAGTTGGTTCATCTGGGCGGGACTGTAATCCTCGTAAATCGAGGACACGCCCTGCTGGTTTTTGTATTTGCTCAGGTCGATCGCATCCAGCCCCAGATATTGGGCGTTCTGCGGCACGATGCCATCGGCGTTGGGCTGCGGCAGGTAGACTTTTGCCTTTTTGTCCTGCATTTCAGCCGCCAGAGCATTCAGGTCATAGCTGTCGCTCAGCTTGGCGTAGGCGTCCGGCCAACGGGTAGGCATATCCTTGATGCAGCGTTCGGCCTGCTCCATGGCAAAGACGGTCAGATAGTTTGTAAAGGCGTTGTTATCGACGTGGTCTTTGTACTCATCCGGACCGATGACGTTTTTGATTTCATAGCGCTGCGTATCATCCTGCCACTCTACGCGGCTTGCCCAGAAACGGGCAATTTCAATCAAAAGCTCACAACCGCGGCGGTTCATGAAATCATCATCGCCGGTGGCTTGGTAGTACAGCCAGACACCCCAGGCAATATCCGCAGAGATATGCTGCTCAATCATACCTGTCAAAACCGGGCTGCTCTTGCCGGTGACGATATCCGCACCGCAGTAAAGCGGCGTTACTTCGCCGTCGTCCAGCCATGCACTCTCCCAGGGGAACATAGCACCCTGATAGCCATTCTCGCTGGCCTTTTTGAACGCGCCGGGCAGGCTGCGCCAGCGGTAGCCCAGCAGGGTCTTGGCGGCGGCGGGGTCAGTCAACAGGTAGTAAGGCATCAGGAACATCTCGGTATCCCAGAAAGAATGACCTTTGTAGCCCTCGCCTGTCATGCCCTTGGCACCGATGCCAACGCGGTCATCATCGCGCTTGATCATAATGTTCAGGTGATACAGCGCAAACCGCATACCCAGCTGGTCAAAGCTGTCATCGCTTTCGATCTGCACATCCTGCTCTGCCCAGTAAGCTGCCCACTTTTTGGCAGAGGCTGCAAGCAGAGCGTCATAACCGGTATCCGCAAACTTTGCCGCCAGCGCATCACCGGCGGCGGCAACGATGTCCGGGTTCGTTGTGCCGCGCTGCTGACCGTAGACCGTAAACGGCAGGTCACGGCCTGTGTGGTAGCAGGTCAGCTTTTCGATGCGCAGCGTCTGACCCTTTGCCAGCCGGAACGTGTAGCGCCCCACAAAGCGGCGGCGCTCAATGACCGGCAGCGACTCGGAGGGTTCTGCGCTGAATTTGTGCAGGCAGTGTACACTGATCGGCACATTGCTCTCATTCGTATGGGTCATCAGGCGCAGGATGCCACCGGGCAGCATCCGCATTTCGCCCTCCACACAGTGCTGAGAGCCGGTATTGCTGTTGCGGGTCGAGATACCGCTATTGACGACCAGCTCGATATCCTGATTTGTCGGTGTGACTTCCACCGAGAACGCGGCAATATGCTCATTATCCAGCGAAACAAAGCGACGGAAGGTCAGTTCCAGCGCTGCCCCGGCAGGGCTTTTCCACTGCACGGTGCGCGTTGCTTCGCCGGTGTGCAGATCCAGTGCGCGCAGGTAGCTTTGCAGCGTACCCTGATCCATGGCAAAGCGTTCACCGTTGACGATACACTCCATAGCAGTCACGTCAGGCAGGTTGGGCAGCTCGGTCACTTCGTCGGGCATAGCCTTATTGAATGTGCCCGTGATAAAAGCGCCGCGGTAGGTATCAAGGTAGCCCTCCTCCAGCGCGCAGCGGATGTTGATATAGCCGTTGCCCTGGGCAAAGATGGATTCACATTTGGCGGTGCGGCACGGGTCAAAGGTTTCCTCTGCCACGATCCAGCCGCGGGGTTCGAGATCATATTTCATAGTCGGGTTTCCTTTTCATCAGCCCTTGACGCCGGAAGCAGCCACGCTGGCCTGTACCTGATCCTGTGCAATCGCATACAGGATGATGCCGGGCAGAATGACAATGGTAAGCGCGGCAAACAGCTGGGTGTAGTTGTAGGAAAATTCGCTGGTGAAGAACGCCAGTGCGATGGGCAGTGTGCGCTGCGAGTCCGAAACGGTCAGCAGCGAGGCAAAGTAGTACTCGTTCCAGTTGCCGAGGAACATCAGGATGCCGGCAGTCGCCAGTGCGCTTTTTGCCAGCGGCAGGTTGATGGTCCAGAACGTGCGGAAGAAGCTTGCGCCGTCCAGTGTCGCAGCCTCGTCCAGGCTTTTGGGAATCGCCATAAAGCCGGCTTTCAGCACAAAGATGGACATAGCCATACCGGCAGACAGGTAAACAAGGGTGACGCCCCAGATGCTGTCATAAAGGTTCAGTTTCGTGATGAGCGAGAAGATGGGCTGGGTCTTGCTGTGGCTGGGCACAAGCAGCGTGATGGTGAACAGCGCAAACAGCAGCTTGCGACCGGGAAACTCAAACTTGGCAATGACATACGCGCCCATGGCATAGAACAGCAGCGAAACCAGCGTCGAGACGCCCGCCGCCAGCAGCGAGTTGAAAAAGTAGGTGGGGAAGCTGTACTTCTGGAAAATGTCAATGAAGGTATCCAGCGAGAAGTGGGCGGGCAGCGCCAGCGGTGAACTTAAAATTTCGCCGTTCGTCTTGAAGGACGACATAATGACCCACAGAATGGGAAACACAGAGAGAATAATGACGATGGCCTCCACAAGGTACATCAAAACCTTTGCCCAAGGCTTGTATTTGATTTTCATGGTGTGCCTCCTTCTCAGTAATCAGCTTCGTCCATGCGGAACAGCTTGTTTACGATGCCCAGCACGATCAAACCGATGATAAACATGACCACGCCCACCGCGTTGGCGTAACCGTAACGGTAGTCCATGATGCCCTTGACCAGAATGATGGGCAGGCTCATCGTGTCGTCGCCCGGACCGCCGGACGTCGTCAGGGCAATCTGCTCATACATGGCAATACGGGATGTCAGCGAGGCAATGACGCTGGTGCCGATGGATGCACGGCACAGCGGCAGCTGGATATAGCGGATCAGCTGCCAGCCGGTAGCGCCGTCCATGAGGGCGGCTTCATTCAGTTCCTTCGGAATGTTCATCAAATCACCCAGCACGACCAACGTGACGATGACTGCATAGAACAGCCAAGTGAACGTAACAGCCCAGAACGCCCACGGCGATTTGTAGAACCACTGGACGTTGAAATTCGGGTTAAAAACGCGGATGACCGAGTTCAGGATGCCGAAATCATTGTTGAAAATGAATTTGTAGATCATCGCCCAGGCCGCCGCACTGATGACGTTGGGGATCATGAACACTGTACGGGTGAACTTCCAGCCGTGGGGGCGCTGGTACAGTACAAAAGCGACCAATGTGCCGAAGCCGACGTGCAGCGTCAGGGCAATCACGCACCACCAGAGCAGGTTTTTCAACGCAATGAGGAACGAACTGTTGGTAAACAGATTGATATAGTTTGTCAGACCGTTGAACTTTGGTGCGTTGAAGCCATCCCATTTCGTGAACGACGTCACAAATACCTGCGCAATGGGCATCAAATAGAACATCGCAAAGATCACGATGGTGGGAAGCAGGAACAGATAGATCCATTTGTAGTTTGCACGCTGGATGCGGCCCGCCTTGATGCGCGTTGCTTTTTTCGGGGCGGTTTTCATGGCTTTGCAGCTCCTTCCTTTTCAAAAAATGCGTGCCGCCGCCGTATGCAACGGGACGGCGACACGCATTGAATTACATATTGTTCTTGCGCGGATTGCGCGGATTACTCGGCGCTGGCTTCCGCGGCCTTGTCACTCATCCACTGGGCGAACTGCTCCGGGGTGCAGGTGCCGTCGGCCAGGCTGGGCAGCAGCTTACCAAACTCGGTGTTGGCAACGGAGGCAGGGATCACATCGAGGATGCGGGGGACAAACACGGTATCAGTAGTGGTGTCGGCTGCCAGATCAGCAAGCACCTGGGTTTCGCCCTGCTTTGCCTTGAAGTCGTCGGAGTAGGTCAGCTTCGGTGTGTCGCCACCCTCGGCCAGCATGTAGGCTTCCAGCTCAGCGGGGCTGTAAATGAACTCAAGGAAAGCCTTTGCAAGGGCAATTTCATCCTCAGGGGCAGAAGCAGAGATCCACCACTCACCGAAAGTGGCGGTGTCGGCAATGCCGATGTCGCCCGGGAACAGGGAGGCACGGACCTTCGCGCCGTCAAAGCCGTTGGACCACTTGTCGGAGTTGGAGCTCTCGAAGTCAGAGGACATCCAAGGACCGTTGGCAATGATGGCGGCCTGCTCGCTCATGAAAGCGTTGGCGGCATCCGCGTAGGCTGCGCCTACCGAGTTGGAGGCTGCGTTGTTCTGCAGCAGATTCTGCAGCTTGGCCACAGCGTTGATGAAGCAGGGCTGGTTGAAGTCGGTGATCTTGGTCTCGGTGCCACTCTTCAGCCATTCTACGCCACCGTCTTCCTCGGCCACCAGCGCAGTCAGGAACAAGGCGGAAACCCAGCCGTTCTCGGCGGTGGAGAAGGCAATCTTCTGGTCGCCCAGCGCGGAAACAAATTCGTCCATGCTCATAGCGCTGATGTCAGCATCGGTGCTCCACATATCAGAGTTGTAGAAGAAGCCGATGGGACGTACCGTTGCCAGAGGCATAGTCATGACTCTGCCATCCTCATTGGAGCAGTATTCACGACTGTCGTCAATCAGGACATCCTTGACGGCGGGGGTCGCGTCGATCCAGTCTGTCAAGTCGTAGGCAAGGCCGTTGGGGATAACGACGTTCTTGACCCAGTCCGGGTCACCGCCCTCCACCAGCACCGGCAGCTTGTTCTGCTGTGCCAGCTGCTTTAAGCGGTCATTGAAAATACTATCCTGGGGTACGCTCTCCAGATTGATTTTGTACTTCCCGGCGTACTTCTCGTTAAAACGCTCGACCTGCGGCACAAAGAAGGCCGCACCGGCGTTCTCGCCGGTTTTGTAGGAGGGAATGGTGACTTCCACCACGCCGCTGTTGGTATCAGCGGATGCCGTGCTACCGGCAGTATCGCCGCCGGTTGTGGAAGTTGCAGCAGAGGATGCAGCGCCACCGCAGCCGGCCAGGCTGGCGGTCATCATGGCAGCGGCCAGAGCGCCTGCGAACAGTTGCTTCTTTTTCATAGTGTTTCTCCTTTACCTTTGTGTTTTTTGGTTTTATTAACACGGTGCGGTTGCACCAGATGTTCCAAAAGTTATTGCAAAAACGTTTTTGTTTCGCGGTTAAAAAATATTTGCAGCGAAATTTGGCTTAAGAAGTTACTGCAAAAACGTTTTTGTATCTCTGTCTGAAAAAAGCGGCCTTAACCGCTGATTTCGGTTTTATAGGGGGCGGACGCTGTCGCGCACCGTCAGGGTGTGGGGCAATACCAGCCGCTGTGCCTTGCGCTTGCCGCGGATCATATCGCACAGTAGGCGAGTAGCCTCGTAGCCTTTTTGCTGGATGTTCTGGTCAATGGTGGTAATAGCCGGGTCGGTGTAGTTGGTGACTTCCAACCCATCGAAGCCTACGACCGAGTAGTCTTTTGGCACTTTATAGCCCAGTTCTTTCAGCCCCTCGATCGTGCCAATGGCCAGCATATCGCTCATGCAGAGGAACGCCGTGGCGCTGTCCGGGCTGTGGGTTCGGAAGTATTCCTTCACACCGTCGCGGGCTTCCTCCCGCCCGAAGTTGGTGTAGATGATGTTGTCGCGGGGCAGCTCCAAACCATTGCGCTGCATAGCTTGGTACGCACCCACAAGGCGCTGCATACTGACCATAGCCAGCTTGCGGCCATGTACCACCACGATCTTGCGGTGTCCCATGTCGATGAGGTATTGGGTCAGCTCGTCAAACGCTTTGATGTCGTCCATCATCACACAGCTGACATTCGGACCGGGAACCTCAATATCAATGGTCACGCAGGGGTATTTGCTTTTCGCCAGCAGTTCGCAGTAAGGGTCGTTGGTTCTCAAACCCATCAGGATCGCGCCGGCGATGTTGTGCTCATAGCAGAGCTGTTCAAAACTTTTTTCGGTCTGGATCTTGGTGTTGATAACCTGAATGGACATTTCCACATCGTTGTTGACTGTGTAGTGGAAGCAGCCTTTCATCAGCAGTGCATCAAAATCGTTGATAAGCTCTTCTTCCAGAAAGCCGGAAAGCACCAGCGCGATATTGTGATTGTGCTTGGAGGAAAGGTTGCGCGCCATCTGGTTGGGGTGATACCCCAGCCGCTGCGCGGTCTCCACGATGCGCTCCCGTGTGGTAGGGCTGACATCTGGGTAGTTGTTGAGTGCGCGGGAAACCGTACCGACCGTGACTCCGGCTTCCCGTGCAATGTCGCGGATCGAAACTGCCATGCCTGCTCACTCCTGATTCTCTTTTCAACCAAAACCGTTTTCGGTACTGTGTATACCGCTGTGTTCCAAAAACGTTTTTGTTGTGATTTCTTTATACTCTAATTCCTCTGTTTTGTCAACACTCTCCGCCCACTTTCTACATTTTGCAAAAGAAACAGGTTGTGGTTTTGTGTAGCTTGCACAAGTGCAAAAGACAGGAGAGGTGGCGGTATTTTTTTTGAAAAAAATTGCAGATTTTTCTCCAACATCGAGCAGATGTGCGATGCCCTGCGAATCAGCACCAAAACGGGGTACAAGCTGCTGCACGAAGGCAAAATCCCGGCGATGAAAATCGGGCGCTCGTATCGCATCCCCAAAGCCCACCTGTTTACCTACCTTCAGATTTGCGGTCAACACTGTCGAGCAGAGAATCGACAGTGTTGATTGTTTTGCGCCGATGCGTTATGCTGTTCTTGTCAACAGCAGATCGGGGGCGACCCAAACCGAAGGAGGTATTTTTTATGGTCGCAGGGCATCTGCAAGAAAAAAATGGTATCTACTATGTGGTACTGACCTACAAAACTTATGACGGCAAACGCAAAACCAAATGGCAATCCACGGGCTTGCCCATCAAGGGCAACAAGCGGCGCGCCGAGGCGATGATGCGTGAGCTGCAAGACGACTTTGAGCCACCCGTTGACCCCAACGGTCCGCCCAGCAAAGCCATGCTGTTTGCGGATTATCTGGTGCAATGGCTGGAAATCGCAAAGTCAACCGTCAAGCTGACAACCTACGCCAGCTACAAAGAACTGTCGAACAGCAGGATCATTCCTTACTTTAGAAATCTCGGCGTTACGCTGGGCGACCTGAAAGCGGTTCATATCCAAGCATTTTATCAGGAACAGTTGGAGCGTGTGAAGCCCAATACGGTCATTCACTATCATGCGGTTATCCACCGCGCCTTGAAATACGCAGTGAAAACAGACCTGATCGATGTGAACCCTGCCGACAAGGTAGACCGCCCGAAGAAAAACGAATTTACCGGGAACTTTTACAGCAAGGACGAAATGAACGCGCTGTTCGACGCTGTGCGCGGCAGTAAAATTGAGGTGGCAGTTATGTTGACTGCCTTTTATGGTCTGCGCCGCAGCGAGGTTGTAGGGCTGAAATGGGCTGCTGTGGACTTTGAGCAGAACACCATTGAAATCTGCCACACGGTCACAACGGTTCGGCTGGACGGAAAAGAAGTGCTTGTAGAATCCAATGGCACAAAAACCAAATCCAGCAAGCGCACCTTGCCGCTTGTACCGGTTTTCCGGGAACGGCTGCTGGCCTTGCAGGAGGAACAGAAAGAAAACCGCAAGCTGTGCGGTAGGTGCTACAACAAAAAATACGCAGACTACATCTGCGTAGATGCAATGGGCAATCTGCTCAAGCCGGATTATCTCTCCAATTCGTTCCAGATTATCTTGCAAAATTATCATCTGCGGCGCATCCGCTTTCACGATTTGCGCCACTCTTGCGCCAGTTTGCTTTTGGCAAACGGTGTCCCGATGAAGATGATTCAGGAGTGGCTGGGACACAGCGATTTCTCTACCACCGCGAATATTTATTCGCATTTGGACTACGCTTCCAAGGTTTCTTCGGCAGAAGCGATGCTGAACGGGCTTGGAATGGGTTCAAATCCGGGAAATGACACTTAAAAAAGTGTGATTTCTCTCCTGTTATGAAATTGTCAAATTCAAAAATTCCGCTTTTCGCATAAAAAAAGGTACAAAGTACTAAAAAAACACGTTGTACCGTTGATTGGCGGAGCATCAGAGATTTGAACTCTGGCGGCGCTACAAACGCCCTATCGCATTTCGAGTTAATCTTTGAAAAGGCAATATGATGATAACCAAGGCTGATACAGGCTGGTTTGTCCGCTGATTTTGGGCGATGCTTGTAGCGGAAATACTGCCCGGAAACCAAAAAATAATGTAGGTACGAAAAGAAGAAAAAACGCCCGTTTTGGAGCAAAAATGGCGACTTTTTGGGAGAAATGCAAGATAAGATGCAAGATAAGCCCTTCCCAAAAGC
>SKEC01002499.1_pt1 | contig 12262 bp, 6 predicted proteins | sample 4826641 | NCBI WGS metagenome assembly SKEC01 (sample SAMN11008819, study PRJNA524170) | human gut metagenome | biome: Human fecal sample; material: Feces; isolation source: fecal sample from pouch patient p18, p21 | host: Homo sapiens | place: Israel: Tel-Aviv | collected 2015-12-22
GGGCGGGGGCGTTCACGTCCAGATACACCCGCTCATAGCAATTGACGATGCGGGTCGCGCCGTACTGTTGCTCCCGCGGGATGGAGCAGCCGTAGTTCAGATGGATGTGCCCGTGCAGCATCAGCTGCGGATGGTAGCGGTCCAGCAGGACCGAAAACGCTGTGAAGCCGCGGTGCGGCAGGTCTGTCATATCGCCGTAGCCGTGCAGCGGCGCGTGGGTGACCAGTATGTCAATGCCGCCATGGCGGTCGATCTTGCCGCGCAGATGGTTGACGCGCTTTTTCATCTCGGCCTCGGTAAACTGCCAGGCGCCGGTGCGGTAGCGGCAGCTGCCGCCCAGCCCGGCGATGCGCAGGCCGTTGTGTACGTACACGTCGTCATCCAGGCAGATGACGCCCTGCGGCGGGCGGGTGTCGTAGCTCTCGTCATGGTTGCCGTGTACGTACAAAAGCGGCACGGGCGCCATGGTGGCAAGGTATTCCAGATAATGGCGGCTCAAATCGCCGCAGGCAATGATGAGTTCGACGCCCTCGAGCTTGTCGGGGGTGAAGTAGTCCCAGAGGGCCTTGCACTCCTCGTCCGCAACGGCCAGGATCTTCATAGCTCGGCCTCCTTCTCGACGGGAAGAAGATCGCGGTGGATGCCCTGCATCCGGTACATCGGCTTCGAGACCTCGGCCAGCTCGTCATATTCGGGGATGTGGCCGTCAACGGCGTCGCACAGCCAGTCCATGTGGGCAATCTGCTCCAGGTCCAGCCCGTGGCGTCCGCTGTTCTTGACGCTGCCGTCCTGCCCGGTGATCCTGCAGTGGAACGGGTCGATCATGCCGGAGGTGACGCCGGTGCGCAGGATCTGCGCCAGATGGGTCACATCGGGCGGCAGCTCGCGGCTGAGCAGCACGTCCATGACACCGCTGTTCATGCCCCACCAGTAGTTGACGGCGCGGCCATCGGTGCCGGACTTATCCCGCACCCAGCCGCCGTTCAAAACGGTGCGGATGACGTTCTCATAGAACTGGCCCCAGTGCCAGAACGGCGTGGCCAGGTCCTGCAGCACGCCGCCCGGGCGCACCAGAAACGTGCCGAACTCCCGCTGCGGGCGGTTTGGCATCGGTGCGTCGCGGCCCGAGATGACCGTGATGCCCTTCTGGGTAAAGACGTGCAGCGGGTCAATCTGGTCGGGCAGACAGGTCCATTGCAGGTCGATGCGGACGTTGGGGTTCGCCATCCGCGCGCCGAGCGCGAATGCGTTGATGTTGGCAGGCACGCCGAAACTGGGGTAGTCGGCCACATAGCCGATGCGGTCCCCGCCCGCCATGGCACCGGCAATCGCGCCGGTGATGAACTTGGCCTCATACACGCGGGTGTAGTAGGTGCGGATGCTGGCGTAGGGCATCTCCATCGAGCAGTTCAGGATGTGTACCTGCGGGTGCTGGACGGCGGCGCGCAGGGACGCGCCTACCAGCTTGGGGCTGGTAGTAAAGACGACATCCGCACCGTCGGTGATGGCCTGCTCGACAAGGGCATCGGCGTTCTTGCCCGGGACGGCGTTGAAGTAGGCTGCCGTCTCGACCTTGCCCTCAAACACAGTGTCCAGCTGGGTGCGGCCAAACTCATGCTGGCTTGTCCAGGAGCTGGTGCCGGGGGCGCGCTCATGCACAAAGGCAACCTTCAAATGGCTGGGCGCGGTGTGCTTGCCGGGCAGGATAAAATCCAGCAGGCCGGTCTGCTTCGGGGCGGCGGGTTTGTCGCTGACCTGCACGGGGTCCGATTTCTGCAGGGCCAGCACATCGTCCCACAGGGCGTCGAGCTTTTCGCTCAGCTCGCTGGGGCTTAAATTGGCCAGCTCCTCCTTGGTGTAGACGCGCAGCAGAAGCAGCAGCACGTCGCCGACGGTACACTGCAGCCGTGCGCCGCCGTGGGCCAGAAACGCCTTCTTGACCCAGTTGTACAGCGATACGACCTCGGTTCGATCCTCGCCAGTCCACTTTTCGTCCGGCGCCTTGCCCAGTATTTTTTGCAGGCGGGCATAGCTGCCGGGCTTGGTGAAGGTCAGCAGATAGTTCTGCATGACCGGGTAAAAGTGCATGAACTCGTAGTACATCTGCACGGCGGGGTCGTCGCTGTACTGCGGCACGACGCGGGTGACATTGCCGGTGATGCTGCTGGCGTCAAAATACTTCAGCACGCTGACGCGCTTATTGCCCTCCTGCACGTAGAAGCGGCCCATGTACTCATAGCAGGTGATGGGGTCACGGATGCCCTCATCCAGATGGGACACGCACAGGTTGATCCACTTGGTGGCAAACTCGGTCTTGAGACCGAGCAGCGGCATAAAGTTGGACGCAAACGCCGCTGTGCGGCCCGAGGTCTTGGTACCAACGAGCAGCTCCAGCGGGATCTCTACCTGGCCGAGCGGGATCTGGTTCTCCACAGGGACGTTTTGCAGAATATCGTCCAATACGGGCAAAAACGGCGACTGCCCAGCGTTCATCTTCTCGCGGTAATCGCGCTGGCCCTGCCGCAGGGCTTTCTGGTAGCAATCGATTCCATCTGCACGGTTCACGACCCATCGCCTCCTCAAAACTTATACATTAGCTACAAAATTATTATAGCACATCTGTGCGGAATATACAAAGAATTTTAAAAGGCTTCCCCATCGGGGGAAGCTGTCACCGAAGGTGACTGATGAGGGCTGTACCTGCCGATATTGCCCATGAACGGGTTATGATGGCACACTCGCCCCTCATCCGGCCCTGCGGGGCCACCTTCCCCCCCCAGGGGGAAGGCTTAAGAGTTGGTATGCACGGCCTTGGGGTAGACCTGATGCATCCGGTCATTGCCGTAGTGCCCGTCGAGATAGACCTCGACGCTGTTGGACGCAGGTACGCCGTTCAGGCGGTCATTGTACCGCACAAGCGCGGCGGAGCTGACGGCAATGTCCGCCGCCATAAAGATGCACAGTGCCCAGGTCAGCACTCTGCCGCCGCGGGGCGGCAGCTTCTCGATGCAGGCGGAGATCGGCGGGAACAGCACCTTGAACCAGGCAATCGCCGCAAAGCCCCAGAAGAAGCAGTACAGCAGGTTGATGCGCCCGCCCAGGTTGAACGGGATCGCGCTGTAGTCCCAGAACACCGCACCGAAAACGACCTCGGTGAAAACGCTGCACAGGTACTCATACGCACCGCCCAGCAGCGTGCCCATGACGAACAGCCAGCTGGCGGGCTTGTCCTTGTAGCGGTAGAGCAACTGGGTGACCATGGCGATGGCCAGGCCCCACACGATGGAGAACGGCCCCCACACGACGCTGGAACGGCTCATCCACTCGCCGCCGGTGACGCGGCAGAAGATCGTCTCTGTGATGTCGCCGAGGAACGCGCCGATGAAGAACAGTAAAATAATTTTATACGGGCTGCACCCGGCGGCAAACGTGTCGGTCTGCTGCCGTTTGGGGCGCACAAAGGTCAGTGCGGGATGGGCCTTCGCCATACGGCGCTCGACGTGGTCAAGGATCCACATGCCGCCGCGGACGGTCAGGTTTGCCAGACGGTTTTCTACAGCCGCGGCGGCGTGCCAGCGGTAGCGCAGACCGGCCATGGCCAGCAGCGTGCCGACCAGATCGACGCAGAACACGACGAGCGCGGCCAGCAGCACAACAACCCAGATGCCGCGCGGCACAAGGCTGTACAGCACCAGCAGCAGCGGGTTGCCCCATTTGAGCACGACAACGCCGAGCGCACCCCAGGTCAGCGACGCGCCGAGGCAGACATAACCGTCCAGATTGAACGGCATGGCGCTGTAATCCCACCACCGGGTATGGGTCGTGTACTCCAGAATGTGCCCGCCGATCCACTCGATGACCGTGGCATAGACGGCGCTGAATACAAGCAGGAAGAACCAGCCCTCACGGATGTCGCCGAGGGCAAAGGTGATGACCAGCCCGCCGACGCCGTACAGAAGGCAGAGCGGACCGCTCAGCACGCCGCGGTCCTGATATTTGCGGTGTACGACGGCGGTAAAGAGGACCTCCCCCACCCAGCCGAGGAACGAGTAGGCGAAGAAGAGAAAAACAATTTGATAGAAGGTCATAGGGGGCTCCTGTCATAACACGGTAGGGGCCGGACATGTCCGGCCCGCAGCATAAAATTTACAGCACAACAGTGGGAGGTGCAGGGCCGGGCATGCCCGGCCCCTACTTTGCAGTGGCTTCCCTCTCCCGCTTGCTGAACACGCACCCGCAGTAATCCTGCCGGTACAGGCCGTACTCGGCGCTCAACTGTAAGCTGCGCTTGTAGCCGTCCTTTTTGCGGAACTCACTGGGCAGGAACGGCACGCCGTACTGCCTGCCCAGCTCGGTGCCAAGCTCGTTCAGCCGCACGGGGTCCTTCATCGGGGAGATCGAGAGCGTTGTGCAGTACCAGTCAAAGCCGTGGTCGGCGGCATAGCGGGCGGCCTGCTCCAGCCGCAGCCGATAGCAGACCGTGCAGCGCGTGCCCTTCTCCGGCTCGTTTTCCAACCCCTTCACGGCGGTATAGAACTCCTGCGGGTCGTAGGGCAGCTCCACCACGGGGTAGTGATACCCGGCCTGCTCGACAAAGCGTTCCAGCTCGGCCTCGCGGCGGTGGTATTCCTCCGGCGGGTAGATGTTGGGATTGTAGTAAAGAATGGTCAGGTCAAAGTGCGCGGACAGACGCTCCAGTGTTGCGCTCGAGCACGGCGCACAGCAGGCGTGCAGCAGCAGCTTCGGGCGGGTGCCGTCCAGCGTGCGCAGGACCTTTTCCATTTCAAGCTGATAGTTGATGCGGTTGGGCATGGGTAGTGACCTCGTTTACACAGTGGCAGGGGTGCGGCGCTTGCGGCGGGCAAAAGCGCCGCAGCCGATGACCCCCAGCAGGCTGACGGCGGAGAGCGCCTCAAACGCGCGCCAATACCCGGGGGCGTGGTACCGGACATGGATCGTGCCGGTGTAGCTCGCGGGGATCGTCAGTACGATGCGCATATTCTCGCCGCTGGTGATGGCAAACGGCGCGCCGCTCTCGTCGGCGGCATAATAATTGCCGTAGTTGTAGATGGGCAGCGAGATGGCCGCCTCGCCGCCGTCGTTCTCGACGTTGACATAGGCAACGCCCTCCCGCTTTTCATAGCTGATAAGGTGCAGGTCGCCGCTGGCGGGCTTGGGCTGCGCCCAGATGGCCTCATAGGAGCTGGCGCCGTCGATGAGGTATTCCGCCGTGCCGACGGAGTTGATGGTGGCGTTCTGGTTGTAGGTCGCGTAGGAGCTTTCGCCCTGGGCGCTCATGATGTTCGTCTCGGTGATGCTGGCGGTCAGCAGCGCGGCGCAGACAAGCCCCGCGGCGGCCAGCGCGGCGCGGCGTTCCGGCAGCAGCTGCAGCGCAAACAGCGCAGCGGCGCAGAGCAGCAGCGTGCCCAGCGAGAGAAAGCGGAACGGGAACTGGAACATTCCCACGACCTTGCCGATGGTGGGGCCGAACCAGCCCTCGACAAAATCCCACGGGAAGGCGTGAAGCGAGAGCACGAGCGTCAGCACGGCAAAGCCGGTGGCAGTGTACAGGTGCTTTGCGGTGGGGCGTGTGTCCCCGCGGGCCTGGGCGCGCCACAGGCAGTAAAACGCCAGCGCAAACGCCAGCAGCAGCGGCAGACCGGGGGTCAGCGCCATGTCGTGGGTCGTGCCCTCGGCGGAGGAGCCACCCGCCGTGCCGAAGAAGCTGAACAGCTGCACGGCGTACAGGCCGTGCTTCTGCAGCTTACCGATCAGATCGCTGCGGTTGACAAGGAACGGAATGGTGCTTGTGGAGATCAGGAACGGGAAAAGATACCACGCGCTCAGCCCCACGGCCAACAGCGCGGCCTTGACCCAGGCCAGCAGCCGCGCGGGGCGGAGAGTCTCCCGCAGGCGCAAAAGACAAAACAAAATCAACAGCAGCGCCGTCAGCTCACAGGAGAGCAGATGGCTCTGCACCATGGCCGCCATGCCCAGCGCCATCGGCAGCCAGTCCCCGAAGCGGGGCCTGTCGCTGGTGTAGATGCCGTACAGACCCAGCAGCACGAGCGGGAAAAACGCCATGGCCGTGAACTCGCCGACGGCGGCGCGGGTGTAGACGCAGGTCAGCCGATAGGCGGACAGCGTGTAGAGCAGTGCCCCCAGCAGACCCAGCCGACGGCTGGCCGTGATTTTGGCAAAGCTGAAATAGGCGATCAGGCAGGTCGCCAGCGTGACCGCAAAGAGGTAGACCTGGTAGCAGGTGCGCAGCGGCAGCCACAGGTTGTAGAGCAGCGCGGGCAGCAGCAAAAACAGCTCACAGTAGCAAAGCGGGCTGGCGTAGCCATAGCCGTTCAGCGTGGTCGTGGTCAGCCGCACCGGGAACTGCCCGTAGGACAGCTCCGCAGCCATGGCGGCGATGCGCTGCATGTGAAATTCCAGATCATGGCCGAAGTACAGATAGTTGCTGAACAGCGGCAGACAGGCCAGCAGCGTGATGCCCGCCAGCGCCAGCGGCAGACGCAGCGCACGGCGGCGGGCAGCGCCCCGCTCCCCCACATGGGCAAACAGGAGCAGCAGTGCGGCGTCTGCGGCGGCAAACAGCACAAGGAAGCAGAGCAGCCGCGCCGCGCGGTAGATGGGCTGCTCGGTCAGGGTGATGCTGTAAATGTACAGCTGGCCCTGGTCGTAGGTGACGGTGGCGGTCAGGTCCTGCATCCGCGCACCGAAGCCGACCCAAAGCCGGGTCGTCAGGCTGCGGTGGCAGTCGTCCAGCCGCAGCGCGTCAAAGGTCACGGCGGCGGGGCTGCGTTCACTGGCAAAGGTCAGCGACCCGGCAGCGTTGAGCATATTAAAGGTGGGCGCGTCGGGCGTCTGGCAGGAAAAATAACGGACTGTGACCTCATACGCACCGGAAGGCAAAGCAATATTGTCTGCCGAGAAGGTCATCGGGTCGTCGCTGTGATAGCCGATCTGGTTCCAGATTTTTAAGCCGTCGTCGTCCGCGGCGGCAATGTCGGGCAGGGTGTTCGTAAAGTCGCCGGGCGTCAGCGCCAGCTTATACGGTGTGCCGAACAGCCCGGCTGCCAGCGCGCAGACAACGGCCAGCTCGGCGGCCAGCAGCGCCGCAAACAGCCGGTTGCGGCGGCAAAAGGCAAAAAAGTGTTTCATCCGGGGCTCCCTCACAGTTTATCAGCCGTCCCAGATCATGAGCTTGGCGTTCACGATGGACGTGTCCTCAACAGTGGCCAGATAGTCGCCGTTCCGGTCCCGCGGGGTCTGGGTGCAGTCCAGCAGGCAGATGGCGCGGGCCTCCTCGGTGCCGTCGGCCAGACGGACCTTGTACTTGATGACAGCGTTGTCGGGGACATAGGCGCTCTGCACGTAGACCTGTACCCCGTCCATCAGGTCACTGTCGGCGCTTTGCAGTCTGCCGCACCACGCCAGATCGTAGCCGCCATAATTGCGGTAGGTCTGGTAGGCGTAGGCGTCGCCGTCGGTGGCGGGGTTCTCGGTCCAAAGGACCTGTGCGTGCAGGGCGCGCCCGGTGAACCGGCTGAAGAAGGCGGACTCGGCCTCCGCGTTGCTGTCCCAGACGTTCTCGTTGCAGAGAATCAGGTCGTCGGATTGTACGGCATCGGCAAGACCGGCCTCAATCGTGCGGACAAAGAACTGATAGGCAGCGAGGTTCTCGGCATGGTGGGTGCGCACGACACCGCGCAGGTAGCCGCCGTTCAGGCAGAGACCCACCGCCAGCGCCGCCGTCAGGGCCAGTCGTGATACCACGGAGAGAACCTTCGGCAGCTTACAGCACAGCCCCGCCAGCAGTGCCAGCAGCGCCGCGACGAGCAGCGTAAAGCCGATAGAGCTGGCCGCCGCGGGAATGTAGCCCCACTGCCAGGTAATGGCCTCGGGCTGCTGATAGCGGGCGGACAAAGCCAGCAGCAGCGCGGGCAGTGCCCAGACGGCCAGGCCGAACCCGGCCAGTGTGCCCAGCGTTCTGCCGCGCAGCTTTTTAAACGGCACGCCGAAGAAGATCAACAGTCCGGCCAGCACACCCAGCGCCAGCGGCCACAGCCGATCCCCGTTCGTGATGACCCCGGCGTCCTCCTGCAAAAGGCGGGAGTTCAGCCCAGGGAGCGACGCGGCCATCTGCTGCACGGTGACGCGCAGTACGGCGGGAATATCCAGAGAAAGCTCGTTGCCGGTGCCGCCGTTGCGCCCGCACAGAACGTGGAACACAAGCGCCGCGCCCATGCCGCCCAGCGCGGGAGCCGTGTCCAGCAGGGCGTTTTTGACGCTCCGTCGGCGCAGCAGCCAGACGACGAGCGCCAGCAGCGCAAAGACATAGCCGATCTCATAGGTGCCGCAGGCGATAAAGGACAGCACCGCGCCCAGCACAGCCCAGCGGCGGTGCCGTGTCCCCTGCCACGCAAACAGGCAGAGCCAGGCCATCATAGCCCAGAACAACGCCCGCTGCGGTACGGCGTAGTAGCTGTACATGCCTTCGTTCCAGATGGGAGCCGCGGCCAGCGCCAGCGCAAAGCCGCCCAGCGCCAGCGCATCCCCGCTGCCCAGTCTGGCCGCCACGCGGCTGACAGCGAAGGCCGCCGCGCCGGTCCAGGCGATGATGTAGAGCCGGTAGTGTGTCAGGCTGGTGTAAAACAGCAGGTCGACGGCGTTCGGGTAATGGAACGGGAAAAAACGGACCTCCTGCAGCGTAAAGTACCGCAGCCTCCCCTGCAGGTCCTGCAGAGCATACTGCCAGAACGGCATCCGCTGGAAGTCATACAGCCAGAGGTTCAGCGTCAGCTTATCGTCGCCCTCCGGCGGGATGTTGACCGTGACGCGCAGATACAGCACGCCCACGGCAAAAATAGCCAGATAGGCCGCAGCCAGCAGCAGCCGACGGTACCGCCGACAAAATGATTTGACCTGTTCCATAGGGACGGGGCCCTCCTCCACAAAAATCACATATATACTAAATTATAGCATAAAGCCCCGCTGTACGCAACGCACAGCGGGGTTTTATGTAAATGCAATTTGTATAAGACTGCCGGAAAATACGAAAAGTAAAGCGAAAATCAATGCTTCAGCGGCTTTTTCAGCATACCCAGCAGCAGGGCCGTGGTCAGGGTGCCGACAGCCAGCGCAATCAGAAAGCCCGGCGGGTTTTCCATGACCGGCAGCAAAAACAACCCGCCGTGCGGCGCGGGACACCCGCAGCCCAGCAAAATCGTTATGAACCCGGCCAGTGCACTGCCTGCGATGCAGGCGAGGCTGACCCGCAGCGGGTCGCGCAGTGCAAACGGCAGCGCACCCTCGGTCACGAAGGTCGCGCCCATCAGCAGGGTCTGCGGCGCAGAGCAGCGCTCGGTGCTGGTGAACCGCGTCGGGAACAGCAGGCAGGCCAGCCCAATGCCCAGCGGCGGGATCATGCCGCCCGCCATGACAGCGGCCATCAGGTCATACTGCTGGTCTACCAGTGCCAGCGTGCCGCTGACGTAGGCGGCCTTGTTGATCGGCCCGCCGTAGTCGGTAGCCATCATGCCGCCCAGCAGCGTGCCCAGCACCAGACGGCTGCCGCCCTGCATACCATCCAGCTGGATGGAAAGCCAGGCATTGAAACGCCCGAGCGGCGGATTGATGGCCATGACCATCAGGGCACCGACAAACAGCAGACTCAACAGCGGGACCAGCAGCCCGGTTTTGATGTGATCCAGCTCCTGCGGAATGCGGCGGAACAGGTAATTCAGAAGCCGCACAGCCAGACCGGCAGCAAAGCCCGCGACAATGGCCCCCCAGAACCCGCTGGAGATCCAGCCCAACCGGGGGGCGGTGGTTGTGCCGAGCTGTGCCAGGTAGCCGCCCATCAGGCCGGGCATAAAGCCGGGGCGGTCCGCAATGCTGTAAGCGATGAACGCAGCCAGCACGGGGTACATCATCCTGAACGCAGCGTTGCCGACGTTCGTCATCATGGTGGTGATGTCGCTGCGGCCAAAAAGGTGCTGCAGCAGCAGGGAAAGCGCCAGCATCACGCCGCCCGCCACAACAAACGGCAACATGTGGGAGATGCCGCTCATCAGGTGGCCGTAGTATTCGCGGCCCAGCTCCTTCCAGTCGCTGGTGCGGAAGGCGTGCCCGCCGCGGTAGACGGGAGCCTTGCCGGAAACGGCCTTTTCCAGCAGTCTGTCCGCGTCGCGCACGGCATCCCCCGCCGAGGCATAGACCAGCCGCTTGCCAACGAACCGCGCCAGCGGGATCGAGCGATCCACCGCCACGATCACGCACTCTGCGGCTTGGATCTCATCATCGGTCAGCTCGTCGTTGACACCGGCAGCGCCGTTCGTCTCGACCTTGAGCGTCAGGCCGCGGGCCTGCGCGGCCTGCTGGAGCGCCTCCGCCGCCAGATAGGTGTGCGCGATGCCGGTGGGGCAGGCCGTCACGGCCAGCAGCTGATAGCCGGGCTTGGCGGCGCCCGGCGCTGCGTCAGACGGGGCAGACGGCGGCTCCTGCGCGTCCTGCTCCTCCCGCGCGGAGATGGCGCGGCAGAATGCCTCGGGGGTCTCACTCTCCCGCAGGCAGGCGCAGAAGTCGGTGTCCAGAAAGAGCGTCGCCAGCTCGGCCAGCACCTGTACGTGCAGGTCGTTGGCTTCGGCGGGGGCGGCGATCATCACCAGCAGGTCCAGCGGCTTGCCATCCGGTGTGTCGCAGGGCAGCGGCGGGTCCAGCGTCAGCGCAGCCAGCTGCAGCTGCCTGACGGCGGTGCTTTTGGCGTGCGGGATGGCCAGGCCGTTGCCCACACAGACGCCGCCCAGCGCCAGCCGGGCGCGGACGTCCGCCGCAAACACAGCGGTGTCAGTCAGATTGTCAGTCCCGTCCAGCAGTGTAACCATCTGCTGCACTGCACCGGTGAGCGAGTCTGCCCGTTGGCGCAGTGCGACGCAGTCAGGCCGCAGGTAGTTGGCGATGCGCATGGTTTGAGCCTCCGTTTGGTGCCGCTGTGCTCCGGCAGCTGTCGATGCAGCGCGGCTTTTGCGGCGCAGTATTAGTAAAAAAGCGGTTCCGCCGCAACGGAACCGCTATGAATGCTGTAAAAATTAGTTGAGCAGGGTCTTCTCCGTCTCGGGATCGAACAGGTGGATCTTGTGGGTATCCATAGCGACAGTGATCTTGTCGCCGCGGCGAGACTTGGAGGTGGGAGCAACGCGAGCCATCAGGTTCTGGCCCTGGTAGGTCAGGTACAGATAGATCTCAGCGCCCATCAGCTCGGAAACCTCAACCTCGGCGCTCAGGTGGCTGGTGGAGTGCTTTTCCAGGAACTCCTCGTCGTCCTTGATGTCCTCGGGACGGATGCCGACCTTCAGGGTCTTGCCGACGTAAGCGTCCAGCTTGCCGTCGGCGGTCTTCTCCTTGGGCAGCGGAATGTCGGTGCCGGCCAGATCGACAGTGTACTGGTCGCCGGTCTTCTGCAGGGTGCCATCAAGGAAGTTCATCTGCGGGCTGCCGATGAAGCCTGCGACGAAGATGTTGCAGGGATAATCGTACAGGTTCTGCGGGGTATCGACCTGCTGGATCATGCCGTCCTTCATAACAACGATACGATCGCCCATGGTCATAGCTTCGGTCTGGTCGTGGGTAACATAGATGAAGGTGGTAGCCAGCTTCTTGTGCAGCTTGATGATCTCGGTACGCATGCTGGTACGCAGCTTAGCATCCAGGTTGGACAGAGGCTCGTCGAGCAGGAAGACCGCCGGGTTACGGACCATTGCACGGCCCAGGGCAACACGCTGACGCTGACCACCGGACAGAGCCTTCGGCTTACGGTCAAGCAGGTGCTCGATCTCCAGGATCTTGGCAGCCTCACGGACGCGCTTGTCGATCTCGTCCTTGGGCATCTTGCGCAGCTCCAGACCGAAAGCCATGTTCTTGTAAACGGTCATGTGCGGGTACAGAGCGTAGTTCTGGAAGACCATCGCGATGTCGCGGTCTTTCGGGGGAACGTCGTTGATCAGACGGTCGCCGATGTACATCTCGCCGCCAGAGATCTCCTCCAGGCCAGCGATCATACGCAGGGTGGTGGACTTACCACAGCCGGAAGGACCGACGAAAACGATAAACTCCTTATCCGCGATTTCCAGGCTGAAATCGGGAACAGCGGTAACATTGCCGGGGTAAACTTTCTTGACGTGACGGCAGCTAATGGAAGCCATAATGCTCATCCTCCATAAAATTCAGTGGTATTCAGCCCATGTAGAGGGGG
>SKEC01002500.1_pt1 | contig 12259 bp, 10 predicted proteins | sample 4826641 | NCBI WGS metagenome assembly SKEC01 (sample SAMN11008819, study PRJNA524170) | human gut metagenome | biome: Human fecal sample; material: Feces; isolation source: fecal sample from pouch patient p18, p21 | host: Homo sapiens | place: Israel: Tel-Aviv | collected 2015-12-22
GTTTTTTATATTGCACAGATAATGGTATATGTGTATAATTGTATACAATAAGAAACAAGGGGGAGAAGATTATATGAATCTAGCGTATAAAATCTTGAATGCACATCTTAAAAAAGGAGAATTAGTCCCAGGAACATCCATTTGTATCGGAATTGATCAGACTTTAACACAGGATTCTACAGGTACAATGGCTTATCTTCAGTTAGAAGCAATGAATGTAGGTCATGTTGCAGTAGAAAAAGCAGTCGCTTATATTGACCATAACATGCTTCAGACTGGTTTTGAAAACATGGATGACCATGAATTTATTAAATCTGTTGCAAGAAAACATGGTATCACATTCTCTAAACCAGGTAATGGTGTCTGTCATCAGTTACAACTTGAAAATTTCTCACATCCAGGTAAGACGCTTATTGGTTCAGATTCTCATACACCAACATGTGGTGCAATGGGTATGATTGCGATTGGTGCAGGAGGACTTGATGTCGCTGTTGCCATGGCAACAGGTAAGTATTATGTTCAGTGTCCATCAGTATTACAGGTTAAACTAACAGGACGTAAAGCACCTTGGGTATCTGCAAAAGACGTTATCTTAAAAATCTTACAGGAATTATCTGTAAAAGGTGGGGTTAATAAGATTGTTGAATATACAGGTGAAGGTTTAAGTGATCTTTCATTAACTGACCGTGCGACGATCTGTAACATGGGTGCAGAACTAGGTGCCACTACTTCAGTATTCCCAACAGATGAAAATACTTTAGCTTACTTAAAACAGCAGGGTAGAGAAGATGAATATGTTGAAATGAAAGCAGATGATGATGCAACATATGATGAAACTATTGAAATCGATATGTCTACATTAGTTCCTATGGTTGCTCAGCCTCATTCACCAGATAATGTAGTAGATGTAAAAGAATTAGAAGGTATGAAGATCAATCAGGTAGTCATTGGTTCTTGTACAAACTCATCTTTACCAGATATGATGCGTGCTGCAAAGATCTTAAAAGGTCGTAAAGTGGCTGAAGATGTTTCTTTAGTTATCGCTCCAGGTTCTTCTTCTATTCTTTCTATGCTTGCACAAAATGGTGCTCTTGCAGATATGATTCATGCAGGTGCAAGAATCCTTGAATGTGGTTGTGGCCCTTGTATCGGTATGGGACAGGCTCCATTATCAAAAGGTGTTTCTTTAAGAACAATCAACCGTAACTTTAAAGGACGTTCTGGTACAAATGATGCAAGTGTATATCTAGTATCTCCAGAAGTTGCTGCATTATCTGCAGTCAAAGGTTATTTATCACAGGAATTTGAAGATGATATGGTATTAGAAGAAGTGCCAGATACACCATTTGTGAAGAATCCTAACTTCTTTATTAGTGAATATATCCCTGATAATGAAATCTATATGGGACCTAATATCAAACCAGTTCCTAGAGGAGATAAGTTAACAGATACAGTAAGTGGTAAAGTTGTATTAAAAGTAGGAGACAATATTTCTACAGACCATATTGTACCTTCTGATTCTAAATTACTTCCATTCCGTTCTAATGTCCCTCATTTAGCTAAGTTCTCATTCTCTAAGGTAGATCCTGAATTTTATAATAGAGCCGTTAAAAACAATGGTGGTTTCATTGTAGGTGGAGATAACTATGGACAAGGTTCATCAAGAGAACATGCTGCATTAGTACCTAACTACTTAAAGATCAAAGCTATCTTCGCAATTTCATTTGCGAGAATTCATCGTTCTAACTTAATCAACAATGGTATTCTTCCACTTGTTATTGATGCGAAAGATTACGATTTCTTCAATGATCAGGATGATTATGAATTAAGTGATTTATTAGCATCTGTAGAAGAAGGTAAAGACATTGTAGTGACTAATAAGAATACAAATGAAACTATTACAGCACATCTATCATTATCAGCACGTGAAAAAGTCATGATTCAGTATGGTGGATTATTAAACGCAATTAAAGAACTAGGAGGAGATTTCTAATGAAAGCAGTACTTATTCCAGGTGATGGTATTGGACCAGAGATTTCAGCAAGTGTTGAATCTATCACAAAAGCAATGAACCTAGATATTGAATGGATTAAATATAGAGCAGGTGCAGAATATGCAAAAGAAACAGGTGAAGTATGGGAACCTGGTCTTGTAGATGCCATTGAAGAATACAAATGGGCATTAAAAGGTCCTACAGCAACTCCAATTGGAACAGGTTTTAGAAGTGTGAATGTCGCATTAAGACAGAAATTCTCTACTTATGCCAATGTACGTCCTTTACGTAACTTCAAGGGTATTGATTCTAAATATGAAAATATTGATTTAGTCATCATTAGAGAAAATACTGAAGATTTATATAAAGGTATTGAATATATGCTCACTGATGATATTGCGAATGGTGTTAAGTTGATCACTAGAGAAGCTTCTACACGTATTTGTCGTTATGCATTTGAATATGTACGCACAAATAACAGAAAAAAAGTGACAGCCATTCATAAAGCCAATATAATGAAGTATACAGATGGTCTTTTCCTTGATTGTTATAGAGAAGTGGCAAAAGACTATCCAGAAATAGAAACACAGGAAGTTATTATTGATAATATGTGTATGCAGCTTGTACAGCGTCCAGAAACATTTGATGTCCTTGTTGCACCAAATTTATATGGGGATATTGTTTCTGACTTATGTGCAGGTCTTGTAGGTGGTCTTGGTATTGCCCCATCAGGTAATATTGGTGATGATTACCGTATTTATGAAGCTGTTCATGGCAGTGCACCTGATATTGCAGGTAAAGGTATTGCGAACCCAAGTTCTTTAATTCTTGCATTCGCAATGATGCTTGAAGCATTAAATAAACAGAAAGAAGCACAATCTTTAAGAGAAGCCTTAGCAGCAGTCATAGAAGAAGGTAAGTTTACAACACCTGATATTGGTGGACAGGCAACTACAAAAGAGTTTACAGACGCAATTATCGATAAATTATAAGAGGAGGGACAAAGAAATGCCATCTCATAGCATTTTTGAATCAACTTCCCATGGATCATTGGGCTCTAAAATATTTATCTTATTACGTGATCGTATTCTTAATGAAAGTTATCAATGCGGTGATAAACTAAATGAATTAACACTTGCAAAAGAGTTAAAGATTTCTCGTACACCTATTAGAGAAGCATTAAAACAGCTAGAATTAGAAGGTTTAGTAGAAAGTATTCCTAACAAAGGTGTTTATGTGAAAGGTTTTTCACCTCGTGATATTGATGATATGTTTGAAATACGTCTTTCTTTAGAGGGATTAGCTGTTTCATTCGCAATTGATCGTATGGATGAAGTACATCTTGCTAAAATTAAAGAAGTATTTGAATTACTGGAATTCTATACTGCAAAGGGTGACTTTGATAAAGTGAATGATTTTAATATTCTATTCCATGAATCTATTTATCAGGCAACACAGTCTACCTATTTTGAACAGATTCTAAAGGATATTCATTACTATGTTTCTGTAACATCAAGACATTCTATTGCACGTCCTGAACGTTTAGAATCATCACTTGCAGAACATCATGCTATTCTAGAAGCCATCATTGATGGAGACAAAGATGAAGCAACAGAACGTATTCAAAGACATATCCGTAAAACACAGATGCTTGTAAGAAAATATTATGCAACAAGAAAGTAGGGTCAACCTACTTTTTTTGTTGTAGAATGATATCAGGAGGTATATATGCTAACACCTAAACATTTAATTAAAAAAGAAAAAAATGATTATCGCTTGATTGCGATATCAGATATACATGGTCATTTAGACCGCTTTAAAGAATTATTAAGAAAAGTGAATTATGATCCTGTAGAGGATTATTTAGTTATTATTGGAGACTTTGTAGAAAAAGGAGACCAGGTATTAGAAACAATACACTTTATTATGAATCTTTCACGCTTTCCTAAGTGTTATGTTTTGATGGGAAATTGTGAATGGGCGATGAATGCATTACTTACTATTCCAGAAATTGCAGGAGAAATTCCTAAGTATTTAAAGAGAAATAGTAAGAACGGTATTATTAGAGATATTTATAATCATGAACATTTTAGTGATGGACATGAAACACCTTTAGGTATGCAGAAGATCATGGCTGAAAAGCTTAAACAAGAATTAAAGTTCATGTCCCATTTACCTACTACACTATTATTTAATGACTATTTATTTGTCCATGCAGGTGTAGAACCAAGAGACAATTATAAGGAGTGTGGTTTATCATCTTACCTTGAACTCCAACATTTTTATGAATTAGGACATTCATTAAAGTATACAGTTGTAGTAGGACATCTTCCTACATCTAACTATTTCCCTCGTTCTATTCATAATGACATTATTATAGATGAAGAAAAGAAGATCATCTGTATTGATGGAGGAACAGGAGTGAAGCCTATCTCACAATTAAATGCGCTTATTATTCATAGTTATAAGGGGGAAGTGACATATCAAACAGAATGTGTACAGCCATTTCCTATAGGTGTATTAAATAAAGACCTTTATGGCAATGGTGAAGTAGACCACAAGATAGCTTTTCCAGATTATGAAGTAAAGATGATGAAGAAAGGAAAAGAGTTTAGTCAATGTTATAGAGTGAGTGATCATGTAATGATCTCTATTAAGAATGAATTCTTATATGAAAGAAATCATCATCTCTATTGTTTAGATGATTATACAGATCATTGGTTTATAGGTGAAAAAGGCACTGAAGTGAAGATTGCAGGAGTATATGGACATTATGTCTATGTTATCTGTGGTGCACAGGTGGGGTGGGTCAATGAAGAAGACATCGATTATTAAGATAGTATGTGTACTAGTTTTACTTCTAGGTGTTCATCAATGTACTTCGTATAAGGAACTTGCACCTCATATTTTCTTAGTTAAAGAGAATACATCTTTTCTTAATCAAACACTCACAATGGGACAACCTTTAGTTGTAGAAGGACAAAGAGGTTCTCAATATTATGGTTATATATATGTGAATGGTGAGAAGAAAGAAGGCTATATATCAAGTCGTAATGTGATTGCATATGTATTTGATGAATCTTTTGAAAAAGAAATCACATCATTTCCTGATAGTTATAAACAATCTTTACGATTCTTACATGCACTTTATCCAGAATGGTGCTATATACCTCTTAATACTTCTTTAGATTTTAGTCAAACTGCATCCATCTTCCAAAGTAAATCATTAATAGATACAAATGATTTTTCAATGATTGCCTCTCCTGATATTATAGAAGGACAGACATGGTGTCGTGTCTCTATGAATGCAGCCCGTTATTTCTTAGATCCACGTAATGGTTTGGATGCTTATCATGCGCTGATGTTTGAGAAACTCACTTATAATCCTTCTGAAACATTGCAGGAAGGAAAAAGAATGCTGGCAGAAACTGAAATGTCAGGTATAGAACCACAGTCTAAAAAAGACTGGGCCGAACTCTACCGTTACAGTGCAGAAGTAAATAACGTCTCTATGTCATTACTCATTACCCGTGCGATTCAGGAACAGACAGGTGGAGGACTAGGACTTCGTGGAGGACATGCAAGAAACAATCCGCAAGGACCTCTCTTCTATAATATATATAATATTGGAGCAAACAGTAGTGATCAGGATGGGATAGACTTTGCGGCATCAAGAAACTGGGATACAAGAGAAAAAGCTGTTCTCTATGGTTCTAAGTATTTAGCTGATAATTATATCACTAAAGGACAGGATTCTCTTTATCTGCAGAAATTTGATGTCCACAACAATAATCCTGGTCATCATTATTATATGTCTAACATCAGAGCACCTTATAGTGAAGCAAAGAATATGTTGAAAGGGTATATCTCTAATCATATGGATCATGTGAAACGTATACTAGAAATACCACTTTATACTAATATGCCTGTCTATAATGCTTATCCTATTTCTACTGATATAAATTATTCAGGAACTATTATGAAGAACCCTTATTGTGAATATCAAATAGAGAATACATATAAGAACCTTACAGAAAATGTAGATTATATCTCTATCAATCACAAAACCTATACACATATTGTAGGTTTGAATAATTACTATGGTTCATGTGATATTCCAAAATAATATTTTCATAATTTGTCGGTTTTTTATATATTTGTCTTAAAATTTATATAATATGATTCAGGAGGAATAAACAATGACATTTAGTAAAGATTTTTATTGGGGTGGCGCTGTTGCTGCCAATCAATGTGAAGGGGCATGGAATGTAGATGGAAGAGGTATGGCCCGTACTGATGTAACTACAGGAGGAACAGTCAATACTCCTAGAATGGTTACATTTATTGATAAGGATGGTCAGAAACAGAAATTACCTAACCATGGCTTTAAATTACCAGAAGGGGCTCATTTTGCAGTCTTTGATGATGAACTTTATCCTAACCATGATGGGATTGATTTCTATCATCACTATAAGGAAGATATCGCATTACTTAAAGAAATGGGATTTAAGATGTTCAGACTTTCTATTTCATGGTCTAGAATCTACCCTACAGGAGAAGAAACAGAACCAAATCAGGCTGGTTTAGACTTCTATAGAAATGTATTCACAGAACTAAGAAATGCTGGTATTGAACCACTCGTTTCTATCTGGCACTTTGATACACCACTTGCTTTAGAAGAAAAGTATGGTGACTGGCAGGATAGAAAGTATATTGAATTATATGAAAAGTATGTAACTACTATCTTTAAAGAATATAAAGGCTTAGTTAAATACTGGCTTACATTTAATGAAATCAATAATACAATTAACTTCTTACCAGATGATGCAAGCGATGAAGATTTCCAGGAAGCATATCAGCATCTTCATTATCAGTTTGTAGCGAGTGCAAGAGCTGTACAGATTGGTCATGCAATTGATCCTGACTATCAGATTGGCTGCATGATCTGTGGTATTACTTATTATCCACTCACTTCTGATCCAGAAGATATTCTCTTTAATCGTTATAAATGGGAAAAGGGTATCTTCTATTGTGGAGATGTACAGTGTAAAGGTAAATATCCAACATATGCGAAACGCTTATGGAAGGAACATAATGTAGAATTAGATATCACTGAACAGGATCTAGTAGAATTAAAGAATGGTACTGTTGATCTTTATACATTCTCATATTATATGTCTCAGTCTATTACAACTCATAAGAATGAAGATACAGTAAGTGGTAATATGTCATTTGGTGTACGTAACCCTTACTTAACATATTCTGATTGGGGATGGGCATTAGATCCTCAGGGATTAAGATACTATCTTGAGGTTGTTTATGACCGTTATGAATTACCATTAATGGTTGTAGAAAATGGTTTAGGTGCCTTTGATACAGTAGAAGAAGATGGATCTATTCATGATGATTATAGAATTGACTACTACCGTGCACATATTAAAGAAATGGACAAAGCGATTGAAGAAGGTATTGATTTAATCGGTTATACAACTTGGGGCTGTATTGACCTTGTTTCTGCAGGTACTGGAGAAATGAGAAAACGTTATGGCTTTATTTATGTAGATAAACATGATGATGGTACTGGTACAATGAAGAGAAGTAAGAAAGACTCTTTCTACTGGTATAAGAAAGTTATTGAATCTAATGGTGAAAATCTAGACTAATACAAAAGACCAGCGCGAGCTGGTCTTTTTTACATGTCTTCTAAAATCTGTTTTACAAGCTTAACAAGTCTTTCCTCTGCACTATTTGCTGCTTCCATGACTTCTATATGATTTAATTCATTATTTGATAGTCCTGCTGCTTTATTAGTTACAAGTGAAATACCTAAAATATTCATATCAGAATGTCTTGCAACAATAGCTTCAGGCACTGTAGACATACCTACCATGTCTGCACCAAGTGTCTTGAATGCTCTGATTTCTGCAGGTGTTTCAAACTGTGGTCCTTTAAAGAAACAATAAACGCCTTCTTTTACATCTACATTTACTTTCTTTGCAGATTCAAAGGCAAGAGAACGTAATGCTGATGTATAAACATCAGTCATATCCTTGAAACGTGGTCCAAAATCATCTAGGTTAGGTCCTCTTAAAGGTGATGGCATCATAAATGATAAATGATCAGAAATAATCACAATCTGTCCTGGATTTAAATCATCTCTTACACCACCACAGGCATTAGTCACAATTAAGTTCTTAATACCTAAAGCACTAAATACACGAATAGGCATTGTGACTTTCTGCATATCATAGCCTTCATAGAAATGGAAACGTCCTTTCATACAGGCAACAGTCTTACCACCAATTTCACCAATAATTAATTTACCAGCATGTCCTGGTACAGTAGAAACAGGGAAATAAGGGATATCCTTATAATCAATTTCTACAGGTTCATTAATCACATCAGCAAGTGGTCCTAAACCTGAACCTAATACAATGGCAACATCAATAGGATTTTTATAACGTGACTGAATATAATCACGCGCAGCATAAATTTCATCAATATACATAAATATACCTCCATAGCTATTATAACCTATATCATTCGCAAATAGCTCTTAAAAATGATAAAATAACCCTAATAAGGAAGGTGATACCATGCATTTAGAAGATTACCGTTTATTTGATACAAAAGTATTTAGAGATGTTGTTCATGATTATATACGTGTTGAATATATGCCTATCTGGAAACTGATTAATACAAAAGAATTTCAGCGTTTAAGACGTATTAAACAGTTAGGAGGTACATCCATGGTATTTCCTAGTGCAGAACATTCACGTTTTGTCCATTCTTTAGGTGTTTATGAAATAACTCGACAAATGACAGAGTTAGATCAAGTCAAAAACCACTTAACAGACTATGAACGTTTAACTGTATTATGTGCCGCTTTATTACATGATTTAGGACATGGTCCTTTCTCTCATTCATTTGAAGGAATCTTTCATTATAATCATGAAGAGATGACCACAGCGCTTATTAGAGGACATACAGAGGTACATGAAGTCCTCTCACAGGTTGATCCTCATTTGCCTGAAGATGTGGCACGTATTATAGAAAAGAAAGCTGATAAACCAATGTTGGTGCAGATGATCTCTAGTCAGGTAGATGCTGATCGTATGGATTATCTCTTACGTGATTCTTATAACTGTGGTGTCACTTATGGACAGTTTGATTTATCAAGAATATTACGTACTATGCGTATTGTAGATAATCGTATTGTCTTTAAATCTTCTGGTGTACAGGCAATAGAAGATTATATTCTAGCTCGTTATTATATGTATTGGCAGGTGTATTATCATCCTGTATCTAGAAGTTATGAACAAGTACTAGGGAGTGTTATGAAACGTGTAAAGGATTTATATAAACAAAACTATACCTTTAAATCTTCGTTTCCACTTCTTATTCCTTTCTTAGAAGATAACTTCACACCTGAACAATTTGTGAGACTTGATGAAACATCATTACTCTATTACATAAGATGCTTTATGGATGAAGATGATACAATTCTTAAAGATTTATCGACTCGTTTATTAGAAAGAGAATTATTTAAATATCGTACACTTAAGGGTGATGAAGATTATGAAAATACACGAAAGATATGTATTGAAGAAGGACTAGATCCTCGCTATTATGTCACAAGTGATGCGATTATGAATCAAGTGCCTTATAAACGTATGGAGGTCAGACATGCGAATGAAGTAGAAATACTTAAACAAGATGGAACAATTAGTTCATTACCAGAAGAATCAGAAATTGTACAGGCTATATTATTTGGTAAAGCCAAACAGGATCAGAAGATCTTCTCTACTAGACAAGTGATTAGATGTTCATCTTTTAGATATCAGTCTTTTAATAAATATGAGGATGCACAGGGTACACACTATATTCTTGAACAGGCTTCTAAAGAATGGAATCAGGAAGGATTATTCTTAGAATTCTATCAAGAAGATCATGTTATTGGATGTGCACATATTATTGATGATTGTGTCAAAGACATTGTATTACTTCCTGATGACCGTAGAGAGTTCTATGAGAAAGAAGTATTAGCTGCAATAGAAGATTTCTTTAAAAAATACAATAAAGATGTAATCAAGATTATTCCTCATACACAATCTCTTGATTTTTATCTAGAAAATGGGTATCGTACAGAAGGTTACTATATAATTAAGGAGGTAGGATGATGAAAAAAAGAATTTCTTATGAATGTTTATTAGTCAATGGCCCCGTCAAAGAAAAAGTAAAATATAAAGAGATAGGAGACCATTATGAAGTAAAAGGTGTTCATCATATCTCTTTTGAAGTAGAAGGAAAACCAATGCGTATCCAATATGATGATACACATGTACATCTTGTGAATGATCAATCTGTATTACATTTTAATAAGGATATGCGTGTACCGAATAAATATACATTACCCTATGGTGTTGTAGAACTTCATACAAAAGTGATTTCTTTAGAATATAGAGAAGGTACAATGAAATTTATCTATGAACTCTATGACCAGGAACATCTTGTAACAAAAGCTTATATGATGGTGCATTACTCTGATATAGATGAAGAAGGGATGCCTTCATGAAATATATAAAACGTTTTACAGCATTGTTCTTTGAATATCTATATCGTTTTATCCAGTTCTTATTGAGCCCAATTGTAATCTATATTGCGCTCATCTGTATTCAGGCTATTTATCTTGTATACTTTGCATCAATACTCACAGATTTTAATGGTGTGGTTCGTTTCTTGTTTGTTTCTTTGTCTGCATTTATGATCTTTTATTTGATTAGTAAAGATGAGAATACAAACTATAAGATGACATGGATCTTCTTTATAATGTTATTGCCTAACGCAGGAGGATTACTTTATCTCTTGTTAGGTAACAAGAGACCATCACGCTGGTTAAAAAGAAAGATTCAGCCAGAAGTACAATACTTTAATGAAACAAGACATCAGGATCCAGTTATTAGAAATCAGATTATTAATAAGAAGATTATTTCTTTAGATTATCTCAATAGACAATCATTTCCTATATATAATCATACAGAATGTAAGTACTATTCATTAAGTGATTATAACTATCAGGATATGATTAAAGATCTTTTACACGCAAAACACTTTATCTTTATGGAATACTTTATTGTTTCTAAAGGACTGATGTTTGATACTATTATTGGAATATTAAAACAGAAGGTTAAAGAAGGTGTTGATGTACGCTTTATCTTTGATGATTTTGGTTCCTTTACAACTGTACCTCTTCACTTTGCGAAGAAATTAGAAGAGTCAGGCATTAAAACAGTGATGTTTAACCGTTTTATTCCTGTCTTCTCTTTAAGCCAGAATCATAGAGACCATCGCAAGATCTGTGTGATTGATGGTTATATTGGTTATTCTGGAGGTTTTAACTTGGCTGATGAGTATATCAACTGTAAGATGCGTTTTGGACATTGGAAGGATACAGGGATTCGTTTAGAAGGGGAAGCGGTATGGTCTTTGACATCTATGTTTCTTTCTACATTCTATGCTTATCATAAGGAATATCATGGAGAAGATATAGAACAATTTAAACCCCATACCTACCATCCTGAACCATTTAAGAATACAGGTTATGTATTACCTTATGGAGATGATCCACTCGATGATGAAGGGGTAGGAGAATCTGTTTATTTAAATATGATTACACATGCTTCTAGAAGTATTGATATTATGACACCTTATTTTATTATTGATGATGTTATGTTGAAGGCATTGTGTCTTGCTTCTAAGAATGGTGTTAAGATCAGATTATATGTCCCTCATGTACCAGATAAGAAGATTGTCTTTAGAGTGACACGTTCTTATTATTATGATCTCATTCGTGCTGGTATTGAGGTGTATGAATATTTACCAGGCTTCTTACATGCGAAAGTCATGTTAGTAGATGGTAAAGCAGCCACAGTAGGAACCATCAACTTTGATTATCGTTCTTTATACTTACACTTTGAATGTAATGTCTTATTATATGAAGCAGAATGTTTATCTGCAATCAAGAGAGATTTTAGAGAAATGAATGAGATTTGTGCACCTGTAAAAATAGATGACAGCCGTCATTTTAAAGGACTCGTAGAAGGATTATTGAGATTATTCTCTCCACTTCTATAAAATTCTGTCAACCGAAATTGATAATGTCCCAAAAATAATCAAACATTAGCACCACAACGGTGCTTTTGTTTTGTGGCAAAATTCGCAAAGATGGATTTTCTCCATGGATGATCCATTGGAGGAATATACTTT
>SKEC01002504.1_pt1 | contig 12246 bp, 9 predicted proteins | sample 4826641 | NCBI WGS metagenome assembly SKEC01 (sample SAMN11008819, study PRJNA524170) | human gut metagenome | biome: Human fecal sample; material: Feces; isolation source: fecal sample from pouch patient p18, p21 | host: Homo sapiens | place: Israel: Tel-Aviv | collected 2015-12-22
GTGCATAACAGTGCGGCGGAGCCGCATACTTTATTGGGTGGTGTACCGGTTACGATACGAGCTTCTGCTTAGCCCTTGCCTGCGCAGCCGAACAGCTCGATCTTCTCCTTGCACTTGGCCTCGATGGCCTTTGCACCGGGAGCCAGCAGCTTGCGGGGGTCGAAGCCCTTGCCCTGCTGATCCTTGCCCTCTTCGATGTACTTACGAGTGGCCTCAGCAAACACCAGCTGGCACTCGGTGTTGATGTTGATCTTGGAAACGCCCAGGCTGATGGCCTTTGCGATCATCTCATCGGGGATGCCGGTGCCGCCGTGCAGAACCAGAGGAATGTTGTTGGTGGCCTTATGGATGCGGTCCAGAGCCTCGAAGTCCAGACCCTTCCAGTTTGCGGGGTAGACGCCGTGGATGTTGCCGATGCCGGCAGCCAGGAAGTCGATGCCCAGAGCGGTGATCTTTGCGCACTCCTCGGGATCAGCGATCTCGCCAGCGCCTACAACGCCGTCCTCAACGCCGCCGATGGAGCCGACCTCGGCCTCGATGCTCATGCCGTGAGCGTGTGCCAGAGCAACCAGCTCCTTGGTCTTTTCCACGTTCTCCTCGATGGAGTAGTGGCTGCCATCGAACATGATGGAAGAGAAGCCGGCCTCAACGCAGGCCTTGCAGCCCTCGTAGGTGCCGTGATCCAGATGCAGAGCAACGGGAACGGTGATGCCCATGGAATCGACCATAGCGCTGACCATGGCGGCGACGGTCTTGAAGCCGGTCATGTACTTACCTGCACCCTCGGAAACACCCAGAATGACGGGGCTCTTCATTTCCTCGCAGGCGGTCAGGACAGCCTTGGTCCACTCCAGATTATTGATGTTGAACTGCGGCACACCGTAGTGGCCATCGCGTGCCTTGAGCAGCATTTCGGTTGCATTTACCAACATTATTCATTACCTCCAAAAATTATCGGGGTTCCGGCTCTGCCACACACCGCATTGTGCATGGTTTAACGAGCCCACATGGTTAGTATACCCCAAACTGCGCCTAAAATCAATCCGAACAGGCGCTTTTTCTTGCATAGAGCTGCTGCGGAACAGGCACGGCACAAAGCAGCTCTGGCGGCTGCAGCAGAAACTTATTATGTTTAGAGACAAAAATCCATATATGCTGCAACATCTGCCTTGTGCATCGATGACGCGGGTTTTCAACACATTTTAACATTCGTCAAAATGATGTTGGAGAAAATTGCAAAAGCGGACAATTTCCGGTTCAAAAAATTGTCATAATTCCGACTTGAATTTTACAAATTGTAAGGCTTTTGCCAAGATGTGGAGGAACCTGCTGTTGAAAACCCGGTGGAAACTGTTTAATTCCACCCGGAAAACAGGCGCTATGGCTGGACTTTTACACACTTTCCACCGAGTTTTCAACTTGTGGAAAAACTACAGAGCGTTTACGGAATGTATAGACGTTTTTTGTGGAAAACTTTTGACCTTGGCAAAACGGCGGAATTGCACCCCGCCGACCGGGCAGCGGGCAAAACATTTTTACAGCTGCCGAAACCGGCAGGAAGGAACGCTTTTTACCGAAAAAATTTTAGCGCCGGGCAATAAAATCTCTGCAATTTGTGGCGAAGCCGGGCGAGATATGATATACTTTATCTTGGATTATCATAAACAGAATAAAACGCTCCGGCGCGGCACCGCCCGCCCGGAACGGAAGGAGCATAAAAAAGATGGAAGAACGTAACCAGCCGCGCCGTCCGCGCCGCGATGCAGAGCAGCCGCAGCAGAAAAGCGAGAGCCTGATCTACGGCAAAAACCCTGTGACCGAGCTGCTCAAGAGCGGCTCCGGTGTGGACACCGTGCTTATTGCCGAGGGGATGGCTCCGGCAGTGGCGGCATACTATACAGCGCTGGCCAAAGAGGCCGGCGCAACGGTCAAGCGGGTGCACCCCAACAAGCTGCGCCTGATGACCGGCACCGAGAGCCATCAGGGCGTGGCGGCCTTTGCAAGCGAGATCGAGTACGCGACCGTGGAGGATCTGCTGGCAGCAGCCAAAGCCAAGGGCGAGCCGCCCTTTTTGGTGCTGAGCGACGGCATTGAGGATCCCCACAATCTGGGCGCAGTCATGCGCAGCGCCCTGCTGTGCGGTGCCCACGGCATCGTCATCCCCAAGCGTGGCGGCGCATCCGTTACCCCCACCGTGATCAAGTCCAGCGCAGGCGCTGCCGAGCGTCTGCCGGTGGCGCGTGTGGCCAACATCGGCGAGACCATCCGCCGCCTGAAGGAGCAGGGCGTGTTCGTCTACTGCGCCGACATGGACGGCGTCTCCCTGCGCAAGAATAACCTGACCGGCCCCATCGCGCTGGTACTGGGCAGCGAGGGCAGCGGGGTATCCCAGCTGGTAAAGAAGCTGTGCGACGGTGTGGTGCGGCTGGATATGGCTGCACCCGGTACCGGCGTGGACAGTTATAACGTTTCGGTGGCGGCAGGCATCATTCTGTACGAGATCCAGTCGCAGCGCGCCGTAGAAGAATAAAACAAGCGGTAAACTCCATCCAGAACAGTGGGAGGGACAAGGATGCCGAACAATAAAAATGAACGCAAGGGCAAGCAGACGGGAGAGCTCTCGGCTGAAGAGCGGTTCCGCAACTTTTTCAGCACCAGTGTGATCGATCTGCCCGAGGAGATGACCCACCGGGACGAGCCTGCCCCGGTGGAGGAAAAGCCCAAGGCCGGGCTGCTGGGCAAGCTGTTCGGCCACGATAAAGAAGAAACGCCCGCTGCGGCACAGCCGGTGCTGGAGATCCCCACCGGCGAGATCTTGCTGGGGGCAGATGCAAAGCCGGTACAGCCGGAGCAGGAGGACATGGCGCTGGAGCTGCGCACCGCAGACCCTGTTCCGGTAATGCCGATGCAGCCCGCCCACCCGGAGCCTGTCAAGGCCGTCCCGGCAGAGCCTGTGCCTGCACCCAAGGCGGCTACTGCCGTGCAGTCGGCACCGGAAAAGCCCGTACCGCAGCCCGCTGCAGCGCCCCAAAAGCAGCCCAAGGCGAAGAACGCCCCGGAGACGCTGCTGCCGCAGGAGGAACTGGAACAGCGGGAGATGCAGCAGCTGAAGGATATGCTCAACGGCATGAGCGGCAAGGCAAAGCCTGCCCCGCAGTCGGCAAAGCCCGTGCAGGCAGCGCCGCAGCCAAAGGTGCAGCCCGCGCCTGCACAGCCTGCGGCAGAGCCGGAAAAAGCCCCGGCAAAGGCTGCACAACAGGCCGCCGAGGAACTGCCGCCGGTGGTGTTTGCCAGCGCTCCGGCAGACCCGGAAACGCTGCCGAAAAAGCCTGAGAAAAAGTCTATTTTCCAGATGTTCGGCACAGCAGAGGACGAGAAGCCCGCCGCCCGCAAGCCGGAAAAAGAGGATACCATGAGCCTGCCGCTGCTCCCGCTGGAGCAGGACGGCGCTCCTGCTGATGAAACAGTGTCCGCACCGGCAGCCGATGCAGCTGTGACCCCGGCACAGCCGGAGACCGCGCCGGAAGCAGCTGTTCCTACTGAGGAAGCTGTGCCGGAATCCATCGCTGACAAACTGCACCACATGGCCGCAGAGCTGACCTTGCGGTGTGTGCTGGCGGGCATTCTGGCTGTGGTGCTGCTGCACCTTGGGCTGACGGCAGAGCGTCTGCTGCCGCCGCTTTCGGTGCTGGACCCGGACGCAGCCCCGGCGGCGTTCTATGCCGCCAATCTGCTGCTGTTTGCCGCCAGCCTGTTTGTGGGCTACCCGGTGCTGCGGGACGGTCTGACCGGCTTGCGCGGCCGTCCCAGTGCAGACACCATGCCCGCGCTGGCCGCTGTGGCAGCGCTGCTGCAGGCAGTGGTGGCCATGCTGAATGCCAACGCCTACCGCAGCACCGAGGGCATCGGTCTGCTGACCGGTATGGCGGCGCTGGGACTGTTTCTGGCGCTGGTGGGCAGCCGGGTGATGCTGTCTGCCGTGCAGGGCGGCTACGCGCTGGCGGCAGAGGGCGGCGAACTGCGGGGCGCTTACCGTACCCGCGATAAAGACCTGATCCGCGCCCTCGCCCGGGATCTGGAGCAGAAGGATCCGTGGGTGCTGCTGAGCCGCCCGGTGCAGACTGCCAGCGATGATTTTGTGGAGCAGAGTCTCAGCGAGCGCGCCAGCGAGCGCCGCGCCCGCAAGGTGGCCTGTGTTCTGCTGGCGGCAGCAGTGCTCAGCGGCGTAGCCTTCCTACTGTTCGGCGGCGGCATCAACTGCGCTGTGGCTGCGGCTGCTGCCGTGCTGTGCATGGGCGCACCCCTTTCCTCGGTGCTGGTGCCGGGTCTGGCGGCGCTGCGGCTGCAAAGAGCTGCCGCAGCTGTGGGCGCTGTGGTGCCCGGCTGGGCAGCCATTGAGGAGCTGGGCGGCATCGACACCATTGAGCTGGATGCCGATGACCTGTTTACCGCTGACAGCGTAACGCTGGAGGATATCCGCATCTTCAAGGGTGGCCGCATCGACCGCGCCATCCTATATGCGGCAAGTGTACTGAACGAGAGCTGCGACACCCTGCGCGGGCTGTTCCGCCAGATCATCGAGGACCGCACCGATATCCTGTTCCCGGTCAAGGATCTGGAGCAGCACACCGGGCTGGGCTTCTCGGCATGGTGCGACAATAACCGCATCCTCATCGGCACCCGCCGCTACATGGAGCAGGAGGGCGTTACTCTGCCGGAGCAGGACTACGAGGACAGCCATTCCAAAAACGGTGAACTGCAAATTTTGTATCTGGCAGTGTCCGGCAACCTGCACGCCATGTTCGTGCTGCGCTATGTGGGCGGCCGCAATGTGGCACGCAGCCTTGCTTCTCTGCAAAGGGAGAACATCCGTCTGCTGGTCACCAGCAAGGACCCCAGCCTGACGGCGCGGCACATCACCGAGGCCTACCATCTGCCGGAGGGCATGGTCACGGTACTGGACGGCGACCAGTGTCAGGCTATTGAAGCCGCCGATGCAGCCCCGGCAAAGCCCAAGTGCTGCCTGTACCACCACAGGGGCTTTGCCAGCCTGACTGGCGGCTTGCAGGCCGCAGATCAGGCACAGAATGCCGAGACCAGCGCCACCACGGTGCAGCTGGTGTCGGTGTGCTTCTCGGTGTTCATTGCAGTGCTGCTGACCTATGCGGGCAGCATCTGGCAGCTGTCCATCGCCACGGTGCTGATGTATCAGGCCGCATGGAGCGCATTGAGCATCGCCGTCTGCGCCCTGAAGCAGCATAGCTGAAAGTTTTAGCATATTACAAAACGGGCTGTTGCACAGAACCTTGTGCAGCAGCTCGTTTTTGTGATCTTATTTTATTTTTTTGCGCATTTCGTAGTCGTTCAGGGCGGCCAGCGCCTCGCCGGAAAGGGGAACGAGCGCCAGCATATTGAAGATGGTCATCAGCCCGATGCCCACATCGCCCAGATCCCACACCACGGTGTAGGCCTGTGTGCCGCCCACCAGCAGCATGGCCAGCGCCAGCAGCTTGTAGGCGGTCTGGCTCCACCAGTTGTCGCCGCACAGGTAGGCCACATTGCCCCGGGCGTAGTACAGCACCCCCAGAAAGGTGGAGAAGCTGAACAGCGCTAAGATCACCGCAATGAACACGATGCCAAAACTGCCCAGATGGTACTGCATGGCAGTCTGTAAAAGGTCCATGCCAGTCAGCCCGGCGGTGATGTCCTGCGGCACCAGCAACATCAGAAAGGCAGTGCAGCTGCAGATGACCACCGTGTCGATCAATACGCCCAGCGCCTGCACAAGACCCATCTTTACCGGGTCGTCGCACTCGGCAGCGGCAGCGGCGCAGGGGGCAGAGCCGCTGCCCGCTTCGTTGGAGAACAGCCCGCGCTTGACACCGTTCATCAGCACCGCGCCAAAGCCGCCTGCGGCCACCTGACGCAGGCCAAAGGCCTCGGCAAAGATGCGTGCCAGCACGGCGGGCAGCTGCCGGAGATTCAGCACCACGATGCCCACCGTGATGACAAAGTAGCACACCGCCATGACCGGCACGATAAAGTCAAGGCTTTTTACGGTGGCGTTCTTGCGCAGCACGATCAGCGCCGCCAGCAGGGTAAGCACCACGGTAGTGGCCAGCGGCGGGACGTGAAAGGCGTTTTCAAAGGCAGAACTGACCGAGTTGGAAATCACCTGACTGATGCCGCACCAGCAGATCAGACCGGACACTGCAAACAGCGCTGCGCACACCGAGCGCTTGAGCTTTTTGCCCCGCTTGCGCTCTGCCAGCACATGAAGGTAGTAGGCCGGGCCGCCCCGCCAGCCGCCGTACAGCGGGTCCGGCACGCGGTACTTCTGCGCCAGAGTGGACTCCACAAAGGAGGTGGAAGCACCCAGCAGGGCGGTGATCCACATCCAGAACACCGCGCCCGCACCGCCCGCCGAAACAGCGGCCACCACGCCCACAAGGTTGCCCATGCCCACCCGGGTGGCGGTGGAGATGACCAGTGTCTGGAAGGAGGAAAGCCCGCCCGCGGTCTGCTTTTTTTCGCATACTGCGCCGATCATATCCCGGAACAGGCGCACCGGCAGCAGCCTTGTGCGCAGGGTAAAGCCGATACCGGCTGCAAACAGCAGCACCACCATAAAGGAGATGCCAATGCCGCCCGCCACTGGCAGGGTGAATAAATCGCCCCACAGCAGGCGGTAAAGCGCTTCGATCAGATCAACTATCAAGAAAACAGCCTCCTGTACTTTTGAGTAATAAAGTTGCTACTTTATTATAGTACAGCACAGAAGAATTGTAAAATCTAAAATATTGATAGAAAGAATCGATAGAACGGGATGGCTTGACAAATCACATAGCTTCGATTATTCTACAAACAGAAGGGGCGCTGACTGCAAGGGTCAGCTTTCCATCCCGTATGTCAAAAGATTGACCGCTCGAGTTGGGGAACTGTGGGGCGGTCAATCTTTTTTGTTATCAACATAAAAGCCGCCCGGTTATGCCGGGCGGCGGAGGAAGAAGCGCCTTTCAGCGCGGGAAAAGCTTACAGAATGTCGATGTATTCACCGGCCAGCGCCTTGTTCATGCTGCGCACGGCGCAGAACTTGCCGCACATACTGCAGGTGTCGCTGTGGTCGTCCTCGGGCAGGCGGGCGTCGCGGATGGCCTTGGCGGTCTCGGGGTCCAGCGCGCAGGCGAACTGTGCATCCCAGTCCAGTACGCGGCGGGCATCGCCCATCTTGTCGTCAATGTCCCGGGCGTGGGGGATGCCCTTGGCAATGTCGGCGGCGTGGGCGGCGATCTTGGAGGCCACGATGCCCTGCTTTACGTCTTCCACATTGGGCAGTGCCAGATGCTCGGCGGGGGTCACATAGCACAGGAAGGCCGCACCGCTGGCGGCTGCCACTGCGCCGCCGATGGCAGCGGTGATGTGGTCGTAGCCGGGGGCGATATCGGTGACCAGAGGTCCCAGCACATAGAAGGGTGCGCCCATGCAGATGCTCTTCTGCACCTCCATGTTGGCGGCGACCTGATTCAGGGGCACATGGCCGGGACCCTCCACCATTACCTGCACGTTGTGCGCCCATGCACGCTTGGTCAGCTCGCCCAGACGCACCAGTTCCTCGATCTGGCACACATCGGTGGCGTCAGCCAGACAGCCGGGACGGCAGGCATCGCCCAGAGAGATGGTCACATCATGCTCGGCGCAGATCTCGCAGATCTCGTCAAAGTGCTCGTAGAAGGGGTTCTCGTTGCCGGTCATGCTCATCCACGCAAACACCAGAGAGCCGCCGCGGCTCACGATGTTCATCTTGCGCTTGTGCTTGCGGATCTGCTCGATGGTCTTGCGGGTAATGCCGCAGTGCAGGGTGACAAAGTCCACGCCGTCCTCTGCGTGCAGGCGCACCACAACGATGAAGTCCTGTGCAGTCAGCTCAGCCAGATCCCGCTGGTAGTGGATGACCGAATCATACACCGGCACAGTGCCGATCATCACCGGGCACTCGTGGGTCAGCTTCTGGCGGAAGGGCTGGGTGTTGCCGTGGCTGGACAGATCCATAATGGCTTCTGCGCCCATGTTCACGGCGCTCATCACCTTCTGCATCTCAATGTTGTAGTCCTTGCAGTCGCGGGAGACGCCAAGGTTCACGTTGATCTTGGTGCGCAGCATGGAGCCAACGCCCTCGGGATTCAGGCACTTGTGGTGCTTGTTGGCGGGGATGGCTACCTTGCCCTCGGCGACCCACTGGCGGATCTCCTCGGTGGTGCGGTATTCCTTTTTGGCTACGATCTCCATCTCCGGGGTGATGATGCCCTTGCGGGCGGCATCCATCTGGGTGGTATAAGTCTGCATACGCTGTGTTCCTCCAAATGACAGTTTATCGCTGAACAGCAGGGTGCTGGTCATGCAGTGATGTGGGAGCGAACCGCTGGTCGGGAGTTTCTCCGAGGACCGTCCGCTGGGGTGGGACCCTGCTGCCGCAGGCAGTAGGGCGGGCGATGGAATGGACTGCAGCAGCAACGACCGCCGCCAGTGGCGGAAACAGGAAGTTGCTGCTGGGGCAGCGGCCAGTAGGATGCGAGTGCTGCTTAAGGCACGAAGCATCCGCTGGGTGCCGCAACCCGAACTCGTGTCCGAGGAGAAAGCTCGCAGCCAGCAGGCAAGTAGCCGTCATTCAGAAAAAACAGTACGCTCTGGATGCCGGCACCTGCGCAAAATACGCTTTTCATGTTGGTTTTTTCCATGAATTTTGTAACGCGGCCCAAGGTGGTGCCCCCGGTTTGCCGCGGGATGATAGCTTACTTTAAGATCTGCTCCGAAAGGGCGCGCAGCTCCCGGCACTCGGCCTCGATGTCCTTTGCGGCAAAGATAGCGCTTACCAATGCCACACCGTCCACGCCGGTGCCCTTGAGCTGCAGGATGTTCTCCTTGTGGATGCCGCCAATGGCCACCACCGGCACATCCACGGCGTTGCAGATGTCCAGCAGGGTCTGCCGGGGCATCTCGCTCACGTCCGTCTTGGTGTGGGTGGCAAATACCGCACCCACGCCAAGGTAGTCCGCGCCGTGTGCCACAGCGTCCAGCGCTTCCTGTACCGTGTGGGCGGATACGCCGATCATCACGCCCTCGCCCACGCGCTGGCGCACCTGTGCGGCGGCCATATCGTCCTGCCCCACATGGATGCCCTCGGCGTGGCACTGCAAGGCCACCTCCACGTTATCGTTGATGAACAGCGGCACACCGTATTGCTGGCACAGAGCGTGGATCTGGATGGCTTCCTGTAAAAAATCTGCGTCGCCCAGCTGCTTTTCCCGCAGCTGCACACAGGTAGCACCGCCCTTCAGGGCGCTTTCCACCTGCTGATACAACGTCTGCTCGCCCACCCATGCGCGGTCGGTCACCGCGTACAGGAGCATGGTGTGTTTATCGCACTTCATAGTTTGCGCCTTTCTCCAGCTGTTCGGGGGTCATGTTGTAAATGGCATCAATGATGTAATTGCGGTAGGTAGCGTTGCCGTCCTGCGGGGTGAGCCGCCGGTGGGCAACTTCGCCCGCCAGACCCATGGCGCACACTGCCGCAGCGGCAGCTTCCAGCGGGTGGCCGGGGTTGGCGGTGACAAAAGCCGCCGTCAGGGCAGAAAGCTGACAGCCTGTGCCGGTGATGCTGCTCATCATGGCGTTGCCGTTGCGGATGCAGTAGGCTTTTTGTGCATCGGCCACGATGTCAATAGCACCGGTAATGGCGATTACCGCGCCGGTGCGGGCGGCAAAAGCCTTGGCAAAAGCCACGGCGCTGTCCAAGTTCTCCTCGGTCACCTTGTCGGCTACGTCCGCATCCACGCCCTTGGTGGTGCCTGCGCCGGAGGCAAGGGTCTTGATCTCCGAGATGTTGCCCCGGATCACTGTGAACTGCACCTCCCGCAGCAGGCGGAAGGCGGTGTCGGTGCGCAGACGGGAAGCACCGGCACCCACTGGGTCCAGCACCACAGGGTGTCCCAGCTGATTGGCCTTTTTGCCCGCCAGCAGCATACTGGTGACGGTGCGGCTGTTCAGCGTGCCGATGTTGATATTCAGTCCGCCGCAGATGGCGGTGATCTCCTCCACCTCGGCGGCATCATCGGCCATGATGGGGGAAGCACCGCAGGCCAGCACCATGTTGGCGCAGTCGTTCACGGTGACGTAGTTGGTGATGTTGTGGATGAGAGGGCTGCGGCTGCGCAGGTTCTCAAAGGCGGTTTTGAGCATTCCCGGCACCTCCGCTCAGGAAAGGCTGTTCTGCATGGAGCGCAGAGCGCCGGAGCGCTGCAGGCTGAACACCACTACACCGGCGATCACCGCACCCACGGCGGTGGAGATGAGGAAGGGCACGATGTAGGCGTAGAAAGCGATGTCCGCAGCGCTCTTGCCCATCAGGAAGATGGCCACGGGCCATGCGCACAGGCCGCCCAGAATGCTGGTGCCGAACACCTCACCCACCACGGTGGCGATCAGGTTTTTGGTCTTGTGGTATGCAAGGCCGCACAGCAGCGCACCGAACATACTGCCCGGGAAGGCCATCAGGCTGCCCAGACCCAGCAGGTTGCGCAGCAGGGAAGCCACAAAGGCTACACCGACGCCCCACCAGGGCCCCAGCAGAACAGCGCACAGCACGTTGACCATGTGCTGCACCGGGGCGCACTTGCTGCCGAACATGGGAAAGCTGAATACGCTGCCCACCACGCACAGGGCACAGAACATACCGGCAAGGGCAAGCTTTTTGACAGAGAGATTCTTCATGATAAATTGGCTCCTTTTCAACCATCTGCGGCAGCGCAGGACGAACACCGGCGCTCCCGCAACAAAACAGCCCGTGCCCGCCGCAAGGCGGGAACAGGTACGGAAGGTGCGGTCGAAACTTACTGGTTTCCTCTCACGCCGGAACACGGCTTCCCATCGCTGCATTCATCCAAGGCTCAGGGCGCTCCCCCTCAGCCGGCTGCGGAACCTCCGCAGAGGTACAAAAAAACAGGAGGAGCCCGGCGCGGCTCCTCCTGCAAAAAATCATAAAAGGTATGACTTCCTACGGCGGCATTATCCGCATCAGGTAAAAGGGTCGAAGTTTGCTATACTTCCTCTCAGCCCGCTGCACGAGCTCCCCTGTGTTTGATTGTGACTGTATTTTACACCTCTTTCCCCAAAAATGCAAGAGGGAAGGGGACGATTTGGAATGCGCGAGCAGGTGAAATGATTTTGAATGCGCTCCGCGTTCGCTTTGCGCATAGATAGCGGAATTATTTTTTTATTTGCATTTCAGCCAAGCCTGCGGAGCTTGTCGGGGCAAAGCCCCTCCATCTGCTAACGGCAGACCGCTCTGCCGCTTAAAAGCCCCACTGGGGCTTTCATTGCTGCGCAAACGCGGGCTTGGCTGAAATGCTTTTTTCACAGGAGGGGTCGTAGTGGTCAACTGCATTTGTGATTCAGACCGCCCATTAACCATTGCAGCCCCACTTGTAAAAATGCGTTTGGAGCGCTCCGCAGAGCGCGACAAACGCGAAATATTAAAATAACCTTTCCGCTGAAGATGCGCAGAGCAACGCGGAGCGCATTTTCAATCGTTAAACTGTTCCATTATAAACCAAAGCCGCCGTGCAGGGATCTGCGCGGCGGCTTTGGTCACAGAAAGGAGAATAATATGAAAAAGCAGAGAAAGTCGGTTTAACCCATGGTCACCTGCACCGTTACCTCAGCACCGGCGGCAGCCAGCGGCAGAACGTTGCCGGAGATGGCCTTGCCGTCCACGGTAACGGCCTTGATGCCGTGCTGCACCCCGGCGGCGTTATCCACCGTGATGTGGTACACAGCACCGCGGAAGCGGCGGGTCACGGTGAAGCCGGACAGGGTGTGAGGAATGCAGGGGTCTACCTTCAGGCCGTCCAAGGTGGGTTGGATGCCCAGAATGTACTGGCTGATGTTGAAGAAAGTCCATGCCGCCGTGCCGGTCAGCCAGCTGTTTTTGGCTTCGCCGAAGGTGGGGGCGTCCTTACCGGCTACCATCTGGCTGTAAACGTAGGGCTCGGTGCGGTGGATCTCGGAGATGTCCTCGATATAGGCGGGGCAGGTCTTGCGGTACACCGCAAAGGCGCGGTCGCCGTGACCGAGCGTTGCCTCGGCGCAGCTGATCCACGGGTTGTTGTGGCAGAAGATACCGGCGTTCTCCTTGTATCCCGGAGGATAGCTGGAGATCTCGCCCAGATTCAGCTGATAGCTGGTGTAGGC
>SKEC01002511.1_pt1 | contig 12228 bp, 11 predicted proteins | sample 4826641 | NCBI WGS metagenome assembly SKEC01 (sample SAMN11008819, study PRJNA524170) | human gut metagenome | biome: Human fecal sample; material: Feces; isolation source: fecal sample from pouch patient p18, p21 | host: Homo sapiens | place: Israel: Tel-Aviv | collected 2015-12-22
GTGGCGCACAGGAATGTTGATGTTGTATGTATAATGCGGCTGATATGTACAGCGGTGTGCCGAACCACTGTTATGCGTAATAGACCGCCAGCATTCCGTAATCCGCTCCGCAAAGGGATATATTTTTTTAACCCTCTGACGATCGATCCAGAAAACCGCATGCGCATGAAAACCATGATCAGCCGTCCATTCAATCACCCAGAAGAAGCCAACGATATTTTCAAATTGTTCCACCTGCTCCAGCAGCATACGCAACTGCAATTCAAGCCAGCGATGATCAGGTTGTAAGAAATCAGGCGTATCTTTCCTGTAGAAGAAATCCATGCGTAAGGCCCGCAGGCAGGAATAGCGTGCCATCATTTGATTGATGTGATTGTCAAGTAAAGCGGTAAAAAACCAGTTTGGTGTGTAAGATTTAGGCATGCTGATGACTCCTGAAAGTTAATGACGTTTTAAGTGCTGTAAACGAATTAATGCTTTCGCTCATAATCAGATCTAAAACGGTAATAACTTACAGACGGTATTTATCAGGCATGCTGTAACAGAATGGATACGTCGGTTATTAACGACACGTAGCGTTGTGCAGAAATAAATGGATTATCTGATGGTATTAGCTAAAGAGATGAGATAAACGAGGAGCGAATAAAATACAGAATCAATAAACATCACAAAATACTGCAAAACACGCGATAAAAACCCACGACCAGAAGTTCAAGAAACATATTACGACCAATAACATCATAAACTACAAACTTGCTCTCAATGGTTCTAAAAAACCGTGTACAAGGCCAACATGATACCTGTAACCCAATAAACTTACACGCACTCATTTTATCTGTTAAAAACAACTCATGTTCAAGATATGAACGTTAACGGGTACACGGTACCAGAATGAAACATACCATGGATGGATAATTTTCATTTTGTTTAAAATACAAGATAATCAGGAACGAACAAACACAATCAGAAATTCACTCTATTAATTCTGTTATTTACCCTGCTCGGCTAATCGTTACAGAATAATGGATACCTTATTAAAGAGTAAGCATTCAGTTAATCAGTAATGACAGAGAAATTGATGTTCACCAGAATAGTTAAAACACTTCAGATAAACAATCATTGTTAAGCAAATACGGTTCATAATGGATAAATTAGAATCAATTACTGTTTTACTGAAGATGAGAATAGATGAATATCAACAATAGCGTAGTAGAGAATAACTTACCTGAACATCATATGAGTTACAGTAGTTATGATTGAGGAATGGAGAAGGTGGATACCATGATAATGGTGACAATGAAGATTAGACAAGGAAGGGAGTGAATATAACTGGATGAGAATAAGAGTAATGGAATGTGTAAAGATTGAGAGTGAGTGAAGACAGGAAGTAAATAACAATAGAGATTGTATGAAAAAGGGAGTGAATAAAGAATATATAAAGAATAAATATAATTATAGTAATAAACCTAAATTAAAATCATCCTTGTTTGATGAGTAAAAATAATTCTAGAAAATGAATCTGTCTGAAAACTCTTTCTCAGAGATTAACCGATCAGATGCTCAACGGACTCAATAAATTGGCTGAGTCAGGTTACCTCATCCACACTCTATTTGTTTCTAGAAGGATCTACCATTTTGTTCATCTACCGGAACACATCAATTTAGTAACTCGATAATATCGGTTATGTAGATATTTATCGTTGCTACCAATGCCTAGATTATTATTCTCCAAGTATTTTCTTGACTTACAGGCTAATTTTGAAACAAATGTCATGCTATTTTAGGAAAAGAACCTATGCAAAAGTCTGCTATGAGCGAGGAGCAGATATTCATCTGGTATACAAAGACAATATCGCTTAAGTCATCAGTGCTGCCACTTTAACCACTAGCTCTGCTCTTTTTGGACTTTTGAGCTAAAAATTAAATCTGACAGTGTGATAAGGTGCAAGTTTCTGAAAATACGCCAGTTGTTTTACACTCAAAAGCCCCCATTACTATCTGATGTTAATGGCGCAGCAGTTATCTTTCAGATTATTAAGGGGAAACAAGAGTATGGCAAGATGTACAGCTCCTGTACGTGGACATAGCTCAGCAGCAGCAGCTGCTGCCTGTCCCGCATGTCGTAATCGCAGTGGTTATCGCCGCAGTAGCTACAGTTATGATAGTTACCCTTCTTACTCATCAGGCTCTAGCGGTGGCGGAAGTTATGGAGGCAGTAGCGGTGGTTCCAGCAGCAGCGCGAAGCCACGTTGGTCAAAATCAGGGTCTTCCGTTTCTTACACAACAGCCCAAGTACAATCACTCACACCAATTCGACAAGCGGTAGAGAAACTTGCCATTGAGCAACCTGATCTGCGTGATGTCTTTCTTTGCCATGCTTGGGATGACCGACAAGGTATTGCCAAAGAGTTACACGATTTGCTCGAAGCGGCAGGTGTCAAAGTATGGTTCAGCGAAAAGGATCTTGCCCTTGGTGTTCCGATGATGCGTGCCATTGATAAAGGATTAGCAAACTCTCGAATCGGCTTGGTTTTAGTGACACCTGCATTGTTAAACCGTCTTCCTAAAGAAGGCGTTGCTGATAAAGAACTTTCCGCCTTACTGGCAGGCAACCAACTCGTTCCCATCGTGCATAACACGACGTATGGAGCTCTCCGTAATGTCAGTCCTTTGCTTGCATCCCGAAGCGGCCTCGACACGGGAGAAGATACATTGGCAGTTGTTGCAACAAAAATTGCAGAGCTGATCACTGTTTAGTTTATCCAAGCCACCGTTAAATATTTCCAGCTCATGAATCTGGTCTGCTATTGCAGGCCAGATATCAGTCAATACTGAAAGGTTTGACCTGCTCCCCGTTGATTAACATAGACTGATATAGCAACTTCCGCTTTTGGCACAAAGCAGACCATGAGAAGATAGACGCTATAACATTTGAGTCCTACCAATCGATCTGTTCATTTCCATAAATGGCAGTAAATGCAAATAACCAGAACAGCCAGGCGCTTTTCGACTTATGGTCGATGTTGCAAAGAGTGAGGAGTGGAAAGCAAGCGTGCGAACGAAAGTAGATGGCAATCCATTGCATTACTTCAGGACGACTTTTCAGAAAGCGAGCTAAGGGCGTCAACCACGCCCTTACCGTGGCATAAGCTCAGGCACCAGAGTTGTTTTACAGGGTTCACCTGCCATCCAGTAGACGCCCCGGCCCACGACTGCAACCATAATTACGTTGCCCAGAACCGTCATGCTGCTTCGTCTCATATTTCACGAGATAACTGGCTCTGTTCCGAGCTTTCTGCATCGCTTCCACATCACCACGCTTGATCCAAAGAACAGCGGCTTCACCCGGCTTTTTGTCTGAAGCCTTCCGGATATCAGAACATCCACCAGGCAAAGGGGTGTCACCGGAAGAAGGGCGAGCATCAGACGATGTTGGTTTACGGAAAGGCGTCCTCCTGGAAAAATGGACCAGGCCATCGCCTTGCCAGGACTCAAGATGCAGAGCACTGCACCATGCCAGCTTGATCAGCGTCGCCAGCGAAGAAGGAACGGTGAAATCCCCTGGTGAGCACCAGGTATCTTTGTTGAGCAGTAATATCACGTGATAATGTTTCCTGCCTTTTTCCTTGCCAAACTCCCGACACCAGAAATAACGCAGAGTGGTTGCACGCACACGCTTGTTGGCACGTCGTTTTTTCCGCTGGTAAGCCTGAATTTTTGCTTTCAGGGATTCGAAAAAACGAGAAATCACCGCTGAATCCGGATCGGAATCCATGATGGTGACAGGCATATACTCAGGGAAACGTAAATCCACCCGGATTAACGAGACGGCACGGTGTTGCGCCAGGGCACTGTTGAGAATACTTTCAAAACGGGATAACCAGTAAGCATTGTGTATTTGTTGATTCATGATGAGAGATCTCCGTTGATTTGGATTGACTTCACATCATTAATCACTGTGGTAAAACTTTACGGCATCCCGCCATTGAGCAACGCCAATGGCTCCTGATTAAAACAGAATGAATCCCCCACGAAGAAAAGATAAACCTACACGCAGAGTAAAACACACAACAACGGCATAAATGGTTTTTAAAAACTACAAAGCCTGAAGGGAAACGGATCAACAGAACGTGCAAACAAAACGTCAGAAACGCAATCAGAACGCTTTTCCAGAAAAGAGCCTTGCGCTGAGAAAAAACACCAGGGCCAGTTAATCACCTCATCAATCTCATCGTTACAAAATTATCCATAAAACCATTTAACAAAATCGTCGTAAGCACACAGTAAATCACACCTAGTTATTCAGTCGGATTTGCGTTTTTACATAAAGACACTTGTCTCAGGTTAACGACTAAAAACACAAAAACTAAGAAAAGGTTAAATGTAACATCAGTAAAATCGAATAGCACATTGACTGCTTAAACAGGACAGAAAGTTTTGTAGTGACGTTAACTGATTTTAGCTATCGTAAAAACAGGACTAACAAATTTACTAAACTGGATGTGTATCAGACAAAGCAATGTGTATAGCAATACTTAATGAAAACACTTGTAGAAGTGTTTATGAAAATACGTGTATGTCTGGTAAAACACTTAGTAGAAAATACGTATATAACACTTATTGAAATGCTTAGTAAAAATACGTGTATATAATATCATACCGACATTCTCAACTCTTCCAAACATACATGCAGACTGAATGTTGGTTTCAGTTTTTCACGGCCAGCATGGGGATTTTTGTTCTGAAAACGGAGCAGATTTACTCTGGAATTATTTTCCCTGTCGGGATGTTTTTTACCTGAAAATTTTCTACAACACAACGGCTGTATAACATCATTCTGGCATATTCATTCAGGTGAGTCGGACAAGCGATAATCCTGTTCTTTACCGAACGAACAGGCAGCGATAAAAAACTGATTCAGACGACATTTCTGTCTGACAAACATTCACATGCAGAAGACCGGGACATTTATTTTTCCCGAAAGGAAGGGATACCTGTTCTTATCATGGTAGCTGCATTACCTGATATCTTTCAGGCGAACCCCCTCCCTGTAAATCTGACCGTCGGATAAAAGAGATGAACATCAGGCAGATTTCCGTCAATAACGATAAGAGATGGCCATCGTAAACATTTCTTCTGACACCTGCATATTACCGTTTATTCTCATACTTCATTGAAATATTGTCAGTTATAAAGGACACACATCAGGAAATTATCACCATGTGACAACGTCACAGATGGTGCTGATATATAAAAATCAACAAAATCGCGCCAAAAAACCGCGCCGATATTGCGCATCTGTAATCCATCATTTCCTTTTTGAATAACCTTCCGTGGTTACCCGACATCCTGATAATGACGCCCATCGTACACACTTTTCTTTGCTCAGACATCGCATACTTTTATCCTGCTCAATACCGTCTTCCTGCCAGTCTTCCCACTCGCTGACACACACAGAACAGCAACATCCTCCGGACATACAGGAAGGGCATAACACAACCCATAATGTTAACTACATGTAACAATAATACACCATAAAGACCAGTTCCATGACTTTATATGTTACAATCTTAGGGCATGTATTTAATCCCCCATAATACAGACTCGTCATTGTTCTTCTAAGACGACATGGGCATGTCACAAAACTAATTGACTGACATATCATAAAAATGTCAGTATTTAATAATTTAATGGAGGTACAAACATGAGCGCAGATGGCATTTCCGATTTAATAAAACCAGAAATATTTCTTGTCATTTTTCCTGGTACAACAACCACAGCAAAACGGGGTGGCGCCGGGTGGTTGAATAATAAAAGAGTCGTGTTCTGGGTATGGCTTTATATCAGTAAAGCCAGTTATAAGAAGATGGGGATTTTTCAGCGCGGTTCTGCGCCCGAATCAATACCCTATCGTGAATACCATTTTCCCTCATACCCTGACACCCATGAAAAAAGGAAAAAGGTATTACGTGACTGGATATCCTTCATGCGCTCCCGTTTTAATATAAATCAGATAGCTCAGTTCTGTTATCGTATGGAAAATGAATGGGCATTCACCTTTGATAATATCCACGTTCCACGACACTTTCGGGAGGGAACTGATGACACAGAATGGTCATGGAATTACATTAAGAAAAAACGATTATTTTCCCTGAGCGGCCTGCAACACATTCAGCCTCAGAATAATACTGAACGAAAGCTTCTCATTAATGCTTTTTTCGATACCTGTCTTATTGAAAACAACCCTGCCGACGATATTGAGATAAAGAACATGTTACTCAGAAAGATGAATGCAGCGTTTTATAAAAGAAAGAGCCGAGCGCGTGCGCGAATTCACTCCCGGAATAACCAACAGATGTCAGTCAGTTCAGGAACAGATAAACAGGTAAATATTCGTCTTAAGGATTTTCAGTATCAGCAACTTCTTTTTATCGCGCAGAAAGAAAACAAAAGTAAGTCAGAAATCATAAAGGAACTCATTACCAGGGCATACTGGGCGATACAATAACCACCACGTTCACCATTTCATCCCGACCATACATCATATGCACGGGATGATACTGACTATTTTTTATCGTGCCGACTGACTATGCCAGGTATACATAACGAATATTCTTTTGTTACATCGCTTACATATTCGCGTATAAGATCCCTTTTCTTATTATTATCACGTCCACTTTCTATTCTGAAGAATAATTCTCTTAAACTAAACCTGGACATTATATCCGAATGCAATAATGTAAAAAATAACACATGGGCCAGTTCTTCACTTAACGACATATCATTTTCTACAGGCTTAAATATGACGTCTCTTACATATTCTTTAGTGTGGAGAAATCTAAACGGCAAAGAAAACTGTCTTATAAAAAGTTCAGATACTCTTGTTTTTACACCGAGAATCCCCTTCAAATACTGGCTACCTGTTTCACTCCTCCTGAAGTTTTCATCTTCCGTTGAAGGCAAATCCTCCATCAGTTTTTTAACTTCTGACAATGGATGTTTCTCAAGAAGATAAGAATATAAACTACCGGGAAATGAATACACATAACGAAGTTCTGAATCCCCCATCAGAGATGAGACTTTTTTCCTTATATAGGCTGGAACTAGAGTATATGAATAATTTATTCTTATACTTTCAGAAAAATTTATGATGTTAGGCTCAGAATCAGCAAAAAAATGAGAGACATTCTGAGAAGAAGGGCAACCAGTACAATTGGCTCTCGCTTCAGGCGGGTTCATTATTTTTGAGGGAATCTTAAAAACATCCACATAAACTCCTTTACGCCTCAATATTGCTGCCGTATGGTGGAGCATATAGACTTCTGCCACTTTTGAAATAAACATCTTCTCATATTGTTCTCCACACCACTGACTGAGCGTATGAATATTCATACCTACAGTTCTTTTTATCGTTTTTTCTGTGTTTTTCCAGTATCGGGTGTTAAGAACAGCCTGTATCTTCGGCGGTTTTCTCCGCCCCATCATCATATGAAGTTCTTTTGCCTGCTCAGATAATCCTGTCATTTATTACCTCCGAATATATTCCATTAAAAATGGAAATAATTATACGCCCATATTACCTGAATGATAAACCGGATTACTGTGATCCGGTTCAGTGAAATCAACAGGATACCGGTATGTCATTCAGCCATTCTTCCCTCTCTGCACAAGTAAAATCATATCTGACGTTTCTTCCTGAAGAAATTCGCCAGAAAATCCTTGAACATCTCCACGATGTTATTCATTACGAGCCCGTGATTGGCATTATGGGTAAATCCGGTACCGGCAAAAGCAGTCTGTGTAATGCCATTTTTCAGTCCCGTATCTGCGCCACGCATCCCCTGAACGGCTGCACCCGCCAGGCTCATCGTCTTACCCTGCAGCTCGGTGAACGCAGAATGACGCTGGTCGATCTGCCCGGCATTGGTGAAACACCGCAGCATGATCAGGAATACCGGACACTTTATCGTCAGCTGCTACCGGAACTGGATCTGATTATCTGGATCCTGCGGGCTGATGAACGTGCGTATGCTGCTGATATTGCCATGCATCAGTTTTTACTGAATGAAGGCGCAGATCCCTCGCGTTTTCTGTTTGTTCTCAGCCATGCCGATCGCGTGTTTCCTGCTGAAGAATGGAATGCCACAGAAAAATGCCCGTCCCGTCAGCAGTCGCTCTCACTGGCGACGGTGACAGCCCGGGTGGCAACCCTGTTCCCTTCATCATTTCCGGTACTCTCCGTTGCTGCACCTGTCGGCTGGAACCTTCCGGCGTTTGTGTCGCTGATGATCCACGCACTGCCACCACAGGCAACCAGCGCGGTGTATTCACATATCCGGGGAGAAAACCGCTCTGAACAGGCCCGGAAACACGCACAACAGACTTTTGGTGAAACCATCGGGAAAAGTTTTGACGTCGCCGTTGCCCGTTTCAGTTTTCCGGCCTGGATGTTACAGCTTCTGCGTAAAGCCCGGGACCGCATTATCCACCTGCTGGTCACACTGTGGGAGCGTCTGTTCTGACACACTCACGCCGACAGGATGTGTCGCTGGATTAACGAGCATTCTTCTTTTTATGAAATCATGCTTAAAAATCAGATAATTAAAAGAATATTTTTTCTGCTGCATTTTATTCCTGATTATCCGGATGCGACACATCCTTTCAACATCATGATGCATAATAACATCATGAAATAAAAGATGTTTTCTTACGGAGTGCACATCTATGTCTGATAATCGTTCCCGGCATGATCGCCTGGCGGTTCGCTTATCACTCATTATCAGCCGACTGATGGCCGGAGAATCTCTGTCACTAAAGACACTGTCAGATGAATTTGGTGTTACAGAACGTACCTTACAGCGCGATTTTCATCAGCGTCTGGTTCACCTGGACTTAGAGTACAGAAATGGCCGGTACAGTCTCAGACGGCAGAGCAACCCGGGCGCGATCCCTGAAATGCTTTCATTTATACAGAATACGGGGATCGCACGGATACTTCCGCTCCGGAACGGACGACTGATAACCTGTCTTACCGACAACCAGGAGCCCTCTCCCTGCCTTATCTGGCTACCGGCGCCGGATATCACTGCAACGTTCCCCGAGTGTTTCTCGCAACTCATCCTGGCAATAAGACAGTGTATCCACATCTCTCTGATGACTGAGCGATGGTATCCGTCACTGGAGCCCTGCCGGCTCATTTATTACAGCGGTAGCTGGTATCTGATCGCGTTACAGAAGGGAAAACTGCAGGTCTTTCCTCTGGCAGATATCAAATCAGTCAGCCTGACATCAGAACGGTTTGAACGGAGAGGCCACATCCACAGTCTGGTCGCTGAAGAGCGTTTTATCTCCGCCCTGCCACATTTCTCTTTCATCCATAAACTTATCAACACCTTTAACCTGTGATCGCCGGCCTGCCAAAGCCGTCCCGACAGGTATGGAGACAATATGTTGAACAGAAAACTAAATATACGGCTACGTCATTCCCTGAACAGTCACTGCATACCTTCCATCATTATCAATAACACCGTACGTTCATTTCAGAGGTCAGTCATGAATACCAGAGCTCTTTTTCCCCTGCTGTTCACTGTGGCATCATTCTCCGCCTCCGCCGGCAACTGGGCTGTCAAAAACGGCTGGTGTCAGACCATGACGGAAGATGGTCAGGCGCTGGTAATGCTGAAAAATGGCACGATTGGTATTACCGGCCTGATGCAGGGATGCCCGAATGGTGTACAGACGCTCCTGGGCAGCCGTATCAGTATTAACGGTAACCTGATCCCCACATCACAAATGTGTAATCAGCAGACGGGATTCAGGGCTGTTGAGGTGGAAATCGGACAGGCGCCGGAAATGGTCAAAAAAGCCGTTCACTCCATAGCAGAGCGTGATGTGTCCGTTTTACAGGCATTTGGTGTACGAATGGAATTCACCCGCGGTGATATGCTGAAGGTCTGTCCGAAATTTGTCACATCACTTGCTGGTTTTTCCCCGAAACAGACACCCGCCATTAATAAAGATTCCGTCCTGCAGGCTGCCCGGCAGGCATACGCCCGGGAATATGACGAGGAAACAACAGAAACCGCTGATTTTGGCTCTTACGAAGTAAAAGGCAATAAGGTTGAGTTTGAAGTATTCAATCCTGAAGACCGTGCGTACGACAAAGTGACCGTCACGGTTGGTGCTGACGGTAATGCCACCGGCGCCAGCGTTGAATTTATCGGAAAATAGCCGGTATGTCGGACTGTCACCCTGTTTTATTGCCCGAAGGCCCTTTCTCACGCGAACAGGCGATGGCTGTCACAACAGCTTACCGCAATGTGCTTATTGAAGATGATCAGGGAACGCATTTCCGGCTGGTTATCCACAATGCTGAAGGGCAGCTACGCTGGCGGTGCTGGAATTTTGAACCTGATGCCGGAAAACAGCTAAATCCATATCTCGCCAGTGAGGGAATTCTCAGGCAATAAACGTCTTCATTTCATCCATCAGGCCGCGTCTTCTCCGGGAGACGCGGCCTTTTCATTTATACCGCTAACTCATTCATAAGGAACAAAGTATGCAATTAGCCAGTCGTTTTGGTCATGTAAATCAGATACGCCGTGACCGCCCCTTAACTCGTGAAGAACTGATGCAGGTCGTCCCCAGCGTATTCGGAGAAGATAAGCACACATCCAGAAGCGAGAACTATACCTGGATCCCCACCATCACCGTGCTGGAAAGCCTGCAGCGGGAAGGCTTTCAGCCCTTCTTTGCCTGCCAGACCCGCGTACGTGACCCGGGCCGCCGGGGGTATACCAAACACATGCTGCGTCTGCGCCGTGACGGGGAGATAAACGGACAACATGTCCCTGAAATCATCCTGCTGAACTCCCATGACGGTACCTCCAGCTACCAGATGCTGCCGGGTTACTTCAGATTCGTCTGCCAGAACGGCTGCGTCTGCGGTCAGTCTCTGGGGGAAGTCCGTGTGCCCCACCGGGGAAATGTGGTGGACAGAGTCATTGAAGGGGCTTACGAGGTAGTGGGCGTTTTTGACCGGATTGAGGAAAAGCGTGATGCCATGCAGTCTCTGGTTCTGCCGCCACCGGCACGCCAGGCGCTGGCACAGGCGGCACTGACTTACCGTTATGGTGACGAACATCAGCCCGTCACCACCGCCGACATTCTGACGCCACGACGCCGAGAGGATTACGGTAAGGACCTGTGGAGTGCTTATCAGACCATCCAGGAAAATATGCTGAAAGGCGGGATTTCGGGTCGCAGCGCTAAAGGAAAACGTATCCACACCCGTGCCATTCACAGCATCGACACGGACATTAAGCTCAATCGCGCATTGTGGGTGATGGCAGAAACGCTGCTGGAGGGTATGCGCTGATGCCTTTTCCCTGAAAGCGCAGTTCTGACTCATGTCCGTCCCTGTCCCCGGGCATTCTTCCATTCATTTGCTTTTTATAAGGAATCATCTCATGACAACCTCTTCGCATAATTCCACCACACCTTCTGTTTCCGTAACTACTGCATCAGGGAATAACCAGTCTCAACTGGTTGCCACTCCCGTCCCTGATGAACAGCGCATCAGCTTCTGGCCGCAGCATTTTGGCCTCATTCCACAGTGGGTGACCCTGGAGCCCCGTGTCTTCGGCTGGATGGACCGTCTGTGTGAAGACTACTGCGGTGGTATCTGGAATCTGTACACCCTGAACAACGGTGGCGCATTTATAGCACCTGAACCGGATGACGATGATGACGAAACATGGGTACTGTTCAATGCCATGAACGGTAACCGCGCTGAAATGAGCCCGGAAGCTGCCGGTATTGCCGCCTGTCTGATGACGTACAGTCATCATGCCTGTCGTACGGAGTGTTATGCCATGACGGTCCATTATTATCGGTTGCGGGATTACGCCCTGCAGCATCCGGAATGCAGCGCCATTATGCGCATCATCGACTGAATGGAGGCAGGGACAATGCAGCAGCTTTCCTTTCTGCCCGGAGAAATGACGCCCGGCGAGCGCAGTCTCATTCTGCGGGCTCTGAAAACCCTGGACCGCCATCTTCATGAACCCGGTGTGGCCTTCACCTCCACCCGTGCGGCACGGGAATGGCTGATTCTGAACATGGCGGGACTGGAGCGTGAAGAGTTCCGGGTGCTGTATCTGAACAACCAGAATCAGCTGATTGCCGGTGAAACCCTCTTCACCGGCACCATCAACCGCACGGAAGTCC
>SKEC01002521.1_pt1 | contig 12165 bp, 9 predicted proteins | sample 4826641 | NCBI WGS metagenome assembly SKEC01 (sample SAMN11008819, study PRJNA524170) | human gut metagenome | biome: Human fecal sample; material: Feces; isolation source: fecal sample from pouch patient p18, p21 | host: Homo sapiens | place: Israel: Tel-Aviv | collected 2015-12-22
TATATATTCTCCTTTATGTCATCTTATATTTTTTACGTTCATTCATCGTATATGCTACTCTTATATGCGTTATATCCGCAATCCTCCCAGTATCCATATACATTGTTTATTCTAACACCTGTGCCGTTTAAAGTAAATGTACTTCTTTTGTTAAAACTCCGTTAAGAAATTAACGTATTCTGTTCAGACCGTGTTAAGAAGCCCTTTCTTCTCTTTCACTGCCTTGCCAAAATGCATATAATGTATCCGGAAGCAAAATTCCATATCATATTTACACAAAAGCTGCCACATTGGGTTCTTTGAAATCTCCCGGCGGCGAACATCAGCAAGGAGGACTTTTTTATGAATATTGGTATTTTAATTCTTATGATCATCGGCGGAGGTGTCGGCGTACTGTCGTCTCTTTATATTGCACTCAGTTTTCCGGCAGTCATTATCTGGAAAATTTTCCGTAAGATCCGCCACGGATATAAACTTACATATTAAATTTTAACCATTATTTTACGGCAGTGTTCAGATCCTGTTCGATCTCATCCATTTCGGACAGGATCTCTTCCTGTTGTTTGTCAAATAACAATTTCTTATTGTACTGATAATACTTGTCGCAGTCATTTTCCTTCAGGAACTGAATACTGTAATAATTCGTGTTAAGCTCTGTCACGAAAGAGACCATCTCCTGACTGTCTCCGAATGCATCTTCCATGAACTCAAATGCGTGTTCCAGCGCAGCAAGTGTATGCTCTGTCAGTTCTTCCCGCCCTGCCACTTCATTGCCAAACAATTCCTTTACACGTTCAAATGCTGCTTCTCTATCCAGATGTTCCTCTTTCGTAAGCTGTTCATAGGATTCCAGCGTATCCAGTACCTGTTTGCGTACATGATCTTCCTGCTTTGTCATCTGCTCTTCTTTCCGGAGTTTTTCGTACTTGTCCCTCGCTTCACAGACTACAAGATCGATCTGCAGATTGGATCTTAATAACTTCAGATATTCATATAAGATCGTCACAAACCGGTCTTTCAGGAAATAATCTTTAAAGCAGGTTCCCAGTCTTCCGATCAGCATGTTAACTACACTGAGACGCTCATCAAATGCTGCATACTGCAGTCTTTCCAAGGTGTCCTTTGTGTAGACACCTTCAATGATCTTCTCAAGTCCGTAATCTTTCTTGTATTTTCTGTACAGTTCCAGATAATTTGCAAAATCCTTTGCAATCTTCCAGTGCTGAATGTACTGATGAACGACCTCTCTGTCTGCTTTCTTTCCCAGCTTCTCATATGTCTTCAGAAGCTGTGACAGATCTTCCCATCCTCTGGCCGTTGCAAAGACTCTTCCGTCTACTGTCGTCTCCATGCGATAGAAATAATCTCTGCGGATCTCCAGATATGCAAGGATTGCCGGATGGATATCTGCCTGATATGCGTATTCTTTCCAGACATCATAGTTCACATCCACATCGATCTTCTTGATACGATCGAGCGTCACCACATCAAAATCGCGAACCGACTTATTATATTCCGGCGGATTGCCTGCCGCCACGATGATCCAGCCTTCCGGGATCTTCTGATTGCCGAACATCTTACACTGCAGGAACTGCAGCATCGTCGGTGCCAGCATCTCTGACACACAGTTGATCTCATCGATGAAGAGGATTCCTTCTCTTAATCCGGTCTCTTCCATCTTGTCATATACCGAAGCAATGATCTCGCTCATCGTATATTCTGTGACGGAATATTCTTTTCCGCCATATTTCTTCTTTTCAATAAATGGCAGTCCCACCGCACTCTGTCTGGTGTGGTGCGTAATCGTATATGCCACAAGCGCCACTTTACACTCTTTCGCCACCTGCTCCATCACCTGGGTCTTTCCGATTCCCGGAGGCCCCATCAAAAGAATCGGTCTCTGTCTGATCTGTGGAATCATATAATCCCCAAACTCATCTTTGGCAAGATATGCCTCGATAGAATCTTTGATTTCTTTCTTTGCTCGCTTTATATCCATTTATTTTCTTTCCTCCATGTATTTCAACATTTCCTTAAAAGTCCTGCCCTTCTTCCAGAATGATCTTGATCGCCCATGGCGGGACATCCACGTCCTCATATTCTTCCTCCATGAACACAAATGCTGTCTCGTAGACTGGGCGCTTCGCCGGATAGATTCCACGTCCGTCCGTAAAATAGATCATCCCCCGCAGATGTTCAAATGCATGCTGCCGGATCATTTCGTCCACATAGGCAAATGCCGGGCGGAAATCCGTTCCGCCTTCGCCTTTTAATTCTAACTTCTCCATATAAGATTTCAATTCTTCCTCACAGGTGATCTTCTGATCCGTCTGGATCTGGTCATCACACTGTATGATATGAATGTTCACCTTCCGAAAAAAACTGTCGTTCTCACTCAACACACCGTATGTCTCTTCCAGAAACTTCTTCACCAGTTCTCCGGAGCACGACATTGATGTATCGATCACAATCACAAATTCTTCGACCTTCTGGACTTCCTTCCACTCCTGCGGCTCGATCAATGGCATATTCCCATACAACGACAAACCATAGCTGTAGAAATTATAGTCAAACGAATCCGGGTCTACCGTCATCTCTTCTTTTAAAACCGAAAACTTCCGTAAGAATTCCCGGTAATCCATCCGTTCCCGGTTCTCGACCTTCACCTGATCGATCAGACCGCCCGAACTTTCCGATGCTTCTTTGGAAAATGTCTCCATCTCCGTCTCCATACGTTCGCTGATGTCCTGCCACTGATTCTCGATCTGGCTCTGCTTCTTCTTATCCTCATCTTTCGGCCAGTAGCTGTGATCGTCCACACGGAAGTCTGACTCTAACTGTCCAAGCTTCGTTTCCGGAAATTCTTCTTTCTTCAGCACTTCATATACCCGTTCTGCTGTAAGTGTCTTCATTTTTTTCTTCAACATCCGGTACATCTCTCTTCTTGGAAGAGACCTGGCCTTCATCACACAGCGGTACTGAAGCCCGTCGATGATGGATTCTGCCACAATGTCGCAGGCCAGATGATAAATCCGCTCTTCTCTTCCCTTTCTCCGGAGCATATGCCGGAAGATACCATGCAGTACCAGATGCAGATAGATCCGGTTCACCATAACGCGGTCTTCCCGGAACAATCCCCCCAGATACTGTGGATCATAATAAAGGTACAGTCCATCCGTTCCCATGCCGTCCGCACCAGTATCCGGTATAAATGGCATGCACGACAATGCAACGTCCAGGAAACGCATCTTCATATAAAGCTCATTTCTTGCCGTGATCAAGATCTTCCGGCTGACAGACTCCATACGCTCCTGCATGGCAGTTGACTGTGACACAGCCTCTGGTTCTGTTGTTTCTTTCTTTATTTCTTCATTTTTTATACGTCTCTTCGTATCTGCCATATGATTTTCCGCTTTTTCTCCTTACAATTCAAACGTCTTTTTCTTCTTCGGGAACAGCTCTTTTCTGACATCCATAAGCACACTCAGACTTTCCGTCCTGTTCCCCTCTGCCGCTACATCCATACCTTTCTGTAAAGACGGTTCACTCCACAGTTTCTTCTGCTCCAGGAACCGGATTCCTTCTATATCTTCTCTCTTTACCAGATACGCTGCCACCGTTTCCATATGCTCCCGTATGTATGTTTTGTAGACATTTTTGTTCTTCTCCGACAATTCCTCCGGGAAACGCAGACGGTTCAGTGCAAGCTCCACCGCCGTCTCTTCTGTATCCTCCGCAACCGTATGATAGAACATCTCATCATATTTCTTATAATCTAATTCCCGGTTATAAAAGCACTGGCGGTAGTATCCTCCCGCACCATGATGGTGTGTCTCAAGGATTCTTGCCGGCGTATTCTCTACTGCTTCTTCATAGTGTTCCGGGAAAAGGATTCTGGCTTCCCACATCTGTCCATCTGTACAGTTTTTTTCTTCACCTGCATCATATCGCCAACTGTATCCATACAGATTTACACGGATCTGATAGCGCATCTCTTCCACAATGGATTTTAGACAACTTTTCTTCCCCTCACGGAAATAAATCTCTACTTCCGTCAGATGACAACCCGTCAATGCACCGCCACCCATATCGAGCAGTTGATTCCCCAGAATCAGTTTTTTCAGGTTCCTGCACCGATAGAATGCGTAACGACCGACTTCTTTTAACGCTTCCGGCAGCCAGATCTCTTCCACTTCCAGATTCCTGGCAAATGCATAATCATCCAATGCAGTCACAGTTTCTCCTTCTATCTCATCCGGCAGAACCACACAACTGTCCGTCCCGGAATATTCTGTGATCATCATGCCCTTCGCTGTCTTTTTATACCGGATCTCCGGCGTGATCATATTGTCCTGCTTTTTATTCTTTACCTGTTCATTTATTTTTGCATCCATATTCCATTCATTTCCGTCCATTTTTCTTTCTTCCCTATACTACTATGATTCCCTGCTATTTGCAAGGCAGGTCATAACTTTGTATTCGCTGCATATATATGAACAAATGATTCCTGCGGAGTTCTTATGTCCCGATTACATAATTACAAACCATTGATCCTCTTATTCTTCTTTTCATTCTGTTTCTTTGCAGGCGGACAGATTGCCCGGATCTTTCCGCCTGCGTCTGTCAGAACAGATGATAAAAGTTCATCCGGTAATGCAGCTTCCTCCGGCACAGTTCCGACAGCCTCGACTTCCGGCAATCCCCTCTCCACGATTCTGCCGGCTGCCGAAAACTGGGGTCTCAGCTTTCAGGAGGAAGGCAAAGTTCCTGTCGGTAATGCATCTTTCGATGAGCTTCAGCAATATCACGCCTACTATGCACAAAAGACGGATAAAAAAGTCATCTATCTCACTTTTGACTGCGGCTATGAAAACGGAAATACACCGGCTATCTTGAATGCTTTAAAACGTCACAACGTTCAAGCCACATTTTTTGTTGTCGGAAACTTTCTGCGTGATAATCCGGAGCTGGTAAAGCAGATGTTAAAAGAAGGTCATACCATCGGCAACCATACTTTCCATCACCCCGACATGTCCCAGATTGCAACAAAGGAGACATTTTCCAGAGAACTTAAGAGTGTAGAAGCTCTGTATAAAGATATCACAGGCAAATCCATGACCCGCTTCTACCGGCCGCCACAGGGAAAATACAGTACTGAAAATCTGCAGATGGCAAAAGACATGGGATATCATACCTTCTTCTGGAGTCTTGCCTACGTTGACTGGCTGGCCGACGCGCAGCCATCCAAAGAAGAAGCCTTTGACAAGCTTCTCGGACGGATCCATCCGGGTGCCATTGTGCTGCTGCATAACACCTCCAGAACCAATGGTGAGATTCTGGATGAGCTGCTTGCAAAATGGGAGGAGATGGGGTATACATTTTCTACACTCAAAAAGCTTGTCAGGAACACTTAAAAATAAAAAACAAACCGGTTTGCTTCCATCAATTTCTTTCTGATTTCTGCAAACCGGTTCATTCTATTCATCCTATTTTAATCGAGGTCAATCACATCCATTTTGAATGTATCATCCATCTCCGCATGACTTCTTCTCTTTTCCGGATGATTACTCAAAAGATCTGCTGTCGCATCGAACAGATCGTCATCATCATAACCTGCTCCGAACAGATCATAATCATCATCTTCTGAATAATAGCCTTCGAAGTTGTCAAATGCTTCTTCATCCAGAGGTGTAAAGGCTTCAAAATCATTGGTATCCTCCAGATTGATCTTCTTAACAGGTTTACGGATTGCCGGACCTGTCTCGTCTAAGGCACGGACACCTTTGGATGGTTTCTTTTCTCTTTCAGGTTCTGTACGCCTTGCTGGCTTTTTCTGCCTTGCTGATTGTTTCTTAGCAGGCTTGTGCTCCATTGCTTTAGCAATATTTTCTGTCACCCATGGATCCTCATCATCGAAATCATCCTCATAATCTTCAAATTCGTCTTCTCCATAGTCAAATCTTGACGTTTTCTTTACAGCTGCTGGTTTTTTAGCTGTCTTTTTATTTTTCTTCTTCTCTTTATTTACTTTTTTCGCAGCTTTTTTCTGAATCTTCTTCTCTGCTTCTTCCTCATCCATATCAATTCCATATTCGTCATACAGATCATCTAATTCAAGATCTCTATAATGAAGTTTTACAGAAGTAATAATTACTACGATCAGCAGTACTGCAAAAAGAACAAGTGCAATAATTACTGCGATATCCAAAAAACTATCTACAAAATTTAAAATTTTTCCCCAGATTCCTTTTCCGTTATTGACAGTAGAATCTGACGTTGAAGATGTTCCTGATGATGGCGAATATTTCTGGTACGTACCATCTGTTGTATCATAACGGTATGTTGTCTTTTCTCCATCCGAATTCATCGCATAGACAATATAATATTCCGCATTCTTTGTATCCTGCCATGTATCAAACTCTTTTCCGTTTAATGTAAGTGATGTCTTCTGATACTGGCTTGGCAATGAGATATTTCCGTCATCAGCCAAAGGAATAATATATCTGCCCTTTGCAACCTCTATTACTTCAAGAGGAGCGAATTTTCCGGTATCACTGTCATACAGATAAAAATCCGCATCTCCTCCGTTTTCAGGTGTAAGATACATTGCAAGTGCACCACTTGATTCCTGCTTAATAATCTGATGATCTGTTCCTTCAAATTTCAACGCATCTCTTACAAAACCATCAGGAATAATCGTATCCGAAAAATCATCCGTTACGATATATTTTGATTTTCCAATCTTAACCTCTGTTCCACCAGCAGCCGAACTGGTATCTTCCTCCTGAATCAGCGATTTATCGCCTTCTGCTATGCTGACAGATGAAGAACCTGGCGTAATCTCCAATGCAACTCCATTGCTATCAATTCCATCAACCTTAGCAACTTCTACCGATGTTGTTCCCTCATCCAATGCCTGGAATTTTAAGTTGAATTCCATCGTTGTTCCGGCATTTTCATCATTTCTTGATATTGTAATTGTTCCGTCTCCACCTGTAGCATCATCACCGCTGATGAAGCGCAGCTTTGTTTTATCATAGCTTAATGTTGCCTGAATTGTATTTAACGCTTTCGCAGATGAAACCTTTGCCGTTACATCTACCTCTGCTCCGACACTGGTCTGCGGATCAGAAAATCTGAATTCTGCTGCGGTTGCACTTGCCACACATGTCATTCCAACACACAACATACACATCAAAAGAAATGATACAATTATTTTTTTGACTTTTTTCATGAATAATACCCCTTTTTCTATCTTTATGGTGTTCTACTCTGTGGTACCTTCGCCGCCAGTTGATTCTCCGCCTGTCCCGGTTGAAGTATCTCCCGTTGATGTACCATTTCCTGTCGTTCCTGTACTTCCTGTTGTTCCGCTTCCTGTTCCGGTTGATGTACCACTTCCCGTACTTGTTCCAGTTGTGCTTCCGGTTGTACTTCCCGAAGTACCACTGTTACCACTCGTTCCCGATCTGTACGAAGTGCTTCCGGTTGTTCCTGTACTTCCCGAACTGTTCTTTGTTGTTCCACTGTTTCCGGAATATGTCTCTTCCGGCTGTTGCATAAACTCCTGCGTTGATTCGTCTGTATCCGCATCTCTGTTTCCGGCTTTTTTCTCTATCTTTGCACTGATACCCGATACTGTGGAAGACACATCATAATTATCACTTTCTCCATAGAAGAAACTATGCAGCTGCTTTACATTACTTTCCATTGTAACCGGAATAACAACGCTTCCTACATTTCCCAATGTATCGGTTGTCTTATCAAATGGGAACCCTGTTGTTTCTCCCAGTTCATAATCAAACGCATCTTTCGCATATTCAAGGATTTCTGTCATTGTGAAGTTTGTCGAAACCTCCGGAAAGACCTTATCAATAATCTTATTCAACTGTGCCGGTGATGCCTTTTGCAGCTTCTCTACAACTTTCTGCAGAACCGCCCGCTGCCTTTCTGCACGTCTGAAATCATCTCCGGCCGTGTATCTGATTCTAGCATATGCAGTTGCCTGCACACCATTCAGAGTCTGTGTTCCCGGTTCTGTAACTCCCGGAGACAGCTTTCCGGTCACCTTCATAATTTCCTGAACATAACCACAGATGTACGGCATTTCATCTTCCTGTACATCGATATCAATTCCGCCCACAGAATCTACAATGTCTATCATCGAGTTGAAATTCACCGTTACATAATGTTCTATATTCATATCCAAATTCTTATTTAACACTGAAAGAGCACCTTCCGGACCGCCATATGAATATGCTGCATTGATTTTATTCAATGTTCCATCTTCCTGCTCTGACAATGTGTCTCTATATATCGATGCAATTTTCACCTTCATTGTCTTCTTATTCAGGCTTGCAATCATTATTGTATCACTTCTGGTTCCTTTATCCAGATCATTGTCTCTTGAATCCACACCAAACAATGCAACGTTCAGATATCCGCTTCCTCTTTTTTTGGCTTCCTTTGAAACGCTTAATTTATCTGTATCTAACTTTACTGTATTGATCTTCGAAAGTTTACTGGCTACAATGACAGCTCCAATCGCTGCTACCGTTACCAATGTTCCTCCAAGAATGGCTCCAATCTTCTTACCCAAAGACCAGGATGCAAAACCCCTTGTTTTCGACCTTCGTCCCCGTCTTTTATATCTTTTTTTATCTTTTGCCATTACTTTTTATATCCTTTCTTCAGCCGTAGCTTATCATATCATATCTATATTACCTTAAAATATGACAAACTTCAATCAAAAATAAAGCTTTTCGTCTACTTTTCCCAGTAACCCGGACTCATCGAACACCATTTAACGACTTTATCCGGCAATTTTTTATACATTTTCCCCATCCGGTAACCAATGTACTTACAACCACTTTGATAAACCAGTTTGGGAACCAGATGTATTTTCCGCCGTTTTACCAAATGAGCGGCTGTCTGCTTCACCAGTTTTATTCCTTCGCTTTCAGACTTTATACCCTCAAATACTTCCGGATGTTCTGCCTGTGACACAGCCATATCAAAATTGCGGTGAAACTGCTGCATCCCTGTATAATTATGCGAGTGAATCACTCTTGCTTCAGCCACATAAGCGACCTTATATCCGGCATTTATCATATGACCGGCCAATATCATATCCTCATTAAATATTGTTTTCTTGCAGAATCCACCTGCTTTTTCATAAATATTCCGTTTATATGCCGCACAAACGTTAGAACAGAAGAATGTTTTAATGCCCATTTCCTGTAAATCTTCCTTGCTTTTTATCCGGCTGTTTTCCGGGTAATTGAATTTTCTGGTATATTTTTCTATATAATTACAATCAGATGCTGCAAGCTGACGTGCATACGCCGCCCCGGTCATTTCATCTTCTTCCAGTACTTTCACCAGATTTCCAATCACATATTCATCTGCTGGCACTGCATCCTGTGTCATAAATACAACAATTTCCGCCTTTGACATCTGCATTCCCATATCCCGTGTTGCGCCATGATCAAATTCCCGGCGTTCTATATGGGATACTTTTACCTTTTCCATCTGCTCTACTTCTTTCGGAAACCTTCCGGCCTTTGTATTGATCACAAAAATAGTGCCGATCGGATATTCCTGTTCCTGAAGTTTTTTCACAAGTCTGCTAAATTTTTCATCTGGTCTGTATGATGGTATCACCACATCTACAGAAGTCTGATCGTTATTCATCTTTTCTTTTTCATCCTCTATTTCTTATCATATCCTACATAGCAATAAATCATCCCTGTAATGATCAGCCAGAACCATGTCGCAGGACTGCTGAACCATGTTGTAAAAAATGCAAGAGCCAGATACACTGCAATCTGTCCATAAAAAAGATATACAACCGGGTTATCACTTTTTTTAATAATATCAATAATGACCTTTGCCACAACACCAATAAGCAAAGCTATCACAAATACTCCAATGACTCCAAAATCATAATAAGCATCATAAAACATTGTAAGCGTTGTCAATTCGGTACTGGTCAGATAGACCGTTGCCGGAACCAGATTTGGCATTACAAATTTCAATCCCGTTAATGACACAAACGGGAATAACATCCGCAGGCCATAAGAAAATTTCGGCAGATTTTTCACCAGACAGTCAAAATTATCGTAGTTATTAGCAATATAGATATACGGCTGGGTCAGAAACACCGGCATATGTGTATATTTCATTTTAAATACATTGTTCAAATATATCGCATCCCGCTTCTGTGACAATGTAATCACCACATACGCTGCACAAACCACAAGGCCAAGAAGAACCAAGGTACTTTTCCGCATATTTTTATTTACCAGTATATAAATGACTGCTGCCACACCTATTTCAAACAGAAACTGAAATCTCGATACATAGAGAAACGGAACTGCAAATGCCACTATATTTGCAATAATGATCGCTCCATTACGCCACTTACTTTCCTCAGAATCGATTTTTTTCCAAAGCACCGTAAGTCCCGGTATCAGGATACAACTGATTGCACAATAATGAAGATAATGTAAAGCCGACATTCTGAAATAAGAATACGAATAAGGTTCGTCTGAAAAAACCGGAATATAACCGATCCGGATAATTTCGATTACAAAACATCCGGCCGACACAACCAGCAGCAACATAATACATCGAAAAAGCCTGTTTGCCTTTTTTTTATTTTTTTCAGGTTCTTTTCCCTCTACCCTGCTATACTTTCTTCCCCATTCATATCCTATTCCAAAAGCTATATATATCACAAAAAAGCTCAACCAGGTTATATAGCTCCATGTATCCTGTAATGTACTGAGTTTCAGACAGCTGATTCCCTGGCCCCCTACCCAGGCAAGTGTAAACAGAGCCCTCAGTTCCACAAAGCTTCCACTTTCCCTTACCCAGTGAACATACAAATAAACAGCTTCCACAATCAGAATAATTCCCGAAGCATAATACCATTTTGCCAGTGACGCTATGTAACTGACAAAAAAGCTCAGCATATAAGTTCCATATTCTAAAATAATTTTATTCCGTTCCCTCATTCAGACTGTCTCCTTTAAACGTAGACTCCATTGCATCTGTATTATCTGCTGTTATATCCGTCAGATAAACAATGTCACTGTCAATCTCTTTTACTTTGTCTGATGCCTCATAAGAATCATCATTAAACAGTTCCTGATGTAATTGCTTTACATTCTGTTCCAAACCGATTGGAATGACAAAAGATACACCGCTATGATTCTTCACTGTTTCACTGGTTGTTACCTGATATGGGAATCCATTTGTTGACACCAGATTATAATTCAGTGCATTCGCTGCAAATCCCAGAATCTGTTTTGAAGAAAAACTTGTCGAAATCATCGGAAATACTTCATTTACTATTTTATTTAAAGTAATGAAATTCGCTTTCTGTGCTTTCTTTGCAACCTTTTCTAATACAATTCTCTGTCTCTGTGCACGTTTGAAGTCATTACCACTTGTATAACGGATTCTTGCATATGCCACACCATGAATACCGTCCAGATGCTGTGTACCGGCTTTTTCTTCTATATCCGACCAATGTTCGCCAATCACTCTTGCCGTCTCGGCACCATACAGATTGCACCAGTGTGCTTCTTCTTTCGTCATTTTAATATCAATCCCACCCAGAGCATCAATCACTTTTACAAGCGCATTAAAATTCACACTGACATAATTCTTAATATCAAGATCAAAGTTACGGTTCAGAAGACTGATTGCCTCTTCCGGACCGCCTGTATTATATGCTGAGTTCGCTTTATCATAGCGTCCATTCTGTTGCTGCAGCAACGTATCCCTATATACAGACACAAGCTTCACGTCACTTGTCTTATTATTGATACTTGCGATCATAATACAGTCACTTTGTACACCGCCGTCCAATTCATTATTTCTCGAATCTAATCCAAACAATGCAATGTTCGTATACTCTCCTGTATCCTTATAGACTTCCAGCTTTTTTTTATTCAACACATTATAATCCAGCTTTCCAAGTTTGAATATTCCGTAAGCAGCTACTAATAAAGCAGCCAGAATTATAATTTCAACTGTTAGTAAAATAATTCTTTTCCTTTTTCTTTTGCGCAATTTTTTTTGTCGTTCTTCTCTTAATTGTCTTTTTGTCTTGCGTCTTTTCTTTGCCATTGCCGTCTCCTTTAGAAGCTAATATGC
>SKEC01002536.1_pt1 | contig 12107 bp, 10 predicted proteins | sample 4826641 | NCBI WGS metagenome assembly SKEC01 (sample SAMN11008819, study PRJNA524170) | human gut metagenome | biome: Human fecal sample; material: Feces; isolation source: fecal sample from pouch patient p18, p21 | host: Homo sapiens | place: Israel: Tel-Aviv | collected 2015-12-22
AACCTAAATCATCCGAAATTAAATGAATTAATAAATCCCCAGGATTGACTTGTGCAATAGGGCCTTGCTCTTCTGCAATAAATTCATCTTCTGAATCACCATCACCCGGTTGGAGGGTAATATAATTTCCTGACACCAAAGAATCTAAGCCTGAAATACCTGCAAGAGATACGCTCGGTTGCACAAGCCAAAATTTAGTATTTTCCTTTAACACATCGGTGGCTTCAGAATGAATACTTGCCTCAACTTTCACTTTTTGCATATTGTCAGTAAAGTTAACCTTCTTCACAACACCAATTTGCAAACCTTGATAGCGAATAGGGGTTTTATCTGCAACCAACCCTGCACCATTAGAAAATGTAATCGTAATCATCTTTCCTTGTTCTTGCACAATTTGGAAAAATAAAATGGCACCAATACATAATGCAATAAAAGGTAACAACCAAAACGGTGAGATGCGTTTATTCTTACGTAATAACGCTTCTACATTGTTATATTGCTCATCAATAGATTGAGATTCTGGTTTATTGTTTTCTGTCATAAATTTTCCAAATTAATCGACTATCAAACTGAGAAGTTGAAATCATAGTTAAAAACACTGCTGCACCGAAATAAAATGCCGCAGGGCCTACAGTAAAATTAATAATCTGTCCGCGTGTCACTAGAGACATCATCAAGGCTAGCACAAAAAGATCCAGCATTGACCAACGTCCTACAAAGTGAACGATATGTAATAGCCGCATTTGCCATTTAATTGAATGTCGCCATTTAAAATGCACGCTTGCCAGTAAATACAACATAATCAGGATTTTGCTTACGGGCACAAAAATACTGGCGAAGAATACCACGAAAGCAACAAAATAGCTGCCCATGCTTATAAATGACATTACACCCGACATCAAGGTATCTTGTGACAAACTTCCTGTCAAATAAACGCCAGATATTGGGAGCAAGTTTGCAGGGAAAAGCATGATAATCCCCGCCACTAATGTCGCCCAAACACGTTGTAATTTCACACTATCAGGTATTTCAATAAGGGATGCACAACGTGGGCAAATTGCTCGATGACGGTGATCGTATTCTTGATCTTCTTTTAAAAAAGTGTAATCACAGGCAGTACAAAGTTCTAACGGTTTATCGCTTTTGGTAACCGGTTTCTGCTCGGGATAAAAATCATGCCACAAGTCATCTAAATTAATTTTAATGAATAATAACGTGGTTAAAAGTGCAGTAAAAACAAAAGCAATTAAATACACATCTACTTCTAATGTGGCATATTCACGCACTTTAAACATGGTGACACCCAGTGCAACTAAATAGACGTCAAACATAACCCAAGGTTTAATATAACCCACAAATAATAAAACATTACGAGGCTTAATTTTCAGTATTTGGGAAAGTCGCAACATAATCACTAGAATCGCAAAAGATACAGGCATTAAAACAGCACAGATAAAAATCATAAATGCAGTATAGGAATATCCCTCTACTGCCATTTTCCAAATTCCTTTCCAAACAGAAGCATCAATTTTAGTACCTAGTAAATCTAAGCTCAATAAAGGATAGCCTAAAGCAAATGGCATTAAAATTAAGATAGAAAGGGCGATTAATGAACAACGTTTAAGTGACCAACGACTTCCCGATTGCAATTTATGATGGCAACGCGGACATTGCGCGTATTCCTCTTCTTGAGGACGACAAACAGACACCGTTGCATCGCATCCTATGCAACGCACAAGTTTATAAGTAGCATGAGTAAAATCAGGTGTTTTTGTCATTATTTCATCAAAAATTTAAAAAGTGGACTATTTTAGCCTTAATTGAGGGGATTTGTGAAGTTATTCATTAGAATTAGAAACGGAATTATTCTGTCCAACCATTGTCAATCCTTATAAAAGTGCGGTAAACTGTGCAAGTTTTTATTTTTTTATCCTAGGAAAACTCAGAAATGACAGATTCTCAAGTTGAAGCCCAAGTTGAAAATAATGCTGAAGGCGTTCAAAAATTAACTGATACAAAAGCGATCATTGCATATCTTGTGGAAAAATTCCCACTTTGCTTTATTGCAGAAGGTGAAGCTAAACCATTAAAAATTGGTCTTTTCCAAGATCTTGCTGAAGCATTAAAAGATGATGAACGTGTCAGCAAAACTCAATTACGTCAGGCTTTACGTCAATACACCTCCAACTGGCGCTATTTACATGGCTGTCGCGAAGGTGCTGAGCGTGTGGATTTATACGGCAACCCTGCTGGTGTATTAGACGCAGAACATGTTTCTCATGCGACTCAACAATTAGCAGATGCAAAAGCTAAATTTGCAGAAAAACGCAAAGCAGAATTAGCAGCCAAAAAAGCACAACAAAAACGACCTGCTCGTAAACCAAATTCAAATCAAGCCCCTCGCAAACCAAAAGCCCTGCAAATAAAACTAAGTGCGGTTGATTTCACAACACTTTCTGCAGGTAGTAAAGTGAAAGTGAAAGTAGCAGAACAAGCGAAAAATGCGACCGTATTAAATGTGGAAAAAGATGGCGCACGCGTAGAACTTGAAAATGGTTTAGTGATGACAGTCACCGCAGATCGTTTATTTGCCTAATAATTTATTTCTTATCGGGAAAGGTTAAATGAAATTACATACAACCAAAAGTCTTATTGCGACAGCAATTTTAGGTGCGTTATTTCTTCATTCGTCTGACACATTTGCCGTGCAGCCGAAATTAAAGCAAAGCGATATTACGATTCCTTCGGCAACTGACGCAAATCAGTTGGCAACAAAGCGTGCAACAACACGTTTAACCCAATCACATTATCGTAAATTCCAGCTTGATGACGCCTTTTCCGAAAAGATTTTTGATCGTTATATTAAAAGCTTAGATTACAGCCATAACACCTTTTTAAAATCAGATATTGATGATTTACGTGCTAAATATGGTTCTAAATTAGATGATCAACTTAATGAGGGCGATCTTTCAGCTGCATTTGCGATTTACGATCTGATGATGAAACGTCGTTATGAGCGTTATGCTTATGCTCTATCTCTATTAGATCAAGAACCTGATTTAAAAGGTAATGATCAAATTGAGATCGATCGTGAAAAAGCTGCGTTCCCAGCAACGGAAGAAGAAGCCAATAAGCTTTGGGAAGAACGTGTCAAAAATGATGTAATCAGCCTGAAATTAAAAGATAAAAAATGGCCTGAAATTAAAGAAAAACTAACTAAACGTTACAATTTAGCCATTCGTCGACTAACTCAAACCAAAGCTGATGACATTGTTCAGATTTATATTAATGCCTTTGCTCGAGAAATCGATCCGCATACAAGCTACCTTGCTCCGCGTACTGCAAAAAGCTTTAATGAAAGTATGAATCTTTCCTTAGAAGGAATTGGTGCGACATTACAATCTGAAGAAGACGAAACCAGCATCAAGTCTTTAGTACCAGGAGCACCGGCTGAACGCAGTAAAAAATTACAAGCAGGCGATAAAATTATTGGTGTTGGTCAAGAAAAAGGCGAAATCGAAGATATTATCGGTTGGCGTTTAGAAGATATCGTTGACAAAATCAAAGGTAAAAAAGGAACAAAAGTTCGTCTTGAAATTGAACCTGCAAAAGGTGGAAAAAGCCGTATTGTCACTTTAGTTCGCGATAAAGTACGTATTGAAGACCAAGCAGCAAAACTCACTGTTTCTAAAGTAGAGGGTGAAACAGTTGGTGTCATTAAAATTCCAAGTTTCTATATTGGCTTAACTGATGATGTGAAAAAATTATTAGTAGATGCTGAGAAGAAAAAAATTGGCGCTTTAATTGTGGATCTTCGTGAAAATGGCGGTGGTGCATTAACAGAAGCCGTCGCATTGAGTGGTTTATTCATTACTGATGGTCCGGTGGTTCAAGTTCGTGATGCTTATCAACGTATTCGTGTACACGAAGATGATGATAATGCTCAGCAATATAAAGGTCCATTATTGGTGATGATTAATCGTTTCAGTGCATCTGCCTCTGAAATTTTTGCTGCGGCAATGCAAGATTACAACCGTGGTATCATTATTGGGCAAAATACCTTTGGTAAAGGTACGGTACAACAAAGTCGTTCATTAAACTTTGTTTATGATTTAGACCAAACACCACTTGGTGTGTTGCAATATACTATCCAAAAATTCTACCGAATTAATGGTGGTTCAACCCAATTAAAAGGTGTGGCAGCAGATATCAATTTCCCTGAAATTATTGATGCCAAAGAAATTGGTGAAGAAAAAGAAGATAACGCCTTACCTTGGGATAAAATTCCGCCGGCAACTTATTCTGAAACCAATAAAGCACGTAAAGATGTTGAAGCATTAAATGAAAAACATCTAGAACGTATTGCAAAAGATCCTGAATTTATTGCTTTAAATGAAGATCTTAAGATCCGTGATGAACGCCGTGAGCGTAAATTCTTATCATTGAATTTCCAAGAACGCAAAGCAGAAAATGATAAAGATGATGCCAGACGTTTAAAAGATCTCAATGATCGTTTTAAACGTGAAGGTAAAAAAGCATTAAAAGATATTGATGATTTGCCAAAAGACTATGAAGCGCCAGATTTCTTCTTAAAAGAAGCGGAAAAAATGGCAGCTGATTTAGTGAAACTCAATGCTAATCAACAAAAAGTGGATGCTGAAATAAAACAAGAAGCGGCAAAAGCAACAAAATAACGATTATTTTGACCGCACTTTAGCAGATGAAAAAAACTGAAGTGCGGTTATTTTTTATGAATATTTTTAAAGGTACAGCAATGTTAAAAGGAACAATGAAATTAAGCGCATTAGTCTTATCATTATCAATGATGACGTCAGGTTGTGCATTAGCTGAATGGGCTAAAACAGTTGGACAGCCTCAACAAGCCGAAAATAAAGGCGTTGATATGTCTAAATTAAGTCCAGAAGAGCGAGCAAAACTTGAAGCTGAAATCAAAGAAGATCAAGCTCGTCTTGCCGCTGAAAAGCAAGCGATGCTAGAGATGTCATTAACGCATGAAATTGGTGAACAAAATCTACAGTTCAAACCAATTTTGGCTAAATTATATGCCGATAATAAATATGACTTAATGTGGAAAGACAAGGCTGCAGAAAAACAATTCCTACGTGAATATGCAGCAATGGTGGCATCTGGTATTTCTAAACGTTCAGCTCAATCGTTAGTCAACTTACATAACGCTGAAAAAACGGGTGGACTCACCTATGATGTGTTGTTAAGTGACGCTTTCCTTGATTACTTGTATTACAGCAAGAACGTAAATCAACAAGCACAACGTTGGTTATACGCAACGAATGCTTATAAACCAGAATTACCAAATCAAGAAGTTATCGACCAATGGCAAAGTGCGGTTAAAAACAATGCTGTTTCTGGTTTTATAAACGGATTATCTAACCATAATCGTTTATATCGTGAAACGGTACAAGCACTTCCATCGATGATTTCAGCTTCAGGTATTTCTGCAATGGGTAAAAAACTTGCCCTTAATGCACAACGCTTACGCGTCATTCCTGATTTTGAAAATGGAATCTTTGTTAATATTCCAAGCTATCAATTGAAATATTATCGTGATGGTAAAGCAATTTTAGAATCACGCGTTATTGTAGGGAAAAATGAACGTCGTACACCGGTAATGTACAGCCGTTTGAGCAATGTGGTTGTTAATCCACCTTGGAATGCCCCAACACGTTTAATCAATGAAGATATTTTACCGAAATTAAAACGTGACCCAGGCTATGCGGCTGCACACAACTACTCTATTTTGGATAGCAAAGGTAATACTATCGATCCTTACTCAATTAATTGGAGTAGCATTGGTGATAAATTCCCGTACCGTATCCGTCAAGCTGCTGGCGACAGTGCATTAGGTAACTATAAATTTAATATGCCAAGCTCTGATGCGATTTATCTTCACGATACACCAAATCATAGCTTATTCAGCAAAAAAGACCGTGCATTAAGCTCAGGTTGTGTGCGTGTAGAAAAATCCGATCAACTTGCCTCTATTCTGCTACAAGAAGCTGGTTGGTCAGAAGATAAAAAACGTAACGTTTTAGAAAGTAAGAAAACAACGTCTGCGAGCATTCGTACAAATGATCCTGTATTCTTATATTATGTAACTGCATGGGTTGAAAACGGCCAAACACAAGTTTTACCGGATATTTATAAATACGACGATGCCGCGACGTTTAATGGTATTGACTGGGCTGTTGTAAAAAAATATCTTTAAACAATGTTCACGCTAGAACTTTTTAAAGAAAAAATTGTCTAGGGTGAGAGATGGGTAATAAAAGAGACTAAAAAAATGGGTAACATTGACAAAAATCGTCGTAAATGGCTTTCATTAGGCGGCATCGTTTTAGGCGCAAGCATGATGCCAAGTACGGTGTTAGCAATGGTCTCTACCCCTAAACCTCGTATTCTCAGCTTCTATAATGTCAACACCAATGAACGATTAAGCGGTGAGTTCTCTGCAACAACTGGATTTAATCGTTCACTACTTGGTAAACTTGATTACTTCATGAGAGATCGCCGTACAGACCAAGTACGCCGAATGGATCCGAATCTCTTCATGAAGTTTTATCATTTACAAAGTAATTTAGGTTTACGCACTGCACAAATTGATGTGATTTGTGGCTATCGTAGTGCTGCGACAAATGCCATGCGTCGTAGACAAAGGCGTGATGTAGCAAGCAACAGCTATCATATTAAAGGCCAAGCGATTGATTTTAAAATCCCTGGTGTGCCTTTAGCTAGATTACGCCAAGCGGCTGAAAATCTTGATAGTGGTGGTGTAGGATATTACCCGTATAGTAATTTTATTCACGTGGATACTGGCCCTGTAAGAACATGGCGTGGTGCATAAAAAACAGTTTAATTTTAGACCGCACTTTAGTGCGGTTTTTTGTTATCAACGATAAGGAAAAAAGATGAATATTGAAATTATTCCAGTTACAGCCTTTCAGCAAAATTGCTCTCTTATTTGGGATGATGAAAAAAATGCGGCAATTATCGATCCTGGTGGTAATGCGGAAAAGCTTATTCAACGCATTGAGGAATTAGAATTAAACCTAAAAGCAGTCTTATTGACGCATGGTCATCTTGATCATGTAGGTGCGGCAGAAGCGATTCGCGATCATTTTAATATTGAAATCTGGGGCTCACAGGAAGAAGATCGTTTCCTTTTTGAAAGTCTACCACAGCAAGCTCAGCAGTTTGGTTTGCCTTATATTTCTGCGTTTACACCCGATCGCTGGTTTAATCAAGAAGGGGAAAAAATTCAAATTGGCACATTTACCTTTGAAATTCTTCACCTTCCTGGTCATACACCTGGCCATGTTGGTTTTATTGAACACGAAAAAAATATCGCCTTTACCGGTGATGTCCTTTTCCAAAACAGTATTGGTCGTACAGACTTCCCTCGTGGGGATTTCGACACATTGATCTCATCAATCAAAAATAAATTATTTACATTAAATGATGATATGGTTGTCATTGCGGGACATGGTCCCTACACAACCATTGGACAAGAAAAACGAAGCAATCCGTTTTTGAAGTAAAAATCGGAATTTGGGGTAAAAAAAAGCTCCTAATTTCTTAGGAGCACCAAAAAGGAATTTATGAATAAAATCTCTAAAGTTTAGCTTTATCAAAGGAATCTCGATAAAACGCTAACGATTATATTGACATATTCTGACAAATGCAAGCTTTTTCTTTACACAGATTTACAATTCTTTACAGTTTGCTATTTTTATAATCACTTCGACGGCTTTTTCCATCCCTTCGAGGGTTACTAATTCATGTTTACTATGGAAATTATAGCCTCCAGTAAAGATATTTGGACAAGCTAATCCTTTTTCCGCTAAAAATGCCCCATCCGTTCCACCGCGTATTGGTTTATGATTTGGAGTAATACCGCAAGCTTTCATTGCTGCATCAGCCAGTTTAATCGCCTGTGGAACATTTTTTACTGTGTCATACATATTTTTATAACTGTCTTCAATAACACATTCTACCGGCTCTTTCAGGCTTTTCTCTCTATTAAATTTTTCTACAAGTTGATAAATAAATGCCTTACGTTGCTCAAAACTAGCTTGGTCAAAATCTCGAATGAGATAATGTAATTCAACTTTCTCAATATCCCCCTTAAAATCATCTAAATGGAAAAAACCTTCTTTTCCTGATGTTTTTTCGGGAACATCATCTTTTGGAAAACCTTGTTGAAACTCACAAGCTAATGTAAGCGCATTCACCAATTTATTTTTAGCATACCCCGGATGAATACCTCGTCCCTTAAAGGTTATTTTTGCCGTTGCTGCATTAAAATTCTCATACTCGAGCTCGCCCACTTCTCCACCATCTATGGTATATGCCCAATCACAAGGGAAATCCTCCAATGGGAAATAATGCATTCCTAAACCAATTTCTTCATCAGGCGTAAATGCCACTCGAATATTACAATGTGGTATATTTTCCCGTTGCAAAACAGAAAGTGCGGTCATAATTTCTGCGATTCCAGCTTTATTATCTGCACCAAGTAAAGTGGTTCCATCTGTCACAATCAAGGTTTTGCCAATAAGCTGATGTAAAAATGGATAATATACGGGACTAATAAACTCTTCCCCTAAACCTAATGCAATATCTCCTCCCCGATAATTTTCGATCACTTCAGGTTGAACATTTTTACCGCTGCATTGTGGGGATGTATCAAGGTGGGAAATAAAACCTATGGTTTGTGTTAATTCGGGATGATTTGAGGGTAAATAAGCTGTAACGACGGCATGCTTAGTCACATTGACATCTTGTAAGCCTAGTTCAATTAATTCTTGCTGCAAATGCAAAGCCAGCTTCATTTGCCCAGCAGAACTTGGCGAATGTTTTGCAGACGATTTAGATTGCGTATCAAACGCAACATAAGTTAAAAATCGCTCCAATAATTTATTATTATCTTGTTCTTCCATTTCGAAATTCTCCTTTGTTCTGCTACTAGTCTAATCCCAAAATTCGTTACAGTTCTTGATATATAACAAGAAAGTGGAGAGTTATAAAATTTTCTGAAAAAAGTGCGGTCAAATTTTCGATAAATTTTTTCCTAAAAACACGATTAAATCCTTTTCATCATTAACAATTCGCTATATCATATCTGTTCAATTTTATGTCGCCCCTGCATCATTTTTTGCAGGTTCATTTCTACTCAGTACCAATCAAATTGGTGAAATTAGGGAGAAAACCAAAGCTAGTGGAAAATCTGGTTCAAAACAAGCCTATTATTGAGCTTCGTTCTATCAAAAAATCCTATGGTTCCAACACAATCATTAATGATTTCAATCTAACCATTAATAACGGTGAATTCGTCACAATTCTTGGTCCTTCGGGCTGTGGTAAAACTACAGTTTTGCGTTTATTAGCAGGTTTAGAAGAATTAGATGAAGGTCATATTATTTTGGACGGTGAGGACATTACTAATGTTCCGGCTGAAAAACGCCACATTAACACCGTATTCCAAAGTTATGCATTATTCCCGCATATGACTATTTTTGATAACGTGGCTTTTGGTTTGCGTATGCAAAAAGTGGCAGAAAGCGAGATTAAACCTCGTGTTCTGGATGCATTGCGTATGGTGCAATTAGAAGAAATGGCCGACCGTAAACCAGCTCAACTTTCTGGTGGTCAGCAACAACGTATCGCGATTGCTCGTGCTGTTGTGAATAAGCCAAAAGTGTTGCTACTGGATGAATCGTTATCTGCGCTGGATTATAAGTTACGTAAACAAATGCAAAACGAACTTAAACAATTACAGCGTCAACTTGGCATTACCTTTATTTTTGTTACTCACGATCAAGAAGAAGCGATCACAATGTCTGACCGTATCGTCTTGTTGCGTAAAGGTAAAATTGCACAAGATGGTTCACCACGTGAAATCTATGAAGATCCAGCCAACTTATTCGTCGCTCGCTTCATCGGTGAAATCAACGTATTTGATGCCACTGTGATTGAACGTAAATCTGACGATGAGTTACTTGCTAACGTAGAAGGTCGTGTATGTGATATTCACACGAGTATCTCCGCTGAAAAAGGTCAAAAACTACAAGTATTATTACGTCCTGAAGATATTGTGATTGAAGAGCTTGACGAAAATGAGCACTCAAATGCAATTATTGGTCGCATTGTGGATCGTACCTATAAAGGGATGACACTTGAGTCTACAGTAGAATTTGATCACAACGGTAAACGCGTATTAGTGAGCGAATTCTTTAACGAAGATGACCCACATATGGATCACAGCGTTGGTCAACGTGTAGGTATTACATGGCACGAAGGTTGGGAGGTTGTACTCAACGATGAAGATAATCAATAATAAATTCCAGAAAATTACTGTTGCAATTATCTTCAGTTGGTTAATCTTCTTTGTGCTAATTCCAAACTTATTGGTTTTAACCGTAAGTTTTTTAACCCGAGATGGTAGCGACTTTTATGCTTTGCCATTTACTTTAGATAACTACACTAACCTGTTTAATCCGCTTTATGCGCAGGTTGTGTGGAATTCATTGTATATGTCTGGCATTGCGACGATTATTTGCTTACTCATTGGCTATCCATTTGCCTTTATGGTCAGCAAAATTAATCCAAAATATCGTCCATTTTTGTTATTCCTCGTGGTATTACCATTCTGGACAAACTCACTTATCCGTATCTATGGAATGAAAGTATTCCTTGGTGTGAAAGGTGTGTTAAATACCATGTTAATGGATATGGGCATTTTGAGTGAGCCTATTCGTATTTTAAATACCGAAGTAGCTGTAATCATTGGTTTAGTGTATCTCCTTTTACCATTTATGATTCTTCCGCTCTACTCTGCTATTGAAAAATTAGATGGACGTTTATTAGAAGCGGCAAGAGATTTAGGCGCGAATGCAGTTCAACGTTTCTTCCGTGTTATTTTGCCATTGACTATGCCAGGTATCGTAGCGGGTTGTTTATTAGTATTACTACCTGCAATGGGTATGTTCTATGTAGCTGACTTACTTGGTGGTGCGAAAGTATTATTAGTCGGTAACGTGATTAAGAGTGAATTCTTAATTTCCCGTAACTGGCCATTCGGTTCAGCAATCAGTATCGGCTTAACCATCTTAATGGCATTATTGATTTTCGTTTACTATCGTGCAAATAAATTGTTGAATAAGAAAGTGGAGTTAGAATAATGAGTCGTTTACTACGTAATATTTTTATGTTTGTGGTATACGCTTATTTGTATATCCCAATTATTATCTTGGTGACTAACTCCTTTAACGAAGACCGTTATGGTTTAAGTTGGAAAGGCTTTAGTTGGAACTGGTATGAGCGTTTATTTAATAACGATACCTTAATCCAAGCAGCGTTCCACTCTGTCACGATTGCTTTCTTTGCTGCAACCTTAGCAACTATTGTGGGTGGTTTAACCGCGATTGCACTTTATCGCTATCGTTTCCGTGGTAAACAAGCAGTAAGCGGTATGTTATTTATTGTCATGATGTCACCTGATATCGTTATGGCGGTGTCTCTACTTGCCTTATTCATGGTTGTAGGGATTTCGCTTGGTTTCTGGTCATTATTATTGGCGCACGTAACATTCTGTTTACCTTATGTTACCGTGACGATTTTCTCGCGTTTAAATGGCTTTGACGCCAGAATGCTTGAAGCGGCAAAAGATTTAGGTGCAAGCGAAGTCACCATTTTGCGTAAAATTATCTTACCACTTGCTTTACCTGCAGTGGTATCAGGTTGGTTATTAAGCTTTACTATTTCATTAGATGATGTTGTCGTATCCTCTTTCGTAAGTGGTGTAAGCTATGAAATCCTACCGTTGCGTATCTTCTCTCTTGTTAAAACAGGGGTAACACCAGAAGTGAACGCATTAGCAACGATTATGATCGTGCTTTCATTAGGATTAGTAATTTTAAGCCAATTAGTTACACGCAAAAATAATCATTAAACATTGATATAAAAAGGTTTCACAAATCTTTTAAGATCAAATAAAATACGCCTTGACGCACAATCAAGGCGTTTTTTATACCTGCAGTAATGCAGGTGGTTTTTTACCCCCTCTTTTACGG
>SKEC01002465.1_pt2 | contig 12100 bp, 12 predicted proteins | sample 4826641 | NCBI WGS metagenome assembly SKEC01 (sample SAMN11008819, study PRJNA524170) | human gut metagenome | biome: Human fecal sample; material: Feces; isolation source: fecal sample from pouch patient p18, p21 | host: Homo sapiens | place: Israel: Tel-Aviv | collected 2015-12-22
TGTCACAGCGATCAGTCTTCTGCCTTTTGCCCATTCTGTCTCAGGATGATAAAAATCATTTCGCACCGTATAGTGTAAAGCATCAATTCCTGTATTTCCTGTAATAAAAATCTGCTCTGGATTCTTACCCTCTTTCAACAGTGCATCCGCAGCTTTCTGAGTCGGTGCAAAATGCAGGCTGGCAGTAAGTCCAATGGCTTGCCTGTTAAATTCTTCCGGATAAGGAGAGTTCATATTATAAGTGCGAAGTCCCGCTTCTACATGTCCTACCGGAATCTGCTGGTAAAATGCAGCCAGAGATGCTGCAAATGCTGTAGACGTATCTCCATGAACCAGCACAATATCCGGTTTTTCTTTTCTCAGGATTTCCCTCATTCCTGTAAGAATAGCCGTTGTCACATCCGTAAGATCCTGCCCTTTTTTCATGATCGCCATATCATAATCCGGAACCACTTTAAAAATATCCAGAACCTGCTTTAACATTTCCCTGTGCTGTCCTGTTACACACACCAGAGTTTCCAGTTTTTCACTTTTTTTCAGTTCAAGAACAAGAGGGCACATTTTAATTGCTTCCGGTCTTGTTCCAAAAATCACCAGTACTTTTTTCATTCTCAATTTCCTCCCAGTTCTTTATCAAGATACGCAAGTCTTTCGCTGATAGTATCTGTTAGTTGTTTCATAGCTTCTTCATAACTTCCGATATCCCTTGATGTGCCGGCTTTGTTTTTTCCCACCAGCAAATTATCCTCAAAAGAATATCCCCACACTTTAAAGTTTCTATCCACAGCATCTCCCAGTTCCTCTTGATAAGATGCTATTTTGTCATAGATATATTCATCAGAGAGAGTCGTTTTTCGTAATTGTCTGTATCTTTCACAGACCTGTTCTCTGAAAGTTTTATCCTGCCACAGCCTTTCAAACCATGAATTCTTCACAGTATAAAGGACATCTGTTTCTGTACGAAACCACTGATAATTATCAAATCCATTGTTAAAGTCCCATACAGCAAGCTGTAACTTCCCTCCCAGTTCTTTATACACATAAGTAGAAAGATTACCGGCATCATAATTCATAGCAAATTCATTGATAATAAAATAATCTACCCAGTTATCCATGTCTATATATGCCTGATAGCCGATTCTTTTGTCACTGAAATTCTCTCCATATAAAACCTGTTCAAATTCAGAGATATCATTTTTTATATATTCTTTTTGTTTTTCCGTTATTTTATTTTCTGATGGATATCTTATATACAGGGCGTTATATGTATAACCTTCCGTCTTACCCCAGGTTTCTATCTCTTCAGCTCCTGTATCAATTCTATCTCTGTTTACAATATATGCAGTTTCTCCGGACAACAAACCAAATTCCGAGAGACGCAGTCTGCTTTCTCCGTTTGTTACAGGCTCCACTGCCAGATAAACTCCCTGATATTCTCCATCAACAAACAATTCCACAAACCGGGTGTCCGGAGCCCATCCATTTAATTCCCTAGCCAGATCATATACCAGTTTATTTCTGATCAGCGTCTTATCAAGATAAGGACCATTTAACACCCATTCACTGTTTGCTCCCATTCCTGCAAGAGACACTTTTTTTGCACTGTCCTTTTTATTTTTATAAAATTTAATGCGATACTGCTTTTTATCAAATTTGCTATAAGAAGAGGCTCCTCTGTATTTGATCGTAGCCCGGTATATAGAATTGGGGACAGAGAAAACAGATTGCTCCTCTCCGTTTCCATCCAGCAGAGCAATATTTCCCCAGATTACATTCTCCTTCAGAACCTGCTGTCCCATTGTATTCATATAGACTACCGGAAGTGTAGTAGAGAACTTTCCCAGATCATAGGATTCCAGACTCTCCTCGTCCGGTGCAGCCCACTCCTTCATTTCTTCTTTCGTGATAGCGGTTCTCTTTTTTTCCTTTGACTTATTTTCTGACTTTACAACAAAATTTCCCACAATGGATATTCCACAGAGAACTGTTATCATCAGAATACATAAAAGGATACGTCTTATCCTTTTCATAGCAACACCTCTCAGTCAGGCAGCCTTTTTACTGCGAAAGTTCATCCTTCTGGTCAACTATATTTACCCTTTTTACGCCATCGATTTTGATCAGTTTCTCTGAAATATCCATCTGATTTTCTTTTGCAGCTTTATACAGAATTCCCTCTCCGATAGAATAAACCAGCTCAAAGCTGTTTTCTGTAACATTTCTCATGGAAACATGTACCTTTCCGGCAAAAAAGGTATCTACTGCTGCCTCTGTTTTATGTAAGCATTCAGGTTTTCCCTGGACAACCAGCAGCTTATTACAGGATGTGAATCCCTTCCTTGTAATAATAAGAAAAAGAAGTAAAAACGCAGAACCTATAACAATAAGTGCATACTGAGATACCCCGCAGCCAATGCCTGCCGCAATTGCCCAGAAAATATAAGTAGCATCTCTTACATCCTTTACAGCAGTACGAAATCTTATGATAGAAAGAGCACCGACCATACCAAGGGACAATGCAATATTATTACTGATAATACTCATGATCATAGCTGTGATGATCGTGATTGATCCGATTGAAATATTAAATTTTCTGCTGTATGCAGGCCCTGCATAAGAAATTTTATAAGTAAACATGATAAAAAAAGCAACGATCAGTGCGATCACATTATTCATTAAAATTACAGTCACACTCAGTGCTTCTGTATTTGTCAGATTTTCTACGATAAATTCTCTCATATCTCTCTCCAATCCCGGCATCCGGTTTACTAATGATCTCCGGTCTGCCGTATGTAAAACTTACAGTCACATCATTCTGGCTCTGGAATATTTGCTGTGGCTGGTGGACAGTTCATCCGCTTCTTTCAATGTATCAGCAATCATATCCGGCAGGAATCCTGTATATTTTACTTCCATCAGTACCTGCTCTGTACTGCCCAGCGCATCTGTTCCAACCTCCTCGAACAGACCATATGGATATAAAGCCCCTCTGATGTCCGTATCAAAAGTGATCCTTACATCACCAGCAGGATAAGCAAATGCCAGCCTCTGATAATCTATAATCGTCTTTGGGCGATAACAGCCCTGTGTGATCCGCAAATACAATCTCATAGCCAGCTCAGTTTCATATTCCAGAAGAAATGACGCATCTCCCTGTTCCATCCGAAGTGCCTGTTCACGGCTGACAGGTAAGGAATATTTCACTCCGTCAAATCCGTTTTTGCATTTAAACTCCAGCTTTGCAGATAAATCACCCAGTGAATAAATTCTTAAGCGGATCTTCCTTTTTTCATACATTCCATCCAGATTATCCCATAAATCCTGATCGTCTATGGAATCATAGTACTGAGATCTGATAAAATATCTTCCATTTTCTCCATGGATATCTCTTTCCATAATGCCATCCAGCTTCTGTTGAAGAATCATGGCCTCTTTGCGGCTAATCAGATATTTGACTTCTTTACGAAAAACCGTTTCCAAATCTTACGCCCCCTCTCTGATTTTCGTTCAAACAGAACTATCTGAAGCAGAAGTCCGCATACTGTCAGCAAAACCACGTATCTGACTCCCGTCTCATGAAGAAGAAACATTCCTGCTGCAACAGAAGAAAGGATTGCTCCTTCCAGAGGAAAAAAAGCTGCAGCAGCTGCAACTCCTGCAGCAAGAATAACTGCAGCCCACCAGAATGGATAACACATCCATACAACTGCCGCAGCAGTTATAGCAGACAATATCATGGAATCTGCTGTTTTCCACTTAAATGCCATGTATCCCATCAGACATCCAAGTATCGTAAATGCAGTTACGATCGTCCCCCATACGGTTTTTCCATTCATAACAGTACATAGTACAATCGTCACTCCCCAGAACATTATGAAGGAAACAATCAGACGGTACACCTTAGCTCCTGCAAAAACAAGCAGAATTCCCAGGAGCAGAAACAGCATTCTTTCTGTGTTTCCGCTTATATGAAGCTTGTCTGCACTTCCCGTTTTTTTCATAAACAGGTCAGTTCCCTTAAGGATCAGCTCCGACATCAGACATTCCCTCCTTCCTTTAAAAGTGGATTCAATGTTCTCATATAGGATTTGTTTCCTGTTTCAGCAACATCCTGTGCCCATACAATATATTCTATATTATATTTTTCCAGTATTTCATCCAGATTCTGTATAAGATCTGCATCCTCATAAATATTAGACACATAAACCTTTTCAAAGATCTCTGAAAGATAAGAGATCATCATCTTTCCTCTTGTATCTGCAATGAGAAGAAGATTTCCTTTTCTCTGTCCTTTTCTTCTCCCTTCCACTATACTATGCTCATAATCTGAACCAATGACTGCATGATTTCCACTGGTATCCATCTGTATCATGTGTCTATTCAGTGTCTGCATCTGCCCTTCTTTGTTTTCAAAGGTTAATTCTTCAAAATTTGGATTTGAACCATTGATATAAATATAGAATGGTTCCTGTTCCATATTTTTTATGTCTTTCTTCGTTTCATCTGACATATATTTTTCTGATGCTTCCAAAAGAAGGTCTCCCTCAAAAGTTCCAAAGACATATTCCCGATAGGCGTCCAGATTTTCTTCTTCATAGCCAAGTTCTTCAAAAATCACCTGTGCCCCGTAAAATGCCCCTCGCATTGTCCAGTTATTTTCAGTTCTGAAATAAATATATTCATACTGATGTTTCTCCAGTTCAGACAGCGGATTTAAAACCACTGAAGGATCTAAAAAAGAGGATTCCAGTTTTTCTATAAAATCACTGTATTTTTCCTTTTCATTTTCATATCCACTTTCAAATACCGCTCTTTCCGGTATCGGCATAATATAAGTATCTTTTCCACTCTTTTTCTGTAATGCTTTCATAATATCTGCCGCATATGAAATATGATCCTCGGAAATCTGATTTATATTAAAGATACGATCTGTATAGATTACCTGATCCTGAGTTTCCAGGATTTTGGTTTTTGAAAGAGACTGGCCATTTTTTAAGCCATAGTTGTTATACAAATCCCTTGTTTCCGGAACATATACGCTTTGCTGCTTAACATTCTGCAATTTTTCCATTCCATTCTGGAGAATCAGAATTCCTGCAGACATTACGATCAAAATGAGCAAAACAAGAAACAGTTCTGCAGTTTTATTCTTTTTCAACTGAATTCACCTCCCTGAACCTGATTCTGGCATTTGGACAGTTTTTCTCCAATTCTGCAATACCCGGCTGATTTTTTATTTTCTCTGATACGGAAATCCGTTCAAGAGAAACACAATCTCTGAATGCACTGACTCCTACATATTCCACACTGTCCGGCAGGTATACCTCTTTCAGATTTTTACATCCCCGAAAAGCATGATCACCTATTTTCTTTAACAGAGAGGTATCTGAAAATATCAGTTTATTAACAGACACACATTTCGCAAATGCAGCTCCTTCAATCACAGTCAGAGAATCCGGAAGACTTATAAATTCCAGTGCATAACAGTTTTCAAAAGCTGATATCCCTACTGATTTCAGTGAAAGCTTTTCTATACTCTCCCATACTTTCAATACATGACAGTCAGCAAATGCATAGTCCTCAATAACAGAAACACTCTCCGGCAGATACACCTTCTCAAGACTTCTGCATCCAAAAAACTGACTCTTCGGAATAATTGATGCACCTTCAGGAATAACCGCTTCTTTTACGTATATATCTCCTCGAAATCCCTGAAAATCAACATTTTCATATTCCGACAGATCATGGAAAGTAATCTTTTCTTCATGAACAGGTTCTCTGGGAAAACAATACTCTCCAAATACCTCTCTGTCTGATTTCAGGATTTTTCCACCGCCCTCTGAAACCACATATCCATAAACATAATTACTGCCATAAAATGTTATTTTTCCACGGGCGACAACTGAAGTAATCTTACCCGGCTGACCTGCACTGGCGCCTTCTTCAAATATAATATTGCCCTGTGTAAAAATGTTTCCAAGCACTGTTGCATTTTTTTCCAGAAGTATATCCTTCTCTGCGAAAATATTTCCAAGCACCGATGCATTTTCCATGATTCTTACAGACTCATCACTGTGGATATCTCCCTGCAGGATAATGTCCTCTATCACCTTTATATCCCCACGGGAAATAATCGTATAAGGAACTGTCCCACTTTCCGTAACCATATCATCATCTATGTAATGCCTGTTATATTCATAACTGTTCATTACCGGCATACGAAATATCCTGGGATCACGTTCCTCCATAAACCGGTCAGGTTCCTCCGGACGCTGTCCCAGACGGATTACAGGTGCATACAGACTACGAAAAATATTATCAAAGCCTATCACAAGCTGTTCTCCGCTTGATACCCTTTCACCCAGATCACATTCATCATAAACTACAACCGCATGTTCTGCGTCCGCCCATCTGAGCAGCCGAATCTTATTTCCGAAAAGCAGTCTTTTTTTGCTGTATACAGCCCGAAGTCGTATGTTCTCTTTTACAAACAACACATCCTTTTCACTGTAGATTTCTTTTTGGAAATGTAAATCCCCTTGCTGCGGACAGAAGATGGTATTTCTGGCAATAACCAGATCTTCAATCTCAGGCTGCACAAACTCCTTGCTTCCATCTATTTCCAACACCTTTTCCTGTCTTGAAAGCATGATCATACCATTCTTCATTTCCGGAAGGGCTTTTTCCACCAGAGAAGAAAAGCTTCTGCCAAAATATCTGGCATTTTTCACATAATCCTGCCTTATTTTCAGGATCTGCCCTTTTCTCATCCTGAAATGCAATACTGCGACCAACAGAGGCATAGAGAACATACAGACAAAAATCAAAATCCATACTTTCATTTTTCAGCCTCCTTTTCCGTTTTCTGCACAGTAAACCGCACTGTTTTATCCCATTTCACACCTCTTCCGGTAACAGTATCTACCACTGCATCCCAGAATCCCAGAGAGATATTCCACATATAAAAGAAAAAGTTAAACATCATAAGAGGCAGAAGCAATGCCTCTCCGGGAAGTCCGTCTATGATCAACGAGGTACCTATCTCAAAAAATGGTGCAAAGTTTCCAAGGGAATTATAAATTCCCAAAAACAATATAACCCACCAGCCACTGAATATCTGCATTTCACCCAGGAAAAATAATCCAAGGGACACTACCCAGCCTACCAGCAGAAATACAGGTACTGAATAGATAAAAAGCAGAAACAAGCCATCTATTTTCTGAAACAGCCCCATATAAGGAGTTGTGATCGTAGGAATCAGATAGCGGAACAATACTTCATTATGGCCTCTTGACCAGCGTCTGATCTGTCTGCCTCGCACATTCCAGCTTTCCGGGGACTCTTCATAACATTCTGCCGAATTAGCATATACAACCTTCCAGCCATTGGTAAAAAGCCGATATGTAAGTTCCGTATCTTCTGCCAAGACCTTTGGATTAAAGCCACCTGTTTCTAATAGAAAATCTTTTCGAAATCCCCCTACTGTCCCGCCATACTGCGGAATTGTTTTCAGGTTATATCGCGCCTGCTGATCTACCTGATATCCTCCTGACCGTTCCAGATTAATAAGTCTGGTCAGCATATTTGTGTTGGTATTGTACGGTATTACCCTCCCCATAACTGCACCTACCTGCGGATCCTCAAATCCCAGCGCAATCTGTTTCAGCATGTTTCTGGCAGGTCTGTAATCTGCATCAAATACAATGATGATCTCCCCTTTTGCCAGCTTCATTGCATCATTCAGACCTACCGGTTTTCCTCTGTCCGGACAGTCTCTGTGAAGGGGACGTATAAACTCATACTTTCTGTGATATTCATCCAGCATTTCCCTTGTACGGTCTGTAGAATTATCATTAATCGGAATAATTTCAAGTCTGTCCCTGTCATACTCACATTTCAGCAGAGAATCCAGAACATTGGAAAGCACCTGTTCCTCATTATGCATAGGGATCAGTACGGAAATACTTTTCATCCTGTCTGTAAGAATATCATTGTAATAGAGGCGCTGCCTGCCCAGAAGCCTTACAATTGTAAAATAAAAATGTCTGGCTGTGTACAGAAGCATCAGGATAATAACAAAAATAGTATAACCTTTCATAATAGCTACGACCATTTCCATACCTCCTTTCCCTTCCTTGAATCGTAAACACCGATCATGCGGTTGACAAACACTGCATAAATCATAACCAGATACAAAAAGTCAAACATAGGACCTATCATAAAGTAGAAGAATGCCATATAGATCACAGAGAATCTGTACAGCAGCCAGATAAAAATCACATAGCGAACAGTTCCAAATACAATGGAATACAACATTACCGCAAGAAGTGTCAAAAGCTTATAGATCACTCCCTTGTGTCCTATAATTCCGGTAACTATAACTGTCATGACAAAAAACATTACCCATATGCCAACTTCTTGAAGCATATATAATTTCGAATAAACAGTTAAAGTATAGGGAAAATATTTTTCCCCAAACACAAACCACAGGCTACTTATCAGATGAACTGCACTGCACAAAATCAGATAAATGGCAAGAGGGCGACCCTTCCATGGAAGTCCCGCCAGCAGAATAATTACTCCAAGAGAAATCCCTGTATTTATAAGGCTTATCTGTATTCCCGGATATACAGTTCCTGCACTGAGATAGCTGATTTTTCCAAACAGAGGATAAATTTCTGAACGGATTCCAACATACATATGCGGTTCATATTTCTTTAAAACACCGGCACATATCTTACAGATCATCCTGGTCAGGTCATCGATCTGAGTCCACATAAGCAGAAAACCAAGCAGGATCAGTATGACAATATACAGAATACATTTCTTTTTATCTGCCTCAATTCTTCGATAGGTTCTGGTGTAATCAATTACCTTCTTTTCTTTCATAGGTTCCCTCCTTTTATTCCGCTTCGCTACGCAGCTCATAACCGGGAATCTTCCAGAATTTTTTACATCTCCTTCCCATAAATTACGGCACTGCAGCCCTTCTGCTTTTTACTCTGATACATTGCCCTGTCAGCCTTTCTGTATAACTGATCAAAAGAAACCTCTTCATATCCATCATAAAAACACGCACCCAGACTTATTTCTATGTTCTTCCCCTGCATCTCTATGATATCTATCTGTCGGATATTTTCAAAAAATCTCTCAAAAAATTTCTCTGCTGCCCTTTGTTCCAGCATTCCCGGTATAAACATGGCGAACTCATCACCTCCGAGCCGCAAAATCACATCGCTGTCACGACATGTTTTCCGTAACTTCTCCGCAACGGCTATGATCACCTTATCTCCTACAGAATGCCCGTAATTGTCATTGATCGTTTTAAATTTGTCACAGTCGATCAGGCAAAGCAATCCTCCTGTTTTTTCCTTTAAAAGTTCAGTAATCCTTTTTTCTCCGCTTCCACGATTACATAATCCTGTCATAAGATCTGTCTGCGCCAGATAAATCAGCCTGTTCTCACGCTTTTTTTCTTCTTCTATACACTCAATACAGAAAAGCACATGCCGAAGTCTTCCATTTTCATCGTAGTCTACAGGAATAAATCTGCTTCGACACCAGCCTGATATTTTATCTATAAATTCATGTATTATGCTGTTTTCCCCAAGAAGCCTTTCTTCCAGCGTACTCAGATTTACAAATTCCAGTGATTCCTGAAGTTGTGATTCTATACACATTTTCTCGGCAATTCGATTGATATGTCCGCAAAAATCATCTCTGATTTCATATTCTCCCATTTTAAAATCTTTTTCCAAATATTCCGCAATCTGATCTGTCATTTTTATAATATGATATCTTTTTGTCTGCACATCAACCAAATGCATAGATATATAGATTTTCGAAAGGGAGGAATAACTGCTGAGCTTTGCCTCTTTATTTGACTTTATAAACGAATTACGCAATTTCAGAAATGAGATAAGAAGCGTTCCTATCATATCCAGAAAAGTAGTAAGCCCCCTGTAATCACTTTTGGGAGGATTATCCACACCGAAAAAACCACTTATCTCATCTTTATAACGCAAAGGGCATACCACCACATTTCTCACATTCTGCGCTTTTAACATATCATACGATACGCGATGTTCTTCTTTGATATCTTCTATATCAGTGATAATGATACTTTCGCCTTTGGAAAACGTATCATACCACCACTTTATTACGTCCATATCGACATTCTGCAATCTGTCTATCTCAGGAATTACTCCCTGTGCACACCATTCATATGTATTATCTGTGCCATGTCTTTCCTTACAATCTTCGAAAATATATATTCTATCAGAACCGATATGTCTTCCGAAAAAGCGGATAAATTCATTAATCTGCTCATCAGGTGTATGGTAATTGAGTGCAGATCTAAGTGCTTCATTTATGACCAGTTCATACTTTATGATTGTCTTCATGTTGCTTTCCTCCTGAATGTCGTTCTCATCTTATTTTTTTACATTCAAGCCAGATGGAAAGACCTTCTTTTATTTTCTGCTCTTCCATTTGCTGTACTCCCATTTGTTATCCTCATTATAAAAAAGTCATAAATTTTTTCAATAATTCTGTCACGAAACGACAGAAAATGACACGAATTGTAAATCCATGGTATTGTTTTGTGATATATTGTTACCGGATAAATACTCTCAAACTCCTCATACTTCATCCTCTGCCCCTTCATAATCCTCATAAGACTCAATCTCTGCATAAAGATGTGTGTCTCCTTTCACATCTTCCTCTGGCTCATGCAATTCTTTACATTCCTTATCTGTATACAAAACGTAATAAGAACTATCATCATGAAGCATGATCCATACGTGATTATCTGCAGGAACAGTGATTGCATAATCCTTTTCCAGCTCTGTGCCAGGAGCTGTAGTAACTGTTACATTACGTACATCGCCTTCTGCTTTTTCTGCTTCCCCGTACTTTTCGCAGAGATCTGCTACATCCTCAGGTCTATCCACGCCGTAGGAGAATTCCATCTTCGAAATTTCTTCTGAAATGCCGTCACAATAATCATTCTCTTCTTCATTTTTTAGTCTCCTTTTCTTATATTTTTTCCTTTACGATGCCAGTAAAAGCAAACTTTCGGGCATATATACCGTATCAAAAGCTCTCCTCATTTTGACAGTTTTCTGCATCTATATTATTTATGTTATTTGAATTTGACTTCCCTGTCTATATTTTTGCATGAATAGTCAAAATATGGTGTGAAAAGACCTTCATATGGTTTGATTTTGCCCTCTGCCAATGGTACAATCTTAAGATCATCAATGGAATCGCCGAAAAATACAATGGTATACTGAGCGTACAGGACTGTGCGCCGCTCCTGGCGGCGGTGATATTCATGCATTCGTTTTTTTACCAGTGCGATACGGGTTTTGGTATCATACATGCCTTCCAACCTCCTTCCCAAAAAACAGTCTAAAAAAGTCTTTCACTTATATAGGTACAAAAAAACCGAAAAACTCTCACCTGAAAATCAAATTTTTTTAAAAAAATTTGAGAGCTGCCGAAACAGCTCCCAAAAACGGAAAATCAGGTTATATTATTGTATCAGTTCTCCTTCAGATTCCCAGAACAGCAGATATCTTAATCTCTTTTTCCGTTTCACTGAGATCAAAATCTCCACTATCTTCCACAGTCATATGTACCTCATACAGTACGTCTTCGGATAATGTATCCGGTGTTTCACCATCTTCTGTCTGGATATGCCATTTCTCTTCCGGAACTTCCTTCAAGGTACCGTCTGTACCATATGCATACAGCTTCAAAGAACCTGTTTCCCCTGAGATTCCTTTCATACGTATTGCAACGGTCGTATTCGGATGTACATTCTCAACCGTGATCGTATTCAGCCATCCTTCCACATCTCCCTGGCCACCGTCTGCTGCAAATTTCTCCTGGCTTAACACATTGCGCATTGCCTGATCCAGATCCACCTTGCGGTAAGGCATTTCCGGCAGATATACAAACCTGTCCTGAAGTCTCAGAAGTTCCAGATAACCGGTCGGACAATAGAGCGCATTTCCGCTGTTTCCCGCATACATACCGATAGCCATGTTGTTGTATCCCGGTTTGTCAGAAATATCCATGGTAAATGCAGTCTCGC
>SKEC01002549.1_pt1 | contig 12058 bp, 10 predicted proteins | sample 4826641 | NCBI WGS metagenome assembly SKEC01 (sample SAMN11008819, study PRJNA524170) | human gut metagenome | biome: Human fecal sample; material: Feces; isolation source: fecal sample from pouch patient p18, p21 | host: Homo sapiens | place: Israel: Tel-Aviv | collected 2015-12-22
GCGCAAACCGGTCGACGACCTGGAAATGATCGTAGACAAAGAAATGTGGCCAATGCCATCCTACGGCGACCTGATGTTCGAAGTCTAAACACAAAATCAAACCAATCACATAAAAACAGGCGGATGATCTGTCAACAGATTATCCGCCTGTTTTGGGGTAAAAAAGGAGGGTGCCAGCTACCTCCTTCCAAAGGTACCTGGCACAATTATGAAAAAGTGTTATCAAAAGTAATTCGCTTGTATCTTGCTTTTGATTTGATATAATACATTATATGCACCAGAAATGAAAAAATCATGATGCAAAAGTGAATGTATTTTAAAAGAAAAATGAACAAATTGTGAATAAAGGAGAAACAACAACGATGGATGTAAGAACATATCTGGAACAGCAGCAAATTCATCCGCAACTGATCCACGCCGTAGAAGAATTTAGAAATCAGTACCCGGTGGAAGAGAAAGTAAAATACCGGGTGACAGAACCCATGATGCCATTTTACGGAACCGAGATTCTGGAGATGGGAATCGCTGCCCTGTTGCAGAAAGAAAACCTCCTGCTCTCCGGTTCCAAGGCGACAGGAAAAAACATCCTGGCAGAGAACCTTGCCTGGATCTTCGGAAGACCTTCCTATAATATTTCTTTCCATGTCAATACCGGAAGCGGCGATCTGATCGGAACCGATACCTTTGAAGACAATCAGGTGAAACTGCGAAAAGGAAGCATCTACCAGTGCGCGGAGTACGGTGGATTTGGTATACTGGATGAGATTAATATGGCAAAGAACGATGCAGTCTCCGTGCTGCATGCGACACTGGACTATCGAAGAAGTATCGATGTGCCGGGATATGACAAGATTGATCTGCATCCTGCTACACGTTTTATCGGAACGATGAACTACGGCTATGCAGGAACCAAGGAACTGAACGAGGCGCTGGTATCCCGATTCCTGGTGATCCAGATGCCGGATCAGAACGAGGAAACGCTGGAAAAAATATTTACTACTTCTTTCCCGGATGGAAAACCGGAAGCTATCGAACAGTTTATCGGACTCTTCCTGGATCTGCAAAAGAAGGCGGAGAACGGAGAAATCTCCACAAAAGCCCTGGATCTTCGCGGCATCCTTGCTTCCCTGCGAGCCATAAAACAGGGGCTGCATCCGTCCCTCGCTGTGCGGATGGGCGTGATCAACAAGTGTTTTGACGGATTTGAAAAAGAGATTGTAGAAGATGTGGTCATGACGAGAATCCCGGAAGAGTGGACCGCAGCGCAGGTGTTTTAGATGAACAGAGAAGAACTCGAAGAGAGACAGTTAGAGATCGCAAACCGGATGAAAAACATCATCTGGACCGTCTGCGGGGATTATACGCTGGAGGCGAAGCCGGATGTGGATGGCTTTTTGAAATCAAAATATATCGCACTGTACGATGGGATCAAACAGGGAGCCTTTGCAAAATATTTTGAGAAAGAAATTCTCAGCATGTATCTGGTAAAAAAAGTCTATCTGGGTGCGCGTGAGGATGCGCTGGTGGCGATCGCACAGCTGTGTATCGAAAAAGCAGTGGGAAACCGGATCGCCCGGGAGCGGAAAGGCGTGGCATCGATCCAGAAAAAGGCGTATGCATACGTGCTGGATCATGAGATGGATACGCTGGTAAGATCGGAGTTCGGACGGCTGCAACTGGCGATGATGCGGCAGGTACTGACCGGGGACAGGCGGTGTGAGGAAAAGATCCGAAAACAGCTGGATCGGATCGAACCGCTGGAGGAAGCTGTGGATACGATGGAAGTCATCCGCACGATCGATGCCTGTTATAACGCCTGGGTGGATCCAGGATTTGAACAGATGCACGGGAATCTGGAACAGGTGCTTGCAGTGACGGTGGAAGAACTGATGGAGTACAACTGGCGGGATTTTCTTACGGAAGAGATGTATGAAGAAAATTTTGAAGCCTATCTGGAACAGATGAGCAAGCAGATGACGGCAACCGGGCAGAATCACGCAGAAGAGAAAGAAGAAAAGGAAGACCGTTCGAAAAAAAGAAAGATCGTCCGGGTATCCGAGGAAGATCTGAAAAAGGTATACACGTATATTGAACTGAATTTCGGGAAAACCTATCTGTCACCACTGGAAGAAAAAAAGATTAATTTTCAGTTATGCCGCGGGATCCATGCCGACTGTGGACTGTATTTTACGGATGGAATCCTGGCAAATCCGGTAAAGCGGAATTATCAGCTGGAATACGCGAAAAAGCAGCAGGGAAAAAACAAATACGCCTATTATGACAATCACCGCACCGTCAAACAGAACATCGCGATCCTCTCCGGGATCCTGAAAAAAGCGATGGCGATGCGGCAGGAAGAGACGACGATCCTTTCCGACCGGGGACGGATCTGTCCGGAAAGACTCTGGAAGATCGGCAGAAGCCGGGATGCGAAACTGTTTTCCCAGACGTATCCGGCGGATGGAAGTACGTTTGTGGTGGATGTTTTGATTGACGCGAGCGGTTCCCAGCGGGTGCGGCAGGAACAGGTAGCGCTGCAGGCGTATATCATCATGCAGGCAATGAGCAGTGTGCACATCCCGCACCGTGTGATGAGTTTCTGTACGTTCTGGGATCACACGATCCTGCAGCGATACCGGGAGTACGATGAAGATGCTTCGGCAAATGAAAAGATATTCAACTTTACGACTTCCTCAAACAACCGGGACGGACTGGCGATCCGGGCGGCTTCCCTTGGGCTTCTCGAACGGGAAGAGGAGCGGAAAATTATGATCATCCTGAGTGACGGACGCCCCTATGATGTGATCCTGAACCGTCCGAACGCGAGAAATCCGCAGCCCTACCACGGAGATTATGCGGTGCGCGATACCGGCACGGAAGTACGGCGTCTCAGAAACCTCGGGGTGTCGGTTCTCGGGGTATTTGCAGGGGAGGAGAAGGATCTGGAAGCGGAGAAAAAGATCTTCGGAAGAGATTTTGCCTATATTCGTGATATTTCCAGATTTTCCCGCATCGTTGGTAGCTATTTGAACAAACAAATAGAAGAAAATTGTTAATATTTCTCATTGAATCCGACAGAGGATTTTGTTATAGTAAGTTAGTATGACTCTAAGCTGTTGAAGCTATAGTAACAGTTTGGAGACTGAATATGAATCCTCTTCGTTCGGAGGATGAGACAAGGGAGAAAAGAAAAATGGACAAGAAGAACGAAAGCTTCAAGCCTTATATCAGTGCGGACAAAGTTCTTCCAGAATTTACCGTGACATCGATCCTGATGGGTATTATTCTGGCAGTGGTATTCGGCGCAGCAAACGCATACCTGGGATTAAAAGTCGGTATGACTGTATCTGCTTCCATTCCGGCAGCAGTTATTTCCCTGGGTGTGATTCGTGTGATCATGAAAAAGAACTCCATTCTGGAGAGCAACATGGTCCAGACTATCGGTTCAGCCGGTGAGTCATTAGCGGCAGGTGCAATCTTCACCATGCCGGCATTATTCCTGTGGGCAGAGGAAGGAAAAATTGCTATGCCCGGTTACTTGGAGATTACCCTGATCGCCCTGTTTGGTGGTATCCTGGGTGTTCTGTTCATGATCCCGCTGAGAAAAGCACTGATCGTAGAAGAACACGGTATCCTGCCGTATCCGGAAGGAATGGCATGTGCAGAAGTTCTGCTGGCAGGTGAAGAGGGAGGTTCTAACGCTTCTACTGTATTTGCAGGTATGGGACTTGGTGCTGCATTCAAATTTATCGTAGACGGCCTGAAAATTGTTCCGTCCGATATTACAACCCCGAATATTAAAGGATATGCAGGACAGATCGGTGTGGAGATCTACCCGGCACTGATCGGTGTTGGTTACATCTGTGGACCATCCATTTCCTCCTATATGTTTGCCGGCGGTATCATTGCATGGCTGGTTTTGATTCCGGCAGTTGTTTTCTTCGGCGGAAGCGTCGATTTTGCCACACTGGGCAACACAGGTCTGGCTGGTCAGACTATCGCAGAAGTTTACGAAGCAAACGGAGCAAGTGCTATTTGGTCTAACGTTATCAAATACGTGGGTGCCGGCGCGATCGCTACCGGTGGTGTGATCAGCCTTCTGAAATCTCTGCCATTGATCATAAAAACATTTGCCGGAGCAATGAAGAGTCTGAAAAATACATCCGGCGGAACGAATGTCCGTACTGACCGTGACATGAAGATGCCGGTTGTTCTCGGAATCATTCTGATCGTGATCATCCTGATCTGGCTGGTACCGTCTGTACCGGTAAGCCTTCTGGGTGCATTCCTGATCGCAATCTTTGGCTTCTTCTTCGCAACCGTATCTTCCAGAATGGTTGGTCTGATCGGAAGTTCCAACAACCCGGTTTCAGGTATGGCGATCGCAACTCTGCTGATTTCCACATTTGTACTGAAAGCTACCGGTAACACCGGTATGGCAGGTATGACCGGTGCTATCGCAATCGGTTCTATCATCTGTGTCATCGCAGCGATCGCAGGTGATACTTCTCAGGACTTAAAGACCGGATTTATCGTGGGTGCTACTCCTGCAAAACAGCAGGTAGGTGAGCTGATCGGTGTTGTTGCTTCCGGTTTCGCGATCGCAGGCGTTATGTCTCTGTTAAACAAAGCATGGGGCTTTGGTTCCGCAGAGATCCCTGCACCACAGGCTACTCTGATGAAAATGATCGTGGAAGGTATCATGGATGCAAAACTCCCGTGGGTACTGGTATTCATGGGTGTATTCCTGGCTCTGGCTCTGGAAGTACTCCGTGTACCGGTTATGCCGTTTGCCATCGGTCTGTATCTGCCAATCTACCTGTCCTGCGGTATTATGGTAGGTGGTGTGATTCGTCTGTTCCTGGATAAGAAGAAAGAAGCAGAAGCTAAGAAGAAAGAAATGATCAGCAACGGTACGTTGTACTGTGCCGGTATGATCGCCGGCGAAGGTCTGGTTGGTATCCTGATGGCAGTTCTTGCTATTATTAAAGTGGGTGACAACAGCATCGGTGCTATCATCGGTGGTCTGTTCAATCTGTCCGGTGCAGCAGGAAACATTGTCGGACTGATCGTGCTGGCTCTGATGATCCTGAGTCTGCTGAAATTCTCTGTATGGAGTAAGACAAAAAGCAAATAATGAGAGATAAAAGAAATTATCTGGATTTTGTTCCTGTAAAGAATCCACAGCTTCCCTGGCAGGAGGATGAAGGAGGCATCGTCACGGTGGAGGTCACTCACCGTGGCATCGCCGCCAAAGTGGCTCAAGTCGCTTTCAACCGCCCGAAGGTAAGCCAGATTCACATGGATGCATTCGGAAGTTTTATCTGGAAAGAAATTGACGGAGAACAGAACATCTATGAGATCGGACAGAAAGTGAAAGAATATTTCGGCAAAGAGGCAGAACCTCTTTATGAACGGCTGACAACGTTTTTCCGCATTCTGGCAGAGAACAAATATATCACTTATAAAAAATAACTGAAATTGGTTCACTGAATCATTACTATGTAAAATAATGAAAACCTGTATTTCGGGCAGAATAACCGGGAGGACAGAGTTTTCAGACAGCGAGCATAGTGTGGTTCAATGGACCAATTTTAGTTTTCAGGATACTTTTTTGAGGTAAAGAAAAGGCGTGGTGAAGAAATGAAGAGTATGATCAAACAAAAACCATGGATCAGAGATTATCTTCTGATTTTTATCGGTACGGCACTGATGTCGATCGCACTGAAGTCCGCATTTGATACGAATGGGATCGTAGACGGTGGTTTCAGCGGTATCGCAATTATTGTAAAATCGGTGACGGAATCGCTGCTTCCGGGTGGTATTCCGCTGGGAGTGACCAACCTGTTGCTGAATATCCCCGTGTTTTTCCTTGGTATCAAAATTATGGGCTTTGGCTTTATGGCAAAAACCATCTGGGGCACGGTCAGTCTGTCTTTCTGGCTGACTGTGATCCCGGTGATTCCACTGGTGGAGGGGGATATGGTGCTTGCGGTATTGATCGGTGGTGTTATGCAGGGAACCGGCATCGGTCTGGTCTTTTTAGGACGCGGAACCACCGGTGGAACCGACCTGGTGGCATCGCTGATCCAGCGGTATGTAAAACATATTTCCATTGCGAGGATCATGCAGGTGATCGACGGAATGATCGTGGTGATCGGAGCCTTTGTCTTCGGACCGACCAAAGCGATGTATGCCATTGTGGCGATCTATATCGTGGGAAAAGTAACGGACGGTCTGCAGGAAGGTCTGAATTATGCGAAGGCAGTCTATATTATCACGGATCATCAGGAAGAAGTATCGCGAAGGATCCTTGAGGATCTGGACCGCGGAGTGACCGGTGTGCATGCACAGGGGATGTATGCAGGGACAGAACGTCTGATGCTCTTTTCCGTCGTTGGAAAGAAGCAGATCGTACAGCTGAAAGAGGCAGTTGCAGAGGTAGACCCGAGAGCATTCATGATCGTTACGGATGCGAGAGAGGTTCTTGGAGAGGGATTTCAGGAATATAAAGTGTGAACAAAATGTGAAAATCTGTTCTGATTGTTACTTTTTCATGTTTTTCTCTTTATTTTTTGTGCATTTTATATTAGAATATGATTTAAGAGACTTTGCTTATCAGGGGTGGATAGCAGATTCTAAATAAACTATGTACTGAAAGAGGGTATGATTATGATTTCAAATCAGATACTGCAAAACACACTGGATGGTTTGAAAAATATTTCCAGAAGTGATTTCTGTGTTGCCGATACAGAGGGGAAAATCTTGGCGTTCACCGCACAGAATCCGGAAATAAGCAGCAGTGATATTTTAGGATTTGCCGCATCTCCTGCGGACAGTCAGGTAGTACAGGGAAACCAGTTTTTCAAAGTATACGATGAAAACCGGCTGGAGTATGTACTGGTTGTCAGCGGAGGCAGTGAAGATATTTATATGATTGGTCAGATGGCAGCATTTCAGATTCAGAATCTGCTGGTGGCCTATAAAGAGCGTTTTGATAAAGACAACTTTATCAAGAATCTGTTACTGGATAACCTGCTTCTGGTGGATATCTATAACAGAGCCAAAAAGCTGCACATTGAAGTGGAGGCAAAGCGCGTGGTGTTTATCCTGGAAACCGCTCAGGGAAAAGACTACACGGCTCTTGAAAATGTGAAAAATATTTTCCAGGGAAAAAAGGGTGACTTTATCACCGCTGTCGATGAGAAGAGTATTATCGTGGTGAAGGAAGTGAATCCGGGCGACGGCTATGCAGAGATGCAGAAGATCGCAGAGGCGATTCTTCAGGCGGTACGCGAGAAGGATGAACTGGTGCATATCGCATACGGAACTATTGTAAAAGAACTTAAGGAAGTCTCCCGTTCTTATAAAGAAGCAAGGATGGCACTGGATGTCGGAAAAATCTTCTTTGACGAAAAAGAGGTCATTGCCTACAGCTCACTGGGAATCGGACGGCTGATCTATCAGCTTCCTATTCCGCTGTGCAAGATGTTTATCAAGGAGATCTTCGAGAATAAATCGCCGGATGATTTCGACGAGGAGACCATCACAACCATCAACAAGTTCTTTGAGAACAGCCTGAATGTATCAGAGACATCCCGTCAGCTGTACATTCACAGAAACACACTGGTATATCGGCTGGATAAGCTCCAGAAGAGCACCGGTCTTGATCTGAGAGTATTCGAAGATGCGATCACCTTCAAGATTGCTCTTATGGTCGTACGATATATGAAGTATATGGAAACCTTAGACTATTGATGAGATGAATAGAAACAGGAGGAGTATATGATTACGTTGGAAAATGTAAGCAAATCTTACGCCAAAGGTCAGCCGGCCTTAAACGACGTATCACTGCACATTGATAAAGGGGAATTTGTATTTATAGTAGGAAACAGCGGATCCGGGAAATCCACGCTGATCAAATTACTGTTAAAGGAACTGGAACCGACTTCCGGAACGATCATTGTCAATGATCAGGATCTTGGCAAGATGAAACGCAGAAAGGTTCCGAAATACCGTCGTGGGGTAGGCGTTGTATTTCAGGATTTCCGGCTGTTGAAAGACAGAAACGTATATGAGAATGTGGCATTCGCACAGCGCGTGATCGAGCGGCCGAACCGTGTGATCAAAAAGCGTGTGCCGGAGATTCTCACACTGGTAGGCCTGGCAGAAAAGTACAAATCATTTCCGAGAGAGTTATCCGGTGGGGAACAGCAGCGTGTGGCACTGGCCCGTGCACTGGTAAACCGTCCGAATATTCTTCTGGCAGATGAGCCTACCGGTAATCTGGATCCGAAGAATTCACTGGAGATTATGAAACTGCTCGAAGAGATCAACGAGAGAGGAACTACCGTTCTGGTAGTAACCCATAACAGAGAAATCGTCAATTCATTCAGAAAGCGCGTAATTACCATGAGAAAAGGTGTAATTGTCAGCGACGAAGAGGAAGGTGGATATCTTGAGGATTAGTACAATCGGCTACAGTGCCAAACAGGGAATCAAAAATATATGGAGAAATATCATGTTCTCCGCGGCTTCCATAGCCACTATGACAGCATGTATCTTCTTATTTGGTCTGTTCTTTTCACTGCTGATCAACTTCCGGTATATCGTAAAGAATGCAGAGGAGGGTGTGGCAGTTACCGTACTTTTTGATGATGGGGTGGATCAGGCGACGATCAACAGCATCGGGGAACAGATCAAGTCCTATAAAGGCGTAACGAAAGTAGAGTATGTGTCGGCGGAAGAAGCCTGGGACGAATGGTCCAAACAGTATTTTGGTAATACAGAACTGGCATCTGAGATGGCAGAAGGGTTCAAGAACGATAACCCGCTGGCAAACTCATCCAGTTATTCTGTCTATGTGGACAAGATCGAGCATCAGGATGCCCTGGTAAAATATATCGAGGGACTTGATGGTGTCCGGGAAGTCAACCAGTTAAAGGGAGCGACACAGACCTTATCTTCCTTTAATACCTTACTGACTTACATATCCGTGGCGATCATCCTGATCCTGCTTTGTGTGGCGGTTTTCCTGATCAGCAACACGGTAGCAATCGGTATTTCGATCCGTAAAGAGGAGATCGGAATCATGAAACTGATCGGTGCGACGAACTTCTTTGTAAGAGCACCGTTTCTGATCGAAGGTATGATCATCGGTCTGATCGGAGCGATCATTCCGCTGGTATTACTTTTTGTCATGTACAAGAAAGTGATCGAATATGTTCTTACCAAGTTCAGTATGTTGAGCAGTGTGGTACAGTTTATGAGTGTCACACAGGTATTTGAAGTACTGACACCGGTGGCGCTGATCCTTGGTATGGGTATCGGACTGTTCGGTAGTGTGATCACGATCCGTAAACATCTGAGAGTCTGATGAAAAGGGAACAGTAAGGAAACAGAGATTTATAAAAGAAAGATACAAAGGGGGATGCAGCGGGAAAGCGGCAGCCCCTTTTCTACACTTATCTATGCCCGGAAAAAGAGCAAACGGAAAATACGGGGTATCATAGGAACAGACGGGAGACAACAGAAATGACAGAAAAAATGAAAACCTGGATCAGGGGATTTGTGGGAGGCGTAGCAGCCTGCGTGGTTGTGGGCGGTGTCGGATATTTTATCTGCTTTGGTTCCCTTCCGCTGATCGGGGATCAGGCACTGGGCATGAGTGATCTGGCGAAAGCGTCCAAGATCGCAAAGCTAGTGGACACATATTATCTGGACTACAAGGATGAGGATGAAAAAAGTCAGTATACGATGGAGGATGGCATGTACAGCGGAATCGTGGCAAGCCTGCAGGATCCATATTCCGGATATTATTCAGAAGAAGACTATAAACAACTGCAGGAATCCACACAGGGAGTGTATACCGGCGTGGGACTTACGATGTCCAAGGATCCGGACAGCGGTGTGGTGAGTATTGTAGATCTGGCAGAAGGCGGTCCGGCCGAGCAGGCGGGGATCCAGAAAGGTGATATCCTGACTGCGGTGGACGGAGAGGATATTACAGGAAAAGAACTGTCGGAGATCTCAAAAATCATCCGGGAAGATAACAAAAAACAGATAGTTTTAACAATCGAACGTGACGGCACAGCGACGGATATCACGGTATCACTGGAAAAAGTGGAGGTCACGGTGGTAAAGAGCCGGATGCTCGACGATTCTCTGGGATATATTCAGATCACAGAATTTACCGACGGTACTTCGGAACAGTTTAAGAAGGCTTACAGTGAACTGAACGAACAGGGAATGAAGGGGCTGCTGGTCGATCTGCGGGAAAATCCGGGGGGACTTCTGACAGCGGTCTGCGATACGCTGGAACAGATTCTTCCGGAAGGAATGATCGTATATACCGAAGATAAGAGCGGACACCGGACGGAACACACCTGCAAGGGGGAAACGCCGATCGAGATTCCGCTGGTAGTTCTGGTCAATGAAAACAGTGCCAGTGCTGCAGAGATCTTTTCCGGGGCTGTCAAAGATCATGAGGTTGGAACCCTGGTGGGAACCACGACGTTCGGAAAAGGAATCGTACAGCAGACCTTTGCCCTGGGAGATGGCAGCGCGGTCAAACTGACCACTTCGAAATATTACACACCGAACGGAGTAAACATCCAGGGAACCGGTATCACTCCGGATGTGGAGGTTGACTGGCCGGAGGATGCGGAAGAATTTACCAGTCCGTCGCAGTTTAACGAACTTTCCCAGGAAGAATGGGAGAGTAAGGATGCACAGATGAAAAAAGCAAGAGAGGTTCTTGCCGAGAAGGTTGCACAGGGAGAGCAGTAATGGTAAAATGAGAAAAAAGTGCCGAAGGAGGACAGCTTATGGAAAACTATGTAATTACGACAGACAATACTGCTGATCTGCCTTATTCTTATTACAAAGAACATCAGGTAGAATATATGTATCTGACTTACCAGCTGGAAGGTGTCACATACAACAAAGAAAATGAACTGGATGTAAAAGAGTTTTACAACCGGATGCGGGCGGGTTCCATGCCGATGACATCTCAGGTCAACAGTGAGGAAGCGAAAGATGTACTTCGTCCGATTCTGGAAGCGGGAAATAATGTGCTGCATCTGGCATTTTCTTCCGGACTGAGCGGAAGCTATAACAGTGTGCGGCTGGCAGCAGAAGAACTGAAAGAGGAATATCCGGACAGAAAGATCATCGTAGTGGATTCGCTGTGTGCATCTCTCGGGGAAGGTCTGTTTGTCTACAAGGCAGTACAGATGAAAGAAGCGGGAGCGTCCATGGAGGAAGTGGCTGCATGGCTGGAAGAACACAAACAGAACTTCTGCCATGTATTTACCGTAGATGATCTGTTCCATCTGTACAGAGGTGGCAGAGTATCAAAAGCCGCAGCTATCGTGGGAACAATGATCAATCTGAAACCGCTGCTTCACGTGGATGACGAGGGACATCTGATTCCATTAAGTAAGGTACGGGGAAGAAAGAAATCTCTGGCGACGCTGGTCTCCATGATGGAAGAGCGCATCGGAAGCTGGAAAGATAAAAATGATATTATCTTTATCAGTCATGGTGACTGTCGTGAGGAGGCGGAATTTCTTGCGGCAAAAGTAAAAGAAAAATATCATATCACAACAGAACTGATCAATGATGTCGGTGCAGTGATCGGAGCACATTCCGGACCGGGGACAATGGCATTATTTTTTGTAGGCGATGTAAGATAAATGTAACAAATTTAAAAAAAACGTAAAATATGCTTGCCTTTTTCAGGAAAGTTTATTACAATATTCTATGGTACAAAATAGAAACCAAACTTGTGGGGTATTGGAAAGGAACAGAATATGAAAATGGCAGGGATACATAAACGATGTAAGATGTACGGACTTTCAGTGCTGTTGATGCTTATGATGTTGCTGGGGAGCGGGATATCTGTAAATGCGGCATCATCCGGTATTGCAAAGCAGACAGTCAGGACAGCTGTGGCTTCTTCCGGAACGCAGGCAATAAGAATTCAGTGGAATAAGGTTTCTGGTGCGAATGGCTATATCATATATCGACGGGAGTCTCAGAGAAGACCCTATAAGAT
>SKEC01002554.1_pt1 | contig 12039 bp, 8 predicted proteins | sample 4826641 | NCBI WGS metagenome assembly SKEC01 (sample SAMN11008819, study PRJNA524170) | human gut metagenome | biome: Human fecal sample; material: Feces; isolation source: fecal sample from pouch patient p18, p21 | host: Homo sapiens | place: Israel: Tel-Aviv | collected 2015-12-22
GATATAACCAGGTCTCTCCGATCCGCTGCCAGCCTGTGAGCATCTCTCCGCCTTCATTCAGATAATACCACGCCCCGCCGATACTCTGCCAGCCTCTCAACATGGCTCCGCTATTGTTCATATAATACCAGTTGTTTCCCAGTTTCAGCCAGCCGGTATACATGGCTCCGCTTCCATCCAGATAAAACCGGTTATTTCCAATATTCTGCCATCCTGTCAGCATCGCTCCGTCTTCCTTCAGATAATACCACGCTCCGCCGATATTTTTCCAGCCGGTCTGCATATCACCATATATGCTCAGGTAATACCATGTATTTTCCAGCTTTAACCAGCCCGTTTTCATCCGGCCTGCCTCATCAAAGTAATAATTTTTTCCTCCGATGGTTTCCCAGCCCGACGTTGTATAACTTTCGTCCTCATGCTGATACCACCACAGACCGTTGTCTCCCTGGATCCATCCCGCCGCATATGTCTTTACCGGGAAAATTCCCGCAAGCAATAACATCACGACCAGGAGACCAAGCATTTTCACTTTCTTCATTTCTCAGATCCTCCTTTCTTTTTTCTGCTGCTTTCTGTTACCATGTTTACGATGCAAAATACTGTTCAATTCCGTCTGCGATTCCCGTTACCATCTGCTGCTGATATTCCGCTGTCTGCATCCGAGTATCTTCGTCCGGGTTGGTCATATAACCCATCTCAACGATTGTTGCAGGGATGCTGCACCAGTTCAGTCCGCTCATCTCATCCGTCTGATATACGCCCTGATTATTGGCTCCTGTGGACGCACAGAAGGTTGTGATGATACACTGGGACAGTTTCTGGCACTCTGCGATCAGTTCCTGGCTCAGGTATGGATTGGCAGTGCTCGGTGCCATCGTCAGCGCACCAGCTACCGAAGTATTGTCCGAACCGTTGGCATGGATACGAACCAGAATATCCGCTCCGGACTCTGCTGCAAGCTGTGCCCGTTCTGCGTTGCTGATATCCACATCATTCGTCTCACGAATCATATAGACTTCATATCCTCTTGCTTCCAGTTCATCGCGAAGTTTCAGTGATACATCCAGATTCAGCTGATATTCTGTCACTCCTGTGGTTCTTCCGGTTGTTCCGGATGCCACTTTTGCTTTCGTTTGGGATGCTCCCGGTCCGATTGGCTCCTGTTCACTGTTTCCATGTGCCTGATGACCGGCATCAATCGCAACTTTCTTTCCATTGCCTTCCGGCGTCGGCGTAGGTGTCACGATCTCCGCCTCTACCGTTTCGACAGGTTCTTCCGTCCCTGTCATCTTTCTGAGGTTGGAATCTGTCAGAAGAAGATACGGCACTCCGTCTTCTTCTCCCACAGTGACACTTTCATCCTGCAGTTTTTCCACAAACGCCTGATAATCATCCTGATTCTTTTTCAGGTGCAGAAGAACCGCTGCCACATCTTCTTTCTCATACGTTCCGATCTGTCCATCCTCTGCCGCATACCGGAGATCTGCTGTCATCGTTTTTACATTGTTATCTTCCACTGCCTTTTCAATCGCAGCGATCAGATTCTTTTTCTGTACGGCAGGATCCGAAGGATCTTCCGTCGGTTCCGGTGTCACCGTCTGTGTCGGCGTTACCGAAACTTCTTTTGCCTCCTGTTGTGCCTGCTGCATCTGTTCCATCTGCTTTCTGGCTTTTCCATATCCCAGGATGGCTGCAAGACCCAGAGCGAGCACGACGATCACGATGATCATGATCGCCAGATTCACTCTGTTTCCTGAAGGTTTCTTCATAATAGTTCCTCCTTCCGGAAATCACACTTACATTCTTTCCGGTGCTTTAAATCCCAGCATATCGATGCATGCTTCCAGAATATTTTTTACCAGCATCAGCAGTGCCAGATAAGATTCTTTCTTTGCCTGATCCTCTTCTGCCAGAATCTTTGTCTCATGATAGAAACGGTTAAATGCATTTGCCAGTTCATAAATATAAGAACAGATCTTATGCGGTGCTTTCTCCTCATAGGCATTTGTAATGACCTGATTGAATTTGGATGCCTCCAGCATCAGTGCTTTCTCACTGTCGCTTCCTGCTGCCAGGATCTTCAGTACATCCAGATTACCGCCTTCTTCTTTGTATCTGTTCAGGATGGATTTAATACGAACGGTTGTATACAGGATATACGGACCGGTATTTCCTTCAAAAGAAGTAAATCTCTCGATATCAAAGATATAATCTTTGGATGCCTGGTTGGACAGGTCACCGTATTTGATTGCGGAAAGTCCTACGATCTTTGCGGTTGCTCTCGCATCTTCTTCTTTAATGCTGCGGTTGTCCACGATCTTTTTATACATCTCTTCGTTGATATCGCGAATCAGGTTTTCCAGACGCATCACGCCGCCTTCTCTTGTCTTGAACGGTTTTCCGTCTTTTCCGTTCATCGTACCAAAACCGAGGAAAGTCAGTTTGGTATCTTCTTTTACCATGCCTGCTTTCTTTGCACAACGGAATACCTGAACAAAATGCATCTCCTGGCGTTTGTCTACCACATACATGATCTCATCCGGATTGTATTTTTCCATACGTTCCACGATAGTAGCAAGGTCTGTGGTTGTATACAGAGCTGCTCCGTCTGATTTTAAGATCATACACGGAGGTACTTCTTTGGTATCGCTCTCTTCTTTGACATCTACGACAATCGCACCCTGATCTTTGTAAGCCAGTCCCTGATCTTTCAGTTTCTGTACCATCGGTGCGATCGTATCCTGTACACTGGATTCTCCGTTCCACAGATCAAAGTCTACGTTCAGATTTGCATAGTTTTTCTTCAGGTCGGTAACGGATACCTGCAGAATATGTTTCCATAATGCACGATATCCTCTGTTGCCCATCTGTAACTGATGCGTTGCTTCCAGAGCTTCTGCCTTGTACTCCTCATCTTCTTTTGATTTTCCGCTGGCTGCCGGATAGATTTCTTCCAGTTCACTGATGGTAAACGGAGCTTCTGCCGGGTATTCTCCCTCATAATTCTCCTGGAAATACACCAGTTCCGGTTTTCTCTTATGCAGTTCTGTGATGATCAGACCCATCTGTAATCCCCAGTCTCCCAGATGTACATCACCGATGACTGTATGTCCCAGATATCTTCCCATTCTCTTGATGCTCTCACCGATGATCGCAGAACGCAGATGTCCGACATGCAGTGGTTTTGCAACGTTCGGTCCGCCGTAGTCGAGGATCATGGTCTGTGGATTCTTTGCTTCCTCCACACCCATCTTCTCGCTGGTTCTCATCTCTTCGAGATACTGTGCCATATATTCGCCGGATACTTTCAGGTTGATAAATCCCGGATTGACAGCTTCTGCCATCTCAAGCACCTTGCTGTCGGCAAGTTTTTCCACTACATCTTTGGCGATCATGATCGGGGCTTTATGATATACTTTTGCACCCGCCATAGCACCATTACACTGATATTCACACAGGTCCGGTCGGTTTGATAACGTAACCTTTCCCATATTTTCATCATAACCGGCTTCTTTAAAAGCGGTCATTACTTCATTGGAAATCAATTCGATTATTATTTTCATACTTTCCTAAAACTCCTTTGTCAGAATCATTACATTATATCATGATTCGCACCTTCGGTGCTTGACGCTGCTTTCGCAGCTATCATGATCGCCATTCGCCGCTCCCGATGAACAAACTTCGTTTGTTCCCACTCGCTAACGCTCATTATATCTTATCACGGGCACACAGGCTGGTCAACTAAAAGAATTCACCCTGTCTGCCCCTCTGTCAACTGTTTTTATGCAGACACGCTCCAGATTCCCCGCCCACATAAAGAAAGACAGAAGCGATTGTTTGTTTTTATTCCACGGATCACTTCTGTCTTTCTTTCATCTGCTATGCTTCTTCCTGTTTTTGTCTTCCTGCTTTGCTTTGTTTATAACAGTATTTCAAAATATCACTTCTGCGGACAATACCAATAAAATTATCCGCATCATCCAGTACCGGAACAAAGTTCTGCTTCATGGCCGTATCCACCAGATCCTCCATGTTACAGTTAATATCCACTGTCTGGTACTTCCATCGGAGAGGTACTCTGCTGATGCTGCAATCCTCCGCTTCCCGGATATTCAGAAACCATTTCTCCTTGATATATCGGAGCAGATCTCCCTCTGTTACAGTTCCCACATATTTTCCGTTCTTATTTAACATCGGAATAGCAGTATATTTGTGATATTCAATTTTTTCAAGTACCTGACGCAGAGTGTCATCATTTTCCACATAGGCAACTTCATTTTTTGGTGTTACGAAAAATAAAATGTTCATCTACTATAAATCCCCCATAGAAATCTTTTTTTGAAATGACCGGACATTCTTCCCTTTCATTTCAGTTTTCCATTACCAGTATAACCCATTTTCCATCCGATATGGTGAATTTCGCGTGAATAATTTCTAATATTTTTCTTAATTTAATTCTGAACACTCGTATCCTTTTTCTACTCGTGACGAAGTGCATCGATTGGATTCAGATTTGCTGCCTTAATGGATGGAAGCAAACCGAAGATAATACCGATTGCCATAGAAAATACTACAGCCAGTACACTGACAGGTACGCTGATCGCCACCGGAGTCTGAGACATCTTCGATATCACCTGTGACAGGATCACTCCGGCGATTACTCCAAGAACCCCTCCGATACTGGTCAGCACAGCAGCTTCTGTAAGAAACTGCCACAGGATTCTGTTTTTTCTCGCTCCGATTGCTTTTTTCAGACCGATCTCACTGGTACGTTCCGTAACGGATACAAGCATAATATTCATAACACCGATACCTCCGACCAGAAGAGAGATACTTGCGATCCAAAGCAGCTGTTTGTTGGTGTTTTCACTGACCTTCTGCAGGTTCTTAACTGTTTTCAACAGATCCGCCGCCTTATAAGAGACGTTGCCACTGTCAGCACCACTGCTGCCGGCACCGTCCATCATTTCCTCTTCAGAATCAATCATACCGGAACCGGTCTGTCCGGTTACCGCTTGATTCATAATGTCCTCCACTTTTTTTCCTACAGAACTCATCATGTCTGTCTCACTAGCCATCACGCTGACTTCTTCCGGCTCATCATAATTATAGACAACCGGCCAGGTACTGTCCGGAATCAGCACGATTCCGTTGGTATTCTGATTATACGTATAGTAATCTTCCAGACTGTTGATCACCGGTTCGAAAGCATCTGACTTGCGGATACAACCGACCACGGTAAATGGTTCCCCACGGAGTTCTATGGTTTTTCCCACCGGATTGTCTCCCGGAAATAAGGTCTGCACTGCCACATCGTCAAGCAGCACCACTTTCCGGAACTCTTTAAAGTCGCGTTCTACAAAATCCCTTCCATTTTGTATTACATAACCTTTTGTTTTCAGAAACTCCGCATCCACACCGTACACACTTCCACTGTCCAGGCTGGTGTTCCGATAGGTGATTCCGTCCGCATACCCTCTGCGGTTATAAAAAGTCGCACTCTCAACCCCTTCAAGACTGCGAATCTGTTCTTTCTGTTCATCGGAAATCACGGAAATATTATCCGGCAGACCATTGTCCATCCAGTACTCACTTTCTCCCTGGTAAAGCCGTACATCCACATTGTTGTTTCCTGCACCGATCAGATTCTGTTTGATCTGCTCGTTGGTTCCCTGAATCGTAGATGCGATGGAAATGATGGAAGCGATACCTATAATAATCCCCAGCATGGTCAAAAAAGACCGCATCTTATGAGACCATATCCCCCGAAAGGCCAATCTGATATTTTCTAGCATTGTTGTTCCTCCCATCTGCCGTTAATAGTTATAAAGGTCATCAAGCGTACCTTCTTCTGTCTTTGCACCCTCTCTGACATCTTTTCCATAAGGAAATGTGATCTTATCATCCATACTCAGACCGCCTGTGATCTGATAACTGGATCCATACTGAATACCGCCAACCTGTACTATCTGTTTGGTCAGATGTCCGGTTCCGTCGTCCTTCATGACGTAATACTGGCCGTTTTCTGTCCGCACAAAAGGTTTCTCCAGATAGATTCCTTGTCCCTGTCCGTCGCCCTCATCCAGCAGTGTAAGTTCTGCCCAGCTGTTATTACTAAGTCCGCTTGCATCTGCAATGTATGCGGTAAAGGGATAGGAAGATGCATTGGCTCCGTCCTGTCCGTTATTGGAAGGATACGGAGAAATTTCCCGTACTTCTGCGGTAAAGCTGACACCATTGTCATAACTGTATCCGCTCAGTGTAGCTCCCACTTTCAGTTTATTCATTTGAGATTCGCTGACCGTTCCCTGCACATAAAGTCCTTCACTGCTGACCACCTGAATCAGCGGTTTTCCATCGTTACTTTCTTTTTCGGGATCACCGACTGTTTTCACCACACCATTTAATGTACTCTTAATTGTCTGGTTATTCAGCTTTTTCTGGATATCTTTAATCTCAAGATTGGCCTCTTTCATATCCAGCTGATAATTCCTGATTTCTTTTTCTTTGTCCTTGATCTGTTGTTGAATCTCTGCAGCGGTTCCTCCATAAGAAGTTCCTGCATCACCGGATCCTGTCGTATCAGAACCAGTATCGGTAGTGATCACTTTTCTGCTTCCACTTCCCATTACGCTGGTAACTGTCAGATAGCGAATAGCGGCACTGTTTTTCTTTGTGCTCATTCCATCCACGGTATTTTCCTGTCCTGCCGTTTCCTGAGGATTGCCGGCTTCCGGTGTCGGTTCCGAGTTCTCTCCGGGAGTAACTTCCGGCAATACCGATGGTTTGGTTGGCTTTTCTTCCGGATTCGATGGTTCAGGTGGCTCCGGACTTTCTCCCGGCTTTGTTGGCTCACTTGGATCGGTCGGTTCGGTTGGCCCTCCCGGTGTCTCTCCACTTTGCTTTTTACTCAGATCCACCAGATATTCCCCGTCCTCTTTCACATCTGATGCAAAATCCTCATCTGCTCCGTTCTGTTCCCACGCCTTTATAAGATCACCATTTTCTTCTCGAACCTCAATACGAAAATATTTTCCATCTTCTTTTCTTTCCAGGAAAAAGCTTCCTTTCACAATACCATCTTTTTTCACCAGATAGGTCAGTGGTTTTTTCTCTGTTCCATTTCCCTGATAGGCACTGGCTCCTTTTTCAAGAACCGCTGCTGCTTTCAGATCCTCCGGCAGTTGACCATCACTGTCATCTGTTTCTTTTTCAAGATTTACCTGAAACCGGTCAGTATCCGCTACCTGAAAATCATCTTCCGTAATCTTCTGTCCCCAGATTTTTAACAGTTCTCCATTGCTTACATCGCCCTCCCGGACTTCAATCACAAAGAAACACTGTTCCTCTGCCATTCGGTTTAAAAAGCTTCCCAGAATCACACCATCAGCAGCACACAGAAAATGATACGGTTCTTCCACCGTTCCCTCTCCCATATACGGTTCTGCCTCCGCTGTAAGCTCCTGATAAGCCTCTGCCGGCTCTTCCGGCTCCATGGACGGGTTCTCCGGTTCCTCGCCCGGATCTTCCGGTATGTCAAATCCCGGATCCTCATTGTCGTTATCACTGGACGGTTTTGTATTCTTTAATTTTGTAATTTCTCTTTTTGCTTTCTCTATGTTCAGTTCGATTCCCTGTTTTTCCAGTTTTTTCATTTCCAGATCCAGATTCTCCAGGGTCATATCATACGTAAGCAGATCATCGCCGACCTTTACCGTATCTCCTTCTTTTACATGTATTTTCTTTACTGTCTGTGAATCTGCCAGATAAATATTCTGTGATACATCTGAAGTAATATTTCCTGACAGACTGTTGTCGTGCCATCCGCCGCCACCTGACATGTCACTGACAGATACCACCTTTACCGTACTCTGACTGCTTGTTTTCACCGCATATACAGTCACCCCTCCAAGCAGGAGTACTCCTGCAGCAATAAAAGCCACAATCCATTTTTTCTTCATGGCTGCTCCTCCTTTTTCATTATGCCGTCGCGGATAATTACTTTTCTCTGTGCTTTCGCTGCAATCTCGCTGTCATGGGTGATCATCAATACGCTTACTCCTTCATCGTTCAGGCTCTGAAACAGTTCCATAACCTGTTCTCCGGAAGTACTGTCCAGGGCACCGGTCGGCTCATCTGCCAGAAGGATCTTCGGCCGGTTAACCAGTGCTCTGGCAATCGCTACTCTCTGTTTTTGTCCACCGGAAAGCTGATTCGGCTGAAAATTCACTCTGTCTTCCAGTCCTACACGGGTCAGTGCCTGCAGTGCCCGTTCCCGTCGCTCTTTTTTCGCAACCCCCGCATAGGTCAGTGGCAGTTCCACATTTTCCAGTGCAGTCTGTCTTGACAACAGCTGAAAGTTCTGGAAAACAAACCCAATCTTTTTCAGTCTCAGATCTGACATTTCATTTTCCGTACATTTGCTGATATCCTGTCCGTCCAGAAAAAACTGGCCGGAAGTCGCCTGATCCAGACATCCCACAATATTCATCAGTGTTGTCTTACCGGAACCGGAAGGTCCCATAATGGCCACATATTCTCCCTGTTCCATCTGGAAATCAATATGTTTCAGAACCGGAATGACCATTTTCCCCTGAAGGTAATCTTTGCAGATATCTTTTAACTCAAGAATCACTGTGCATCCTCCGTTCCTCCGATGACATCTTCGCTGCCATCAGCATTTGACTCATTCTGCTGCATCCCGTCTTCTGTGAGATCTTCCTGATTCGTCTCGCCGGAATCCACTCCATCCACATTCTCATCAGAAAGATCACTGCCGGAACCATCTTTTTCTGAGTAATCTTCATTCGAAAGATCCATATCGTCTCCATCCGTCACCGGGTTGCTCTGCCCCATCTGACCGTTGCTTCCCACTGCAGTCTTCATGCCTTCTTTTAATCCGTCTTCCGGATAAGTGATCATATCATCTTTACTCAGTCCATCTGCAATCTCATACTGGAAAAGTTCATCATCATGCTGTCCCAGCGTCACAGAACGCTTCTCCAGTTTTCCTTTTCCATCGTCAACCCAAACATATGGGCTGTCCGTATCTGCATCACAGATGAAAGATTCATCCAGCCAGATACCCGCCTTTTCCTCACTCTGTCCGTAATCGGCTTCCACATAAACATGCTGTCCAAGCATCAGCCCCTCAGAAGAATCCAGTTCTATATAGAACGGATAGGAATTGGACTGGGTGGATCCGTCACCGCTGCTGAAATAATAGCCATTATTGGAACCGTTGCCCGGATTTTCCTTATCTACCGCACCCATCGTTCCTTTCCAGGTGACAGAATCATCTACTCTGGAATGTACGATTACAGCCTGCCCCGGCGTTACAGATGCGATATTCTGTTCGTTTACCTTACATTTAATTCGAAAATCTCCCATTGCAATTATGGACATGAATGCCTGGCTGTCTCCTGAATAAGAATTACTGTCCTGATTTCCGTTATTGATGGACTTGACTACACCATCAATCTCACTGGTAACCTGACAGTTCTCGATGGTGTCCTGTAATTTCTGAATCTCCACCTGTTTGCTTTTCTTTTCATATTCGCTCTGTTTCAGTTCCATCTGGGCACTCTGGATCTGCATTGTATAGTCAAGCTGTGCATCATTTCCTGCACTCCTTTTTTCCTTTTCCAGCGCAGCAATCTCATTTTGTTTATTTCCGATATTGTTATCGATCCGTTCCAGCTCCAGCTTTGCTTTTTCCAGGTCTTCCTGTGATTTTTCTGTATCATAAGAGAATAACGGATCTCCCTTGGATACTTCCTGTCCGACTTCCACATAAATATCTTTTACTGTTTTATCCTGGCTCTGCTGAATATCCACCTGTTTCTGTGTTTCTACCACACCGGCGAAGCGATTCACTGCCCCGTTACCACTTCCCGGGTTCATCAGATTATCTACGCTGTTTACATATACTACATTTTCCGTACTTCCATCCGATGATGTCCTGCCGAACAATGCCCACGCACCGATTCCGATTACCACAACGGCTGCAACAGCTGCTCCGATAAGAATAATTTTCTTTTTCTTCATGTCTGCCTCCTGTATCTGATAGGTTCTCATGGTTTCAGTATATCATAGTGCATTCTGCTCTTCCTTACTTTTTCTTTACATTTCTATGGACATTTCCGATATTCTTTTCTTACCATTTCCCCCTGCTCCCGGAGTTGACATTTTTTCTGGTTCTGTTATATTAAGTCTGTTACCGCGGTTCCGGTATTTTCTGAAAATACAATGATTTATAGCAACTATTCAGTAGCCACTGTACCGCGAGGTGTTTTGGCATGAATATGCCAAAATCCCGAGACATACAAGCCAAAATGCTATCACCGAAGGTGATTTTAAATGTATTTTGGCTCGTAACTGTGAAGGTACTGAACAGTTACGATTTATATATATTAGGAGGTTCTTATGACACTTACCGGTATTCTTTCTTATCTGGCCGTTATCAATCTGACCGGCTTTGCCGCTTTTGGCATCGACAAATACAAAGCTATCCATCACAAATGGCGGATCCGGGAATCCGCACTGTTTGCCATCGCTATCCTTGGTGGAAGTGTCGGTTGTCTCATCGGTATGCATGTATTTCATCACAAAACCCTGCATCCTTCTTTCCGGATCGGGATTCCTATGATTCTTATTGTGGAACTGATCGTCGGATGTGTGTGTTTTTATACCATCAGCAACCGTACACCATACCGGCAGGATCCTGTCAAAGTAGTTCGTCACGAACTCTCCTCTCTGTCCCACCGGAAAAAATCCGACATTGCAAAAACACTTAATGTCCATGATGTTTTCCCGTCTGCTGACAATAAACAGTCCGTGCCTTCCGATATCACCTCTGTATTTGCTGATTTCTTTCATGATTTTTCATATCATATCAGAGATTTCTCGGAACAGGGGAATTCGGCTTCGGTCACTGTTTCCCTTACCACACCTGACGGCGAAGCACTGGCAAAAGAATACTCCCGTCAGGTAATGATCAAACAGATTCAGAACTCTGCAAGCCCTGCTTCTGTAGATTTTTCTCTGGAAGACTGCTATTTGCTTCTTGGCAATGTTTTGAAAAACAATGATTATAAAAGCATTACCTCTGACTATACGATCACCCTCACCCGATCCGGAAAAACCTGGAACATTGATTCCCCGAAAAGCCTGTCTGCTGCAGTAACCGGAAACTTTTCCACTTATGTGGCCGATGCTTCCCTGTTTTCCCCCTCTGAGATCATCGCGATCCACCTGGATACTCTGAAAGCTTTCGACACCGAACAATTAAACCGTTATCTGGCACTGGACTCCCTCTTCAATTCCGAAGATACTTCGAGCCGTTCCGTTGTCAAAGCCATCGCCGGCCAGCTTCTGAACTGCCTGGACTACTCCATCACGTCGGAACTCCTGTCTGATGACGGTATGGATGCCTCTGTAGATCTGAATCTGACCAGTTGCGATTTTTCTTCTGTTGTATACTCCTATCAGGAACAATACACCGCCTACCTGGCGTCCTCCCAGGCTCTGGAAGACGGAACCGAAGGCCGCCAGACCCACGCCACCGCTCTCCTGACAGACTGTATCGCCACCAGCACTCAAACCACCACCACCCCTGTAACCATCCACCTGAACAACGACGGCAAAAACTGGCGCATCACCAAAAGCGACGAAATCACCACCGCCCTCCTCGGAAACCTCGAAGAAGCCCTAACCACCATCCTCACCCAGCCGGAAAGCTGACACCTGACATTCCCCACAGAAGCTACCACTGGCAACTTTCTTTAGATCCAAATTCACAAAAGGCAGATGCAAAGATCTCATTCTCTTTCGCATCTGCCTTATTTTATCTTTTCCCATATTTTCCCTTTTCAACACCATTCCTTCTCTCCGGCGATTTGCACCCTGCTACGCCTGCCAACACAAACATATCCACTATCCAGTTTTTTGCCAAAACACAGCGGCAGGCTCCGGGTTTCCTTTGTCGCAACGTGGGCAGGGCAACTTTAAGCTAGCCACTAACTTCGGCTATGTTCA
>SKEC01002566.1_pt1 | contig 11999 bp, 15 predicted proteins | sample 4826641 | NCBI WGS metagenome assembly SKEC01 (sample SAMN11008819, study PRJNA524170) | human gut metagenome | biome: Human fecal sample; material: Feces; isolation source: fecal sample from pouch patient p18, p21 | host: Homo sapiens | place: Israel: Tel-Aviv | collected 2015-12-22
CTTGTTTACAGTTCCACCCCCCTTTGTGTTTAACACATAAGGCGGATCTGTCAGTAACAGGTCAACGCTGTTATCGGGCAAAGTTTTCAGCACTTCAAGACAATCGCCTTGATATAAATTTACCGTTTTCGTCACCCCATTTCTTTATTTATGGCATCCGCACCGCCACATAAAATTTGCAACGGTGCGAAATATTTAACATCAGCCGAGTGCTTTTTTTGCATTTGCAATCTTCTTATCTTTAGCCCAATTGCAATCATTTATGAGATGATAAATTACATTGACTGTTTTTTCATCAACGATACCATTAGCTGTGATATTACCTGCTCTCTGTGCCTCTTTTACAGCTTTCAAAGTGCCGTCACCGAAACCGTTTGAATTATCGACTTTCGTCTTGATGATTCTCATATTGTATAAAGTAATTAACTGCTTCTTAAACGCAAGTGTTGCTGTATTGTGTGAGCCGTATTTAATCATTTCCTCATTCTCCTTATTTGATGTTTTACCGCCGAGCTGTGCAGTTACTTCGTCTGCAAGATTGCCAAGCCTGTTATAAAGCCAGTCACCTGGGCAAGATTTATTCGCAAACCACCTGTGTACAGTCAAGACCATTTCGCCTGATTTTGGCGAATAGTTTAAAGTCTTGTCCTCATTGCCAAACCAAAGCAGTTTAGTCTTGCCGTTACGCTTGCAGATGTCAACGCAGAGTGCAACGAGTTTGTTGTAAACCTTACTATTCATCGTGTACGGCGCGGTTGTATCGCTTGCACATTCGATTGTGACTGCCCTCTGGTCATTTGCATTGCTTGATGAACACCAAGAGCGATTGCCCTCATCAACACAAAGCAACACTCTGCCGTCATAGCCGATTCCGTAGTTACAGCTTGCCTCACAGGCTGTATTCATAAAGATGTTGCCGAGAGTTTCGACACTGCACTGACCTACTACACAATGCGGAGTAATGCGGTCAATGCTGTGTGTGCGTTTACCGCTGTGGTTTGGACTTAATTTTGTGTAATTTACAAGTTTTGAGTTACTCATAATTATTCCTCGCTTTCATCTGTTTTTGTTTCGACAGTAGTCTTTAATCTCTTAACGATTGATACCAAAAATTTCGGCAATGGGATTCCGATTTCCGAAAGGTTTTCAAGGATTGAAATCAACTCGTTGATGATAAACCAAATCGTAACAATCATGCCGATGCAGTAGTTAATCTGCAGGTCGATTCCGCAGTTGACAAGTGCCGAACTGATGAGATAGTCGGCAACAATACCGACCGCTACGGCTACGATATAGCCTACCTTTTTGATGATACCAGTTACCCCGACACGGCTGTTAAGTGTGTGACTGATGTATGCCTGTGCCATTCCTGTGATATAGTCGATAATCATTACCGCAATCATCACCGCAAACGGCACAAGCAAGATGTTAAGATATGCGACAATAGCACCGCATACCGTGGCAAATAATGCCTGTAAAATGTTTTCTTTCATTGTTTACACCTCGCTTTCTGTCGGCTCGTCAATGGTTGGATTATCGCCCCAAACTGCCATAACGGCATTGTAATATTCGTCTGACAGCACCGTTTTAAGCTGTTCTCTGCCCGATTTGCTGTTCATGTATGCGTTGCGGATGTTTCCGCCAACCTGCATTTCTTCACCGTTGAAGGTCAAAAACTGCTGTCTGAGTACCGAAACGCTGTCCTTTGTGAGCATATCGAGTGTGATTTTTTCTTTAAGTTCCATTATTTTTACCTCCGTTATTTAATTTTGTACAAGCAAATCACATTAATTTGCTCGCCGTCTGCAAATGTGTAAGCCGTCTTATCCTGAGTCGAAAACTGTAGCCAAGTGTTATTTTTCGGAATGGCAAATTTAAAGAGCTTGCCAAGGTTTGAAATACCGACACAAAAAACATTGTCCTCGGAAATACATTTGTACGGCAAATCAATCAGCGGACACATGCTATTGCCGCTAAGAGATACTGCGTTCATTTTGACCGTTGCACTGACGATTACGATGTCACCAATCGTCTTATATGTACAGTTTGCACTTTTGATTTTATCGGTGACGGTTGAATACGGTGTGAGTGTTGATGTACCACTTTCAATATTTGACGAATCGTATTTAGTTGCCAAGGCGGTTTTATCGGCTTTAACAAGCAGAGCGTTGTAAACTGCTCCGCTTGTGAGATAACACGGGCTGTTATTTTTGGGTTCGCTGTCGAACGGCATTGAATCAAGCTTTCGGGCAATACTCTTGTCTGTTTTATCAAGCCTTGTTCCAAGTGAATTTTGACCGCCTCTTGCTGTGGCTATTTCGGTTTCAAGTGCAATTGCTCCGTCTGTTGCCCGTTCAATTCCCTCATCCATATGGTTGAGGTTGTCGGCATTGAGGGGCGGAGCAGAGCCGTTCACAAAGACAATTTTATTGTATTTGTTCATTTTCTTTTACTTCCTTTCCTAATCGTTTTTCGCCCTTTGATGTGAGGGCAGTTATAAATCCGTCCATTTTCTTATTGAACACAAATGTTTCGATTGTCGGCAAATCTTCAAACGGAGTTTTAATTGTGTACTTATCGCCTGCCTCAAGCCACCAATACGAAAACAGCTTAATTTTTGTCGGGCGATATTTATATACATCACCAAAAAAATTAACAGAATTATATTTTGTGCCGATATCACTTGCTGTTGTTCTGCACCTCATCAAAATGTTATCGGAAACATACCACGAAAAATCGTTACTGTTGCCATACAAAAACGCTTTTTTATCAGCAAACTTAGCACTGTACATACGGATAGGCTCAAGTTCGTAATCTTCAAAGAATAAATCTTTGTACGAATCGATTGTTTCAACGGAAGATTGAGAATACAGCCTTTTAAAACGCATTTTTCCGTCGGCATCTATAACGGCAAAGCTCAAAGTTAATTCTGCATAAGCTTGGATTAAACCTGACAAGGTAATGTCCTTTATAACCTTTTCCACGCAGGTATCGTCAAATTTCAGCGGTACACTAAAGACAGATAAGCTCGGCGGTGAAACCCCTGTAATTGCATAATCTTTGGCAAATTCTGCGATTATTGAATAAAAGCTCTTAAAATTATCGTCTTTTTGATAGTGCGCATAACCATAAGCAAAACTGCCGTCCTCGTTCTCTTTGCCTGCAAACCACAAAGACATATCCACCTTTGACATATCATAAAAAGCGTCATAGGCTGTGATTTTGACGATGTTACGCTGTTTTTTATCTCTTTGAGCCGACTGAATTTTACCGTAGAAAACAGGACATTCAACCGTTCCTGTTTCAGCAGGACAAATAAGAGTATTTGACGGGTACAAATCATCTGACGGATACAGCTCTGATTCAAGATATGTTGCCGTTATGATGACCTGTACCGTCTTTCCTATCAAAGCCGAGCAATCATAATCAATGAGTTTCACGCTCATTTCAGAGGCTATGCAACCGCCGAATTTCAATTCTTTTTCAACGATTTCATTTTCAAGCGAAAAGCTGTCAAGCACGATACTTTCACCTGTTATATCCTCAAAACTGCCGTCAGGAGAATGCAGGACAACGGTGTTGTAAAGTGTGTTTGTTTTCAGCTTATCAGCAATTTCTTTAGATACAAGCATTTTTAAGAATCACCCCTTAATACTCAATCAGCTCAACAGTAATCGGCTGATAGGTTATATCATTCTTTTCGGCATTCATTACGGTATATTCAATATCAGGAATATAAAAATAAGAGGTGTAATAGCTGTTCGTTTCATCGTTCCAATAAGTTACCCTGCACTTTCTCTGTAACTTATTCGCCATTGAGAGGTTGATAATCGACTGAAAATCAATCTTTTCGTCAAGATGAAGAATGTGAGTTGAAAACGAAATTTTTGTTTTGTAATTTGGCAGCGTTGCCCTTTGAAGCGTACCGTTCTGATCTCGTTCCGCAGAAGTTTCAAGTCGCTGATTCGGAGTTGATGAAAATGCGGTAATGTACTTATTCGGCATTATGTTGTTGCCGAATTTAAGCAAATAGCCGTTATAATTTGACATATCATCCCCCCTTTATGCAAATGCGGATTTACCGTTGTGTCTGCGTCTGTAAAGCTCATCCTGTCTTATCATTTCTTCAAAAAGCGTTGAACCCTCAAGCTCGGCAGTAAACGAATAAGTGTTGCCGCCGTTATTGCGAAAGATAATGAACATTTCATAAATGCGTTTAAGCAGATCAAGAATTTGTGTGAGAATCACTGTATCCTGACCGCCCGAATTGTCGAGCATACCCTGTAACTTGTTAAGAGGGGAAATAACCTCAGGGTTACCGCTGTTAGCGCCTGCGTTATCGCCGACAACCGCAAGTGTCGGAGCTTTAACAATACCGCCTTTTGCAAATTTTCGTGCCGGTGATTCCGTGGGTTCTTCAAATCTCGGAATAAGAGGCGGATTTTCAGGCATTGAAAAACTCCAATCCTGTCCAAAAGCCGCTCCGATAATACCGGCTATTCCGCCGATTGAATTAACAACGCCAGAAACAAAGTTATAAATACCTGTCCACAACGCATTTATGCCGTCAATGATTGCGTTTATAATGAACTTAAACACGGCGCAAATGCCGTCCCAAATGCCTTTGAAGAAGTCATAGATACCCTGCCATGCTTTGTTCCAATCGCCTGAGAAAACGCCTGTAATGAAGTCAATTAGACCGCCGAATGTTTTCTGTATAGAGGTAACCAACCCACCGATAAATGTAAACACATTATCAAACACTCTTTTTACGGCATTGAAAACATTCTGAAATATAGGTCCCCAAAAGCTGACAAGCCAGTTTACAAACGGTGACAGGAAGTTATTCCACACGGTTGAAACACAGTCTGCAACCTTGCCGAAGAAGTTTATTGCACCCTCAAAAACAGGCTTCAGCCAGTTTTCCCAAGCTGACTTTACTATTGCTACGATAAAATCCCACGCAGGCTTAATCCATTGATTGTAAACATTCATCAGGGTTGTGCCGATATTGGTAAACATATTGCAGACATTCTGAAAAATCTGCTGTCCGTTGCCGTTCCACCATTCGCTGATAATTGTTCCGATATTTCCGAAAATCTGACCGATAAAGTCAAACACATCTGCAAACTGCAATTGTAAATTTTCAAGAAATTCTGTGATTGTTGCACCGTCATTTTCAGTCCATTCAACAAGGCTTTCGGTTGCAGTTGAAAACGCACCCGAAACGACTTCGCCGACTGAGCCCGCAAAGGTTGTAAGACTGCTTAAAAGATTGGAAATTGATTCTTCCATTTGAGGGCGAACATTGTCAATTGCATTGCCTGCAAGTGTACCGAAATTATCAAAAAAGATTGAAAGGTTGTTATAGCCGTTTGTAAGATTGTTGCCTATGGTGTCGATAAAGCCGATAATCTTTTCCCTGTCTTTTGAAATCCACTTAGCAACACCGCCTGAAATGGTCTGAAATGACTTTCCGCCGATTGTCGCAACCGCTCCGAATGCAGAACCGATTGCCCCGAGTTTTGCAGAACCGACCTTTTGCATTGTGCCGAATGCCTTTTGAACTATGGGAACAGCATTATCAAAAACGGTCTTGCAGTTCTTGCCTATAGCTGACCAATCAACCTTGTTAATACCTTTCTGTACATTCTCGACAAAGCCTTTGAATCCGCTTTTTTCGTATAGATTTTTGAATGCCCCCGAAAGGTTTTTGCTTGTGTCCTTGACAACATTCTTTGCAACAGCTCCGCCCGATGAACCGCCTGAAGAGCTTTTTGATGAGGAGGTATCTGACTTTGAAGATGAGCTGTCAGAGCTTGAAAGCACATTCAGCTTATCAAAGCCCGCAACACTTCTCTTTGCTTTTTCGGAACTTTTCTGAACATTATCAAGTGACTTTGAACTGTCATCTGCCGTATCCGTAAGGCTTTTGGCAGAATCGGACGCAGATTTGATATTGCTTGCGGTGTTGTTGCCTGTATCCCAGCCGAATACCTTTGAAAGCGATTCAACCGCACCTTTGGCATATTCCGTTAAAGTCGCAAGTGCGGAACTCAACCGCTTTACAACCTGAGTTGCCACCTGAAGAATAGGCTGACCGACTACGGCAAGGAGCTGTTTCCAACTTTCTCTGAGGTTGCCCGTTACATTCTCCCAACCGTCTGCTTCACGGCTTGCCTGCCCCATAGCACCCGAAAGCTGATTAGCGTCCTTGACCATTTGCAAAAGCGTGAGCTGTTTCTGCGATTCCGACAAATCCGTAAATGACTTGCCATACAGCTTATTAGCCGCCGCATTTCGTGTGGTTTCAGTACAGGACAAACCGAGTGCGGCATCATTTTCAAAGTTGCCTTTCAAGAACGATTTCAGGCTTTCTGCGGTGTCTTCAAGCGAACGGTCGTAATATGCGGCACTGTCGGCTGTTACCTGCAAAGCCTCCTGCATCATACCCAAAGCACTTGAACTGTCCATACCCGTAGTTTTTGCAAAGGCATAAATGCTTGTGCCGACACCCTGTAATCGGGTTTCAAGAATACCGCTTTGATCGGCAACGCTCTGAATGGCTGATTCTGCCTGCGACTGCATTGTGCCGAATGTCTGCTCAAACTGCGAATTTGCCGCATTGACTTCCGCAGCCGATTCAATGCACTGCTGACCGAACTCCTTGATTTTTGCAACAGAAAAGGCGGCAACCACAGCTGTACCGATTTTCTTAAACGAAGATGAAACCGAATTGCTTAACTGCTCACCGCTGCCTTTGATATTTGAAAACTCTTTCTCGGTTTTCTGAGAAACACCCTCCGCAACCTTTGAAAAGGACTGTTTCATATCCGTGCTTACATTTTCAAAATCTTTTGAAAGACTTGAAAATGCAGAATCAAACTTTTTTGTAATTGAATCGGAAATCTTATGCAATGTTTTGGAAATATCATCACCCGTAAGCCTGACATCAAGCTCAATTTCACCCGCCTTTGTCGCCATATTCACCACTTCCTTTCATTTTAGATTCTTTAAAAACAGGCATAAAAACAGCGCACACCGTTATGATGTACGCTAAAAAATTTTGCAAAAGAACAGCCACCCCGTTTGGAGTGGCTTTTTGTTTTAGTTGTTGAGTTCGTAGTATTTGATGTCGATTTTCGGAAGTGACACATTGTTGCCCATTACGGTTTCATATGTATAGTCGCCGTCACAAGTTCCCCAGAATGTGATTACATCATCTTCAAGGAGTTTGTCCGCACCGTCAGGAATTTCTACAGTTGCGTAGATTGTATCAGTCCACAATGGTTCATCAAGATACTCATTTTCTTCTTTGGTTATATTGATTCTCAGGTCAACCGAACCGCCCCAGCCTTCCTGAACCTGAATAATCTGACCTTCAAACTTGTAGTCATTACCTTTGTACTTGTCAGGGTTTCTTGAAAGAGTTTTAAAGTCGATTGTTTTGCAACCGTCTTTAAATTCTTTTTCAACCTTCTTCGGGTCTTTAGTAGGCTTTTCTGTTGCAACTTCTTTTGTGGTCGGTGCTTCTGTCGCTTTTTCAGTTGCTTTTTCTGAACTCTGATTTGCAACAGTAGTTTCCTGCTTTGATTTGTTTGAACCGCTGTTACCGTTAATTGCACCGTTTACACCGCCAACAATCATAATAGCAACAACGATAATAACCCAAAAATACCAACGCTTGTAAATTTTCTTCTTTGCATTTGCAGGATTTACGGTTGCCGAGGTTGAATCGTTTCCGCCAAATCCTGCACCGCACTTGTCGCAAAATTTTGCATCGTCCTTTAATTCGTTTCCGCAATGTGGACATTTCATAAACATACACTCTCCTTAATAAATTTGTTAGTGTATGTTACATTTTATCACTATATATTAACATTGTCAAGAATTTTGTAGATACAGCGAAAATTATGTACAAATTTACAGATTAGCGAAGAAGTTTTGAAATTCTGCAAGAACGGTGTTCATATCTTCGTCTGAATAGTGCTTTACATTCCTTGACCGCCATTTGTTGCGGATTTTATGCTGTGACGAAGTAAAGTTTTTCAAGACTTCTTTGTCGGTTTCAAGGCGAATTTGAACCGTTCTTGCAAGCGGTGTTTCGGGTCCTAAGCCTTGCAGAAGTGAGCAGAACTCATTCCAACTCATTTTAGCAAAATCCTTTGAATAAATGCTGACCCCGTACTCCGAGCGAAAGCTTGACACGATTAAATCAAAGTCATCAATCAGGTCGTAGCCGGGGTCTGAGCTTCCCCCTCGTCAGTCAAATCGCCTGTTGCAATTTTGGCAGATTCGCTGATAAGGGCGTTGAAATCGTGCATATTCAGCTTTAACTTTTCAATCTTTTCTCTCTCGGATTCATCAAAAAGAAGATGATACATTTCGATAACATCTTTACTTTTACCGTTGCCGTCCTCAAAAAGTGCCGCAACTTTGAGCATTGAAACTGCGTCATTGTTGATTGCAAGGTCAACATTTTTAACTCTGACACTCGGCTTTTCCTCAAAATTAAGCTTGTCTGTAATATCAATTAACTTTGACATAATCGTTCATTCCTTTCGTTTTTTAAGCGGCTGCTGTATATACGGGTTTGCCGTTTGACATAACTTCAAATTCAAGCGGAGCAACACCCGTACTTGCGCCTGCACCGTTTGATGTAACGGATACAACTGCATTTTTAAAGAGGACGGTTGCACCGTTGGGGAAGGTCCACATAAACGAAACTTCTGCCTTTCTGCCGTTTTCAAATGCAAGGGCGGCAATCTGGTCATTGCCTGCGTCACCGATTGTACGCTTGCCCTTTACCGAAATTGTGATTGACTTTGCTGTCATAAGCCTTGACTTCCAGCCCTCGTTTTCAAAGGCTGTCCATTCCTCGACACCGTTGTCAAATGCAACAGAAAATTCTTCGCAGTTAGCAATATTTGTCGTGGCGGATTCTGTTCCTGCCTTGCCAACTGCAAACTGATTTTCATAGCATGGGAATACTCCCGATTCAACTTTTGCCATAAAATTACTTCCTTTCGTAATAAAATTTAACTTCAATGACCTGCTCATACACACCCTTGTCATCTGTTCCCACATCAACGGGTTCTTCCGTGAGCAGTTCGATTATATAGATTTTGTGTTCCTTAATTTCAACTTTTTTAATGCCGTAAAGCGTTTCGTAAAGTCTGCGTGCAAACTCCTCGGTTTCTCTTGCGTTGTCGGTGTAATGGATAAGCAAAGACACGCTTATTGTATCGTAGGTGCTTTCACCGCCGATTGCCCTTGTGGGTGTTCCCGACTGCTTTAATGAATACACACCGATTGACCTGTCCTGCTTATTGTCAAGCTTGCCGATGTAATAATGCTCGGCTGAGGTAACGCTTTTGAGCCAATCTCTGATGTCCGATAAGTAAATCAAAGTCCTGTATTTCTCCTATATATTTTAGTGAATGTTTGACTGCAAAAATTCTGCCGTGTACCGCCCTCAAGCCACGGAGCGAACCATTTACCGCCTGCGGCAATGTTTTCCTTACGGCTGAAATTATACTCGGGATGAAAATACAAACGCCTTGCATACGGAGTACTTGACACGATTTTAACCGTGCCGTTCCAACTCTGCGCACAATCTTCAAAGGTGTTTTCGTTCTGAAGATTGCCCGTATCAAACGGCATTACCTGCGTGTTTTTCACCTGTGTAAGAAGTGCGTCACCTGTCTGTTCAAGAGCCTGTTGCTTTGCCTTGTCAAGCTGTTTTACAACAGGCATATTGAGTTTGATTTTTGATGATACCGAAAATCCCACTAAATCACATCCAATTCCGTAAAATTAACTGTGCCGTCGGGGTTGCGGTGTTTTGTACCCTGTACGATGTTTCGTTTTACGCCGTCAAGGATTACAAAGCCACCGCTTAAAGTGGGGCTGTCGGGAGCAATGTCGCCGTCAAAAAGCAAGACAGCTGACACCTGAACAATTTTCTGCTCTTTGGTATAGACCGTCTTTGCCTTTGACTGCACATTGCATACAGCATTGCCTCCGCACAATATATTTGACGGATAAAGATTTTCGGAAGGATACAGGTTTTTGCACTCAAATGCGATAACAGGAGAGCCGTCCTCGGTTATTCCCTCACCGTAGATTGTGACCTCGACAGGAGTTTTGCAGAACTGCTTTTTTACAAGTGACGGAAATTTCACGGTTTTCACGCACCTTTCAGATTGCAGGATAACAAAGTCCTGTTGATTTTAGCAACGCATAGAGGTCGGCAGGAATTGCCACTCCGCTGATACACATTAAATTCCAGCTTGCGCCAAATTCCATTGATGTGCCGTTGATTGAATAGCTTTTCAGGTAGGAAGAAATCATATCGGCATTTTCTTCTTCAAAAGCAGTAAGTCTGCTATGCACTCTGCTGATGATTCTCTTCTGCATTTCCGAAAGTTTTTCAAAATCAATGCGGTTAAAAGTCAGAACATCAATGTGTTCGGCAGAGATAATACTGTTTTCATCTCCACCCTGATGTTCAATGTAATCGGCATACATTACGCAACCGCCGTTGTGTCAACATCGGCATAAATGCTGTCGATTTTGCCGTCCTTGCCGTTCGGGAATACGAATGTGTCGGAAAGTGAACGGTTCTGATAGAGCCAGCCGTCACCCTCTGTGTGTGAGCCGGGAGCAAAGAAGTAAATGCTTGAAATCTTCGGAACAGTCTTGCAGGTTTCACCGCAAGCAACAAGAACATTGATTTTGTGAGCGCCTGTTGCAGGCTCAAAACCGCCGTCATCGGGGTTAAAGTTGAAGTTATCGTAGAAACGCTCATCGTCAATAACCTCGATGATAGGGCAACCGTCAATCTCGGTCACTCTTGTTTCAATGCCGATACCGCCCTCTGCAATCTGTGTAAGCTCAATCTTGCGAGTGAACTCCGTTGACTGTTCAAGGCAGTCCATAATGTGAGATGTCACATAGGCAACAAGTGTGCCTCTTGCCTTGTATCTGCGGAGCTTGCCGGCAGAGAGAATTGTTTTGAGTTTTGAATAAGCGTTCTCCTTAGTCCACTCCGATGTCTTTGTTGAAGAATGATATCCGTCTGTTGCCTGAGCCTTTGTTGCAACCTTTGAGAAGAAAAGTGCGTCTGTTTCGGGAGCAACCTGTGTCTGTTCAAACACCTTTGAAATATTCTCAACCTTTGCGGTTGCGTTAGTTTCATCAACATCTGCCTTGTCAACGAGAAACTCAATATCACGGTCGTGTTCGCAGGTGAACGGAACATCGGTCTGAACATACTTGCCCTTGTTCCAACCGCCGTTGCGATTGTGGTTCTTAAAGCCTGATGTGCTCATCTGTGTGAAGTGGAAAGTTCTTGCGCCAACCCACTTTACATTTGAAGTGATGAATGGTGATGTAAGTGTGCCCTGAACAAGAATTTCGAGCAGATCAGGGCTGAACTGCTCGGCATAGTTATTTGTGTTTGCCATGATTTTTTCAATCCTTTCTTTGGTTAAATATTAAATCTGTTCCATTTTTTGGTAGGAACATTTGCCTTTGGTTTTGTACCGTCCGATGTACCGTTGCCGTCACCGCCGATTTTCTTAACTCCTGTGCCGTTCTCGGCAGGTTTGCCCTTGAGTGCGGGGATATCGTCAAGCACCTTTTTAACAGCCTCTGTCAGCTTTTCCGCATTGACCTTGCCGTCTGTCACAGCCTTTGAAAAGTCTGCAATTTTAAGCACATAAGGAACGGTTGCAATGTCAACGCCCTGTTTTACGGCTTCGAGGGTTGCCGACTGGTTGACTTCTGCCATAAGCTTTGCGTTGTTTGCAGATTCAACTTCCGACTGCATTTTTGCAAAGTCGGGAGTGTTCTTGGCTTTCTGCTTTTTAAAAGCACCGATAGCCTCTTTCATCTCATCGGCTGACAATCCCTGCTCCTTAAAATATGACTTCAAAACGGTGTCCTCTGTCACGCTCTGTTTGCCTGTAATAAGGCTTGCGAGCTTGTCATAATCA
>SKEC01002568.1_pt1 | contig 11992 bp, 4 predicted proteins | sample 4826641 | NCBI WGS metagenome assembly SKEC01 (sample SAMN11008819, study PRJNA524170) | human gut metagenome | biome: Human fecal sample; material: Feces; isolation source: fecal sample from pouch patient p18, p21 | host: Homo sapiens | place: Israel: Tel-Aviv | collected 2015-12-22
TTGCAAATATGATTAATACTATACAAAAATAATATAAAATTGTATAATTATAGTCATAAAATAAAAGATGATATGTGCTTTATATGTGAAAATGGTATTTTGAACACACTCTATTTATGAAAAACATAATAGATGATATTCTTTTTGTGAAAATATATTAGATGAAAGGAGATTTTTAAATATGAAAAATGGTAAAAAATTTTTTCTAAATTCATTTGCGTTTTTAATGTCATTTTTAGCTATTTCTTCTGTTAATAGTGCATGTGCCATTATATTTGGACAAGAAAAAGAGCCAGACAGTTTAGCACGATATAAAAAGTGTTAATTTATTTAGAGCGTATATTAACTTTGATATCATCAGTGTTTTTTACATTGATGATATTTAGTTATTAAAAAATTATTTGGGAGGATAAATTATGCGTTTTAAGAAATGGACGACAAGAAATATCATTGTTGGGCTCATCGTATTTTTATCAGTTGTTGGTGTTAGTGGCGCTGTTTATTATCAGACAAGTCAGAAAACACAGGCAATTGAGGATAATGGCTATTATGAATGCAGTGGGAAATTTGACAGTAAAATGACGCCTGTATCTAATATGCTTATTATTTTGAAAATAATAAACGGAAGTAATTTCTGTGACGATGGGTGGTATCAAGAAGTTCAGGAATGTCAGAGTATTTTAAATAAACAGATTCAGGAAAACTCTAACAGTAAAGATCCTTATGTCAGACAAATGATGGAGCTGCAACAGGCTATCGTAAAGAAGCTTCATTCATTTTCGACAAAAGCATGGGTCGATATGCTATGCGAAAAAGATGTAGATGATCTTCAAAAAGCATACAATGCCTATCATGATTATTATTATCAACATTATAGTAATGAGGAGGCTGTTTAGATGAAAGCTGGACTTAATAAAATAAAGATAGCCATCATTTCTATGATAGTTCTAGCTATGGCAATTGGTCAGCTTGAACTGTTTGGAAAAGTATATGCAGAAGAACTTGAAAAAATCAAGGAACAGGATCCATATGGAGAATATTATGATGAAAATATCAATAATGTTCATAAGACATCTGCACAAATAATAGAAAAAGGAAATCCTGATGTTATTACAAAAGAACCTTCGGTAGACGAAGAAGATACTTCAAGACAAAATGATCAGGAAATCATTAAATTAAGAACAGAAAACACAAAAACTTATAAACTGTCAAGTGGGGAATATGTGACAGATTTTTATTTCGAGCAGATACATAAAAAAGAAGATGGAAAATATGTTGAGATTGATAACGATATAGAAAAGAAAACATCGTTATTCAGATCAACCCCTTCTTATGAAAATAAAGATGGTCTTTATGACATCAACATTCAAAAAGGCGTATTAGAAATTACAGATCCTAAAGATAATGTACTTACAGTTATGCCTTTTGGAAGTCTTACAAATTATGCTATCAAAGAAAATGTTATTCTGTATTCAGAAGTAGAAAAAAATTTAGATTTAGAATATAGAATCAATTCAAATACGGTTTCACAAAATATCTATATCAATGGGGAACTTGATATAGATACTTATTCATTTGAAGTTTACAAAGATGACTATGATGTCAGTAAAAATGATGCAGGATCTATTATTTTTAAGAAAGATAAAAAAGAAGTCTTTGTATTAAATGCGCCTTATCTTGTTGATAAGGATGGAAACAGAAATCAGGAAGTAGGATATGACTATAAGGAACTTGATAATGGCAATATCAAAGTTACATTGTCATTAACAACATCTTGGTTAAGTGAAGAAGACAGAGTCTATCCTGTTGTTGCCAGATCAAATGTGGCAGTTGAAAATGTGGATGTTATTGATCTTGAATCAAGCTATATCCGTTCAGGAAGACCTAATATCCAAAGTCAATATTCAGATTTGTTTGTTGGATATGATGATAACTTCTATGGTGGTAAAAACAGCAATATTAAAATTGCCAGAACATTTATCTATTTTGCAATGCCAAATATCGGTGAAAATCAAAGAGTTGAAAATGCTGTTTTGAAACTTTATAAGGAACAGGATCTGGATCGTGCCAATGAGTTAAATGATATCAATATCTATAACTTCAGCTATGTTGATCCCGGTAAGGTTACATGGAATACACAGCCGGCAGATAACCAAAAACAGTTTATTTCAAATACCAAGTTTTCTAAACCAAAAGGATTTAAAGAATTTGATATTACAAAGCACGTCCAAGAATTAAAGGATGGGCAAAAGAAAACATTGATTCTGCAAGTTACGGATGAATCGCCTAACTGGAAATGTAATGTTTTTAATTCAGAATCAACAGGAAATCTGCCAAAGGTAGAAATTTATCATTGTGATGATTTTGATGTCGATCCAAATCTGGACATCAACGAGTTTGACAATGAATTAAGAGTTTACAGTAAAGACGGTCAATATTTCGAAGCAATCAGCATGGATGGTATTGCCAAACCAAACAGTGATATTGATTTTGATCTTTATGCCAAAACAAATGAAACAGATTTTGAACTTGTAAAATCACAGCATGCCAAAGAAAAAAGTTCACCTTATTTCATTGATCCAGTTTATATAACTGATCCAATTGATGGAACCCAAAAATATGAAAAGGGTGAAGTCAACTATACAACGAGCTATCTAAAAATTGGAGATATTCCAAAATACGATACGTTCTATGAATATCGAATGAAAGTTAAAAAGGATGGCACTGAGTCAGAAAAAGAACTGATTACAGACGGATTTATTATCTATAAGGTAAAACTTGGAGATAATCTTAAATCTATTGCATCACACTATGGCTTGAAGGTAGATGATATTAAAAAAGACAATAATACATCTACAAACAAGGTCAAAGAGGGAGATGTTCTTTTCTTAAGATTTGCAAAAGATAATCCAAAAGTACCTAAGGATGTCTACAGACCACCATTAAAGCTTTCATCTTTTGAGGCAAAATATGTTTACAGAGGGCCTGCGTGCTACGGAAACTGTGCAGTTGCCGATCCAGTTAATACAAGTATTGGAAACTTCTATCATGAATCAAAAGATTTTACTTTAACAGATTTTGATGAATTAAGCTTGACGCGTGTCTATAACTCTTATGGAGAAGATAATGCATCGATTTTTGGAAACAATTATTCATCAAATATTGAACAGTATATTTCCTATGATAAAGACGATAACATGATCTTTTACAGAGGAGATGGAAAGATCTTAAAAATTGAAAAGAAAGATGGAAAATATGTACCTAAACTTATTGATCGTCTTACTGTCAATGTTGATGGTGACTATGTTTCTATTAAAGATGATAAAGAAGATGTTACATATATCTTTGATGAATATGGAATTCTGACATCTATTAAAACGAAAACGGGATTTGAATCACGTATCAACTATGATGAATATGGATTTATTACAAATATTGATATGGGAAACAAACAAGTAACATTTGAATACAATGATTATCATCTTGTCAGCAAAATTAATTTACCAAATGGTACAAATGTACAATATCAATATAACGCAGACAGACAGCTTACAGCATTTATTGATGCCAATGGAAACAGTGAACAATACAGCTATGATAAAAATGGCAAGGTAAAAAGTATTACAGACAAAAATGGGAATACTTTGGCACAAAATACCTATAAGGATAACGGAGTTGTCGTTTCACAAACGGATGCCAATGGAAACAAGGTCTCTTTTGACTATAAAGGAAATACGACAAGTGTTACCTATAATGATAAGGAAACAGAAAAGTATGTTCTTGATGACAGCTATAAGGTAACAAAAATTACAAAGGCGGATGGATCATCGAAAAGCTATAGCTATAATGATGCTGGAAATATGATCAGTGAAACAGATGAAAAAGGTCAAAAGACAACATATGAGTACAATAAAAAAGGCTATCTGACATTGCAAAGCAATCCAGATGGAACAAGTGAAAAATATACCTATGATGAAAATGATAATGTAACATCAAAAACATCTGCGGATGGTACGAAAGAAACCTATAAATATGACAGCAACAGCAATCTGATTTATGAAAACAGTGAAGACAGAAAAGGTGTGACTTATGAATATAATGAACAGAACCTTCTTGTCAAAGAAACAGATGCTCTTGGTGTATGGAAAAGCTATGCCTACGATGGCAATCAGGTTGTAACAGTTACTCACAGCAATGGTCTGGTAGAAAACTACAGCTATGATGCCATGGGAAATATTGTTAATGAATCTGATTCAAACGGTCGTACAACAGTATATGTCTATGATAATCGCAATCAGATCATCAAGAAAACAGATTCCTATGGAAACAGTGAAGAATACAAATATGATGGAAATGGAAACGTTGTTGAATATATCGACAAGCTTGGAAGCAAAACAGTTACAGTATATGATAAAAATAACAACGCTATCCAAACTCAAAAGGGAAATCTAAAAACATCTAAGAAGTATGACAATCGTGATCGTATTATCAGTGAAACAGATGAATAAGGACTTACTAAAAAATATACGTATGACGCCAAAGGACAAATCGTAAAGGAAACGGATGCCTATGGTCAGGTTACAACGCATACTTATGATGCAGTCGGTCATGAAATCAAGACAGTTGATGGAAAAGGAAATACAACATCAAATGAATATGATGGAGATAATCTTGTAAAGACAACAGATGCAAGAGGAAATGTTACATCCTATGAATATGATGAGTTTAACAGAGTTGTAAAAACAACTTTACCTAATGGAAAAACTGAAACAAAAGAATATGATAAAAATGGAAATATCATTAAGACAGTAGATCAAAGGGGACTTGCCAATACCAAAGAATATGATACTTTTGACAGAGTCATTAAAGAGGTCAATGAGCAAGGTGTTGCTATTTCAAATGAATATGATGTCTATGGTCAACTGATTAAAAAGACAGAAGATAAAAAGACAACAACATACAGCTATGATGTTTATGGAAACACTCTCAGTGAAACAGATACCTATGGAAATACAAAGACAAGTGAATATGATAAGCTCGACAGACTTGTTAAGGAAACGGATGAACTAGGCAATGTTACACAACATAAATATGATGCAATGGACAATGAAACAGAAACGATTGATGCCAAAGGAAACAGCGAAAGAAAAATTTATGACATCAACAGTATTCTGGTTCAGGATGTTGATAAACTTGGAAACATTACAACTTATAAATACAATGACAAGGGTCAACAAGTCGAAACGGTTGATGCCTATAAAAATACAACAAAATTTGAATATGACAAGTTTGGTAATGTAACTAAGACAACAATCAATGATACACCGGTAGAAATCAAATCTTATGATGAATACGGGCGTGTTACAAAAACAAACAAGATCAGTGAGGTCACTGTTGAAGAATATGATAGTTTTGATCAGGTCATCAAGTCTACGAATCAGACAACAGGACTTGTTACAGAAACTGAATATGATAAAAATGGAAATGTAACCAAAACATCTGATAACGGTGGAAAAGTAACAACTCATGAATATGATGACTTCAGTCAGGAAGTCAGCTCAACAGATCCATATGGCAGAGTTTCAAGCAAGACATATGACAAGTATGGTCGTGTTGTTAAAGAAGTAAGCAATACAAATGAAGCAACAGATTATGAATACGACAAATATGGAAATGTAGTCAAGACGACGAATCATCTTGGTTCGGTAACTGATTCGACATATGATCTGTTAAACAGAAAAGTCAGTGATTCAACAGATGGCAAGAAAACCTTGACATACAGTTATGATGCCAAAGGTCAGCTTGTTTCAACACACGATTCATTTACTGATAAAACAGATACGGTCAAATATGATGCTTTAGGACAGGCTGTTGAAAAGACAGACAAGCTTGGAAATGTAACCAAGACAGATTATGATGCCAAGGGTCAAGTCATCAAGGAAACAGATGCTGCTGGAAATGCAACTATTAAAGAATATGATATCTATGGCAATGTTATTAAGGAAACGGATGCCCTTGGAAACAGTTCACAGACACATTACAATGCCTTCGGACTTGTTGAAAAAGAAGTTGACAAGAGAGGATTTGCAGTATCTTACGTTTACAATGACAAATTCCAGCTTACTGAAATGACAGACAAGCTTGGAAACAAAGCAACATTTGAATATAATGACCAAGGATTTGTATCAAAAGCAACAAACCAAAATGGATTTGTCAGCGAGTATGAATATGATATTTATGGTCAAAAGACCAAAGAAACAGATCCAAATAAAAATGTTACAGAAAATGAATACGATCTGCTTGGTCAGGTAGTAAAAACTGTTGAACCAAGAAAGACAACAGTCAATAAATATGATTCTCTTGGCAGACTTGTTTCTGTCAAAGAAAATGATAAGACAACAAAAGAAAATGAATATAATGATTTGAATCAAATCGTTAAATCAACAAATGCCTTAAAATATGTTTCAACTTATGAATATGACAAATATGGAAATAAGACAAAAGAAACCTATGAAGAACATGAAACAGTTAACAAATATGATGTCAATTCACAACTTATCAAGAAAACAGAAAATAAGGATAAGGTGACAACATACAGCTATGATGCTTTAGGAAGAGAAGTAAGTCAAAAACAAAACGACAAGGAAATCATTTCAAAAAAATATGATGCTGTAAGCAATGTTGTTGAAAAAACTGAAAAGGGTCTTACAACACAATATCGCTATGATGCTTTAAAACATCCAGTACAGTATCTTTACCCATCATTGGAAGATGGAAGCATGAAAGCAATTGTATCTGTTGATTATGATGAAGAAGGCAACGCTGTTCAATATAAAGATATCTATGATCATGTTATCAAAAGAGAATATGATGCCAACAGCAATATGATTGCAGAAACAAACAGCAATGGCTTTATTACAAGATATCAATATGACAGCTTAAATAACATGACAAAAGTACAAAGTCCTCTTGAAAGAGTGATGAAGTACGATTATGACGGAAACAACAATCTTGTTGAAAGAAGTTATAATGATAAAAAAGCAACTTATGAATATGATGAAGCTGATAATCTTATCAAAGAAGTAAGTGAATATGGTCTCACTGAAACTTATCAGTATGATGATTTCGGTCAAATGACATCTTATACAAAAAACGATGGAACAACGATCGATTATTCATATGATGCATTGGGAAGAAAGCTTTCAGAAGGAACAAGACAGTTCAAATATGATGCCTATGACAACCTTTTAGAAGCTGACTATAACAATAAGAGTGTCAAGTATACCTATGACAAGTTCAACAATATTACAAAGGTTAAAGATGCCAACGACAATAATGTTGAATATAAATGGGATATCTATGGAAACAGAACTGAAATTAAGTATAATGATTATACAATAGGCTATACCTATAATCAGTTTGATAAAATAGACAAGGTTTCTAAAAATGGCAAGAAATATGCATCCTACAGCTATGATGTAAGAGGAAATACAAAATCATTAGAAAGAAATGGTATTACTACAGATTACAGTTATGATGAACTAAATCGTAGAACAGCTTATGTCAATACTAAAGGTGACAAGACACTGTCAGAATACAAATATGAGTATGACGGACAGGACAATGTTATTTCAGAAACAATCAATGGTGTCGTTAACAGCTATGACTACAATGAATCGGATGAATTGAAAGCTTCAACAAAAACGATTGATGGAAAAACAGTCATAACTGAATACAGCTATGATCTTTTTGGAAACAAAGTAGAGTCATCAAGTGATGGAACAAATAAAATCTATCACTATAATGACAAAAATCAGTTGACAAGTATTAAATCAAAAGATGGACTTACTGATATCTATTATGATAAAAATGGAAATGTAAGAGATATCTATTATGCTGGTGGATACAAAGAATATTATCAATATGATGAATTTGGTCAATTGACTACTTTAAAAACAAACAGAGACAGAACTTACAATTATGAATATGATGGTGAAGGTGATCGAATTCATGAAGAAAAGATCATCAACAGCCCATATGATTTAGATTACAAACAGGATACAGAAGAATGGTTCGACTATATGCAGTCATTACCATTTACTGAAGTAGAAGAACTGTTGGATGCGAAAAAATCAGATGAATCATTTGATGCAATGAGATATCAGCTTACATACAGAAGAAAAAATGGATTGTGTGCAAGTAATCTCATTAAGGATCCAAAATCCAATGAAAAATGTGAATACAAAGATTATCTTTTAGATAAGACAGCTGAAAATACACTTGTGCTTTCTGAAAATGATGATATTCATATCTATGGAGAAGAACGAATCTCAACAGAAAATGCAGATGGAACACAAACTTATCTAAGTGGAAACAATCAAAGTGTAATGGCTGAAATATCATCAAAAGGGACAATGTCACAGATTGAATATGATGACTTTGGAAAAACAGATGATAAAACAAGCGGTTATGGTTATGATGGAGAAAAGCTTGATACAACAGGAAACATCTATTTAAGAGCAAGATACTACAATCCAAGAATTGGACAGTTCGTACAGATTGATGATTATAAGGGAACACAGGATAACATTACAAGTCAAAACCGCTACACATACTGTTTGAATAATCAATACAAGTATGTGGATCCTAGTGGACACAAAAGCATCTTATCAATCATTGCTAGTGCCGCAAATAGTGTTATAAATGCTGTTGGAAGTATTTTCAGCAATAAGAAAGATGAAAAGAAAAAGACAGTAAAGAAACCAACGACGGTGCCATCAAAAACAACAGGTGCAATTGCTTCGGCAGTTTCTAATGCAGTAAAAATAGTTAATGAATCAACGAAGGCAGTAAAAAAAGTTATACAACCTGTAAAAAAAGTAAAGGCTAAAGAACCGCAACCGTGTCCATCACCTAAGTCAGATAAGATATTAGATCAACTGCAATTTATAATTGATGTTATTGGATTTTTACCAGTAGCAGGGGATGTATGTGATGCTGTTAATGCATTAATATATTTTGCAAGAGGAATGATTATAAGTGCAATTATTTCCATTGGCTGTATTGTATTTACAATGGTTGCAGATTCCTTACTAAAACCATTAAAATGGGCTGCTGGAAAAGCAACGGATCTTGCAAAACGTATTTTAGAAAAGCTTCCTGATTTTCCAAAAAGAACAATTTCTTATTTGAAGAAAGTACCTGGAAAAATAGAACAAATTCCTTTGGTTAATAAATGCTATTCAACAGTGAGCAGTTTATGTTCAAGACTTTCAAGTTATATTGATGACCTATTTGGAAGAGTATCAACAAAAGTTGCTGAAGAGTGGAGCTTACCTGCAAAATTACGAGGTACAATAATTGAGGAAAAACTTGCAAAAATTCAATATGCAGCATATGAGCATGTTGGAAAATTAGCAGATGGGTTCTTCCCAGTATTTGATTTTTTCAAAAATGGAGAAGGAATCAGCGTTAAAACAATTGATGTGACGTTACCAAGTTATGAAAAGGACAGTGCTATACTAAGAAAAGTTAAACAGTATGCTTCTGATTTAAATGATGATGTCATCTTAAGAAAAGTAAATAACTTTAAAAAAGGAAAAGAATTAGGTGATAAATTGAATGAGGTTAGAAAAGTTAGTACAAAAAGATTGGATATTTATATTCCAAAAGGATCACTTTCAAGGACTAAAGATATACCGGGTCAGATAGGAGATGTCCTTATTCGAATATTTGAATACTGATATTAACATGATTACTGCATTGCATCATTAATTATGCAATGCAGTAGATTTGATAAAAAGGAGTTTTTATGGATAGGATTTCAATAAAGATTACATTTATTACAAGAGAATTTGTCAATACAGAATTTATGAAAAGCTTATTAGCTCAATTAAATTTAAGAGAAAATCTTACATGGAGCAATATTCGTTCCGAAAGATTCTCATCATTGCTTTCAAAAAATGCCAATGAAGAAACGGAATGGGTTTTAAATAATGGCAATTTATGGTATTGGTATTTGTCATTTTTTTCCTTTAATGATGATCTTTATTTTAGAATGGAACAGACAGAGCATGTTATGGGAATTTCGTATATTCTTTTAAAGTGTAAAAATGATACATCAATTATTAATCAATGTTTGGATATTTTAAAGGCTCTTTTTCGAGATCGCTATTTTATGATTCATGTGATAGATGAAAAAATATACGAATATCAAGCGCAAGCTCAAGAAGATTTATATAATAAATGGTTTAATCGTTTCAAAAAAATGAAAGCTAATTATAAATTGAGAAGCGATTCATTACGAATTTATGATGAATTAGGAATCAACGTTGGCCTCAGCAGGAAAATGTATTTTGGTCGCTATATGCTTGAGTATTTTGATAAAGAAAGATTGTTATCATGTCCCTATGTTTATCATTCAGAAGAAACAAAGAATGGTATTGAAATACAACTCTATGAAGATTTAATGCAGGGAAGAGTTCTTTTTAAAGAATGGAAAATTAGGCATTATTATCAAATAGATAAGATTGCAAAAGAATCAGATAATGTTGGACATAATATCTTGAATTATTATGTCACTCATCAATCAGATCAAGATTTCCAAAAAACATTGGATAAAATTGCAAAAAAACATTGGGATGTTGAAAAAAGAGAAGCATCCGCTGAAATGGCTGGCAATGTCATGGAGGCTGTCTATCAACAAAATGGCCCTATTATTGATGCGCTCTCCTCTACAAAATATGATGATCAACGGATTGCGCGTGACCTTCCAGTAAAAGTTGCTCATAAAATTGGAGATGCCTATGATTTTAGACATGATGTTGCGATTGTATACACAAATTCACCCTATGTAATAGCCATTTTTACAGATCATTCGAATTATGATACGATTTCCAACATTTCAAAAGATATCTATGAGGTATTGAAATAATGGAAAAGCGATTTTTAGAGTTTTGTGAAAAACAAGATCTATTTACTCCCCATCGCCGTATTTTAATTGCCATATCTGGTGGATTGGATTCCATGAATCTATATGAACTTTTGGAGAAGAACAAAGAACGATTGGGGATTCAATTGGTACTCGCTCATGTCAATCATGGACAAAGACCAGAATCGGATTTAGAAGAAAGTGAACTTCGAACGCTAGCTGATAGGCGAGAGACACGTATTCATGTGGCTCACTATTCGGGTGATTTTACGGAAGCAAAAGCTCGTACCTTTCGTTATGATTTTTTTAAACAGATTATGGAGAAAGAGGATTGCACCGCTTTAGTAACGGGTCACCATGCAAATGATCAAGCTGAAACAACTTTCATGCGCTTGATACGAGGAACAAAATTACGCCATTTAAGTGGCATTCCTGTACGCCAACCATTTGGCAAGGGTGAGCTAATCCGTCCTTTGTTAACTTTTACCAAAGATGAGTTGATGAAAATCCCTCACTTTGAAGACAGTAGCAATGACTCACAGGACTATTTTCGAAATCGTGTACGCCATCAATACCTTCCAGAATTTGAAAAAGAAAATCCTCAAATGCAAGCAAGTCTTCGTTATTTAGCAGAGGAAGTGACTCATTGGCACCAAGCACTGAAAGAATTGACTAGCGAGTTAAGCATTCAAGATTTAGCTTCTTTTAGAACGTATTCTCATTCTGTACAATCATTCTTATTAGAAGAGTATTTGGCACAATTTCCAGATTTGCAACTTGGTAGGGTACAGTTTCAAGAATTATTAGATTTACTGCGAAAAAAAAGAAATTGCGTTCATTATTTAAAGTCGAATTATGAACTACATCAAGAATATGATTTCTTTAAAATACAAAAAATCAGTCAAAAGTCGGATGACCACCCCCTCCCATTTTTGTTAGAATTTGGGAATATCTTTGAAATTGCAAATTATAAACTATCTTTTGGACAACCATTAGTAGGGGAAAATGTAGAAATTCTTTCTGTTTCACGCGAAACTCCCATCTTAATTAGAAGGAGAAAGG
>SKEC01002571.1_pt1 | contig 11980 bp, 26 predicted proteins | sample 4826641 | NCBI WGS metagenome assembly SKEC01 (sample SAMN11008819, study PRJNA524170) | human gut metagenome | biome: Human fecal sample; material: Feces; isolation source: fecal sample from pouch patient p18, p21 | host: Homo sapiens | place: Israel: Tel-Aviv | collected 2015-12-22
CCTTCTTTTGCATACTTGAACGTCTTCGTACATTTGATTTGGTACAACTTTGTCCCAAACTCGTTTACTACATAGTTTTCTGTTAGTTCAAATTTCTTCTCCATAATTTTTTGTTTTTTAATTGTTTGTAATTACTTTTAGTTATAAGGTGCAGGGGCGTATATAGGTGCCTCAAATTAATATTTTCCATAATCACATAAGTTTTAATGCTTCCTGTATTCCTGCTTCAAGTGCTTCTTCGTAGGTGTCCCACTGACCACCATCATTATAACCTTTAAATATCCCATCGGCTATATGAGTGCCATTGTTAGCCTTGCATATATCATAGCTATAACCGCAAGCGTTTCTAATGATAGAAATATACAGGTTCTTTGTTTCACGTAGCCATTTTTGGGCTAATGATTGTGTTGGAGCTGGACATTTTAGTACATTTGTATTTATATAAGAATTGCACCTAAATAAACCATCTTTTGTATAAAAAGCCATACAATCTCCAATAAAGCCTTTTTCTTTCAGCAACTTTGCTGTTTCAAGCGTTACAAATTCTTCTGTCATGGTTATTCCTCCTTTTTTAATTCATCTAATACTTTCTTTACAAGTTCGTAGCGTGGTAATTGCCAATCTTTCGCAATATCATCTATTTTATCATCATAATGATTGTCATAAACATACTGATTCAAGCTGTCAACAAACCCATCACCGTCAAGACCTTCATCACAATCATCAAACATATCAAGTTCATAGGCTAACTTGGAGCATACACAATGACTTACCCAGTCATAAATACGACCATCATAAACATTGGTCTGTCTGTTATACTCTTCTCCAACGTGTATCACCTCACCACAAAATTCACATCTATGCTCTTTACGAGCGACATGAGTTTTATTCCTTAATACTTCTATCATTTTAAATTAATAATGTTTATATTTTTCAATAATGTATATATATTTTGTTTAATATTCAAAATCTTAATCCCGTTACACTTTGATATTCTCTTTCAACTCTTTCTGCTCCAAGCAAGAAGTATTTTTCGTTTTTTTCTATGCAAATACATTTTCTATTTGTATAAAGACAAGCAATAGCCGTACTCATACTTCCGGAAGCGAAATCAAGAACTGTATCTCCCTCTTTCGTATATGTTTGTATAAGATACATTAACAGCGCGATGGGTTTTTGATTAACGTGAATTGTTTTCCCCTCTGATTCCGCAGTTTTGAAGTATTTTACACTTCTCGGATACCTTGTCCCTTTGTTTTCGTTTCTAAAAGTAGGATTTGGCACATTGTTAACTCCCGTCCAATTGCTTCCTCTTTTGGTGCGATTTCCATAAGGTTCTCCTTCCTCCATAATTGGATAATAAGGGATTTTACCTTTACCAAAAACGCTGATTAATTCATGTGCTTTCAAAGGTTGTTTTTTAGCGAGTAGAAAGTTACTTGCTTTCGATTTCTCCCAGACCCAATCATATTTAAATTCACTTAAATTGCTACAACGAAGAAGGCTGCTAAACGGTTCGCTGCCAAATAAAGCCGTAGGCGCATTTTCTTTCCTTATTCTTTTAATCTCCTTCCACATTTCATCAAAAGGAATAATTTTGTCCCACTGAGATGCTGTTGTGCCAAAAGGAGGATCGCATAGAATTAAATCAATACTTGAACTTTGTAGGAGAGGCATTACTTCCAAACAATCATAGTTGTATAAACTGATGTCCTTACCGAAAAATATGTTTTTCATAAGATTATAGTTTTATACTATTGATTAGCTCTAAGAAATGCTCTTCCCCTTTAGCCGTTATTAATGTTTGAGTTCCGGTCTTTTCTCCTCTTACCCATTCTTTTAGCTCGAAGTAAGTTCCTACATATTTGGCGACTGGTTTTAAAGTCCCTTTCTGATCCCTGTATATATACTTCTTATCAATCAATAGAAAGATAAATGCCTTTTCCGATACGCCTAACAGCTTCGCTGTGTCTCTAAAATTAGTAAGACCGCCTCTATCTACTATTTCATCGAAATACTCGGCTTTAGGCTTCATGTCTTTGTTCTCAAGTTGCAACCGTTCATTTTCCTCTACCTGTATAAGGAGCTCCTTTAAAGCCTCTTTGTACGTCTGTGGTAGTTTTGGCTGCATAGCTTTCAATGCCTTTTCCATTTCATTGAAGCGGTTTATATAAGCCCTCTTAAATTCATTATAGCCTTGTATGTTGAACATATAAAGAGTAAACCCGTCTTTCGTTAAAAGATATTCCGTTTTGCTTCTATTATACGAATCTAAATAGGAAATTTCAATAAAATTACATGGGTCGAGATTTAGACCCATCCTTCTAATACCCTCTAAAACATGCTTATGTTCCTTTCCAAGTTGGTTAGCAATTACTCTGCTACTTACAACGTTTACACCGTCTTTGGTCTCAATCTTTACATTAATTAATTCGTTCATTCCTTTTCTCTTTTATTGCTCTTGTAAAACATATCTATTGTGTCTCCAAAGACTGCTATTAGTCAGCCAATACGATAGAAGTTACCTTTATATCATCCAAGTAATCAGGATGTATGCTTGTAGCTATTATATGTGCGGAAATTAGCATAATTGTTCTCATGGTCAAATGTAATTTTCAACATTATACTTCTTTCTTTCCTCTTCTGTTAATTGCCTTCTCTCCCCGCAACATTTACATTGCATAGTAGCATAATATTTAGGAAAGGTAGGCGTTAGTTCCCAGACATGTTCTCCGCCATTAAGACAATCAGCTTTGTCTACTTCATAGTAATAGCTGATACTAGTAGTATAGACGAATTCTTTATCGCAATGATGGCAATATTGGGTATGTGTTGTACTTTCTTCATAACCATATCCATCTTCATGGTCAATATTTAAACCTTTGCCGCAATATGGGCATTCTACATCAAATTCTTCCATATTATATATATTATTGATTAAGTTATTCAGGCAATGCTAACCTACGTGCGTGAAGTCCCCTTAGAAGATAAGTTTAATAAAAACAAATCAACTTTCGGGAACGCTATTAAATCATTCAGTATAAAGCTGAACCTTTTCAAGCGTGTCGTTTCATAGAGCAGATAAACGACTTTAAACCTTTTAGATTACTACTCAATCTCCGAACCCAGTTGTTTAATCGCATCCCCGACTGGTTGCATGTTGTTCGGCTTCCTCTATGCAAATAGACTTTATTACGAGTGGCGGAAACGAAATAATAAAGCCGTATCAGAAGACTAATACGGCTGAAAACAAAACACCCGTATATGGTCAAATGTCAGAGCTACACATATACGGGTAATTGCTTAATATATTTAATATGAAAGATTTTCATTTATCCGAATTAGGCTCTGACCTCTAATACATCAGCAAATATCCGCATTCTTTTTGAATTATCAAAGCATTGTTTAACATTTAACGTTTATTATCAAAATGATTAATAAGTTCTTCTACCGTAGCCTTACGCCAATGTGGTAATTGCTGTTCATACGTAACATCCGGACAGGTATTTAAATCCCAATCTCCGACTTTCCATTCTTTAGCAGGGGATTCTATGTAATCCTCAGTACAAATAAACCACTGCATGTAGTTACTATCATCCCTTAATGCAGCTATAGCCAGGAAAAGTTCCTCATTGGTTCCGCAATCACTCCTTCCTTTCTTGGTGACAGCATCTACATTATATATCACCCCATAGAGATTCCCATAAGACGTAATGATAGCTCTCCCTTCTTCGATATTTTTATGACTTCCCTTACCGTCATAATTATGTGCATCTAAAGTCGTATCACCGGAATTAAGTAGGTTATATCCCAGCTCTTCCAATTTTTTACGAAGTTCCTCCGTATTTTTTCTAATAAAACATGGTGTTGTAAATCCCATAGTTAGTCCTCCTTTCTGTTACTTAATTAATTTAGGGTTATCAAACTTATTCCCCAACAAGCTGATACATCGTACGTCACATGGATAGTATACTTGTCCTTCTTTATCTCTGAAACAAAAACTTCCATCTTCAAAAATCACTTCTGCTACAACATGTTGATCAATATCTACAAAACCTACAATATCATGTTCATAGATCCGTTCTGGGTCGCCATCTCCTGAAGTTGTTATACCGGTGAACTGGCCTACTGTTTCCGGGATAACTCCTATCCATTTTTCAGGTTCTATTTCAAAGAAAACAGCATATGTTTTCCTTTTGATGGTTCCATGGGAAATAGTCATGCTATTTACCCATTCACCACCATTAACTCTTTTTCCTCTAAATCTTATTTCTCTGTTCATGATTAATATCTTTTCCCGTTCAATATAGGTCTTAATTCATTATATCTTTGTTTCTGTTCAATATGCCAGAGCAAATCAATATCAAGATGCTTAGCAAGCCCGAAAATCTTAATTAGAGAGTAGGATATATCTCCATCAATAAGATTTTTAGTAATATTGAAAATGGATTCTGTGAATGTTTTGCCAATGAATATACGCGAATATTCTTCAAGCACTTCATCATCCAGACAATCGTTTTCTAACTCAATGTTACGTAGCCCGCATAGATCTAACAGTCGTATAGCAGCATCGGCAAGTTCTTCTTCTACTGTGCCTTTGATAAATTCCTCAAAGTCTTGCTTAAATCGACTTATTCGTAATTCTTCTGATATTGGAAGAGGGTTGCTTTGCCATTGTTTGAACAGCCCTATATCGGCATATTTATCTTTCCTGTCAGCTTCTACAGCTTCGGAAAGCTCTGTGATCACTAACATTAAGCAATGTTCATTACTTAATTCCTTATCATGAAAGCCATGGTCATAAGCTATTCCATAGGCTTTGTCACGAAGTTCGTTTAAATTCATTTTGTTCACAATTATTAATTTTATACTAATTGTCTATTATTGATTTATATCTCCAGTACAAATAATTCCAGTTTCTTTGTAGAATTGCTGTACAATATCTATATTAACGAAAAGCTCATCAAAAGCCGAAACTAAAATGCGTTCATCATTAGACATAAGTCTGTTATTATACATCTCTATGTATCCCCTACCCAAAGCCCACAACTTGAATGAATTATATTTCAGGCCAAGTGCTTTTCTTGCGGGTGAAAATCTCACTCGCATATCATCAAAATAACTCTCAAAATTCTTTGTATTATTCATATCTGTATAGTTTTACGCCAAATGGTTATTAATTAACTTTTCCTTTAATTTTATTGCTCGCATTGCACCGAAACGAGCCACTTGAAGCTGTTCTTCAAGAAACAACTTACGATATGGGTGTTGCTCAACAAAATGATATGAATAATTTCCATCATGAGTGACACATCTATGCCCATGAAGTGTTATATTCATGTCTTCATCGTATGTTATTATCCCTGTATAGGAAGCTTTTAATTCATCCAATTTATCATAAGCTTGTTGAAGTAAACAGGATGGAATACAATAATAGAAATACTTGATAATACCGTTTCCCTCATGTGAATGTGTTTTCTTGAAATCAGCTAAGAAATCAGACCAACTACGCTTGATCTCAATTTCTGTTAGATATCCTGCTTTTGATAAAACAAGCATATCGCATTCATGGAAGATATTTAATGACGCAGATAATCCGTTTACATTGAAAGCTATTATATTCCGGATAAAATTAAAGCTGTCATGTTTAGATAATGCTATTTCTATTTCGCACAATGTCCGTTTTGTATTCATATTTAATTTCCTTTCTCTTTTAAGTCATTGACCGCAATATCTCTAATACTTCTAGTACCAAATCCTATATAAGTCAACGTTCCTCCATAAAACTCAATAGTATCTCCCTTAACAGTAATAATAGTTCCTCCTTTTAAAGGACCAGCCATATCATCTTTACAAGATAATAGCATGGTTATCATAAGTATAAGTAATACAAACCTCATAAATAAGTCTCCTTTCTTTATATCCATGATTAATTATCCTTCATCATTAGATTCTTCTTGTGCGTTATCATCATAGGTAAACTCAACAGAATCTGCTTGAGTTAGTGAAAGAGAAACTTTATTTTTATCCTGCCATTTCATTAGCCTCTGGCGAATTTTTTGATCTTCACTATCCGTTATAAAACCGTGATAATGTAAAAAACAACGGCACCTACTAGCTATTGCTAATTTTCTTCTATTTTCCATATTTTAAGCGGTGGTAATTTTTAATATTTTATTTATCTTCGAATCACATCTAACGGTGGGAAGGGCTGACAAATATTTAATCAGCCACTTTCTACTTTTATATTGGAAATTTGATAGCGAATATATTTTCCACATATCAGCACAGTTCTTTAGTACGTCATCAGGAATATTTTCCCATGTCGCCATTTCTATAAAGGAGTCAACTAAAGAATATTCGTCATATTCTCCCCAATAGTCCTTAATACAAAAATAAACTTCGTCACGATAACCCGGAGAGCTAAACGTAGAACCTTTACGTCTGTACTTCCTTCCTGTCTTTTTATAGGAGGCCCAATACAAGTTTGATAAATCTATATCAAATCCTTTGCGATAGAGAAGCCGAACTATCCGCTTCTCCTGTTTATTCCAAACTCTATTTATTTTAGGTGTTCTACTCATGATTAAAGATCTTTGTCTAAAGAAGGAATGGGTATCCAGAAAAGAACGCTCCCATCATATGATGTTAAACTTTCATCTGTATAAAACTTACCTCCACAGTAAAACAAAATTCGATATTTATACTCCTTACCTGTCACAAGCACCCAACACGGATATTCAGGCAACCGTTCCTTAACGCTTATCCAAAGGGATTGCTTTGCCTGCCATTCTGCACCGGAAACAAAAGCCCTCTCGGTAACATCCAATATTGCATCACGAGAACCAGAATCGTAATTGTCTTCTTCAAAATTTATCTCAAAATCAGTTGACTCTAATATTCTGTTGAGATAGTCATTTGCTGCTTTTTCTACTGTCTGTTTCATACTACTCTGTTTTTACGATCTTCTTTTAATTTTTCTTCAACTTATTAAAAGGTTTCGGTTTATCAAACCTAATCCCGTCTCGAAACTCTGCTATTAACTGATAAAGTTGGTTTCTATAAATGTCACCTTTTTTATAATCAGTTTTATAAATCGGTTTTCCTGTAGTAATTTCACTCTTATACGTATTCAGCACATTAAGATATACTGCTCCCCATTCTGTCAGTTCCACAGTAACAGTATCATTTAAATCTATAGTTTCCATAATTCATCTTTTATTTATGATATTAAACCAATTTTATTTTCATTTTGACCTCAACTGGTGTGTCTTTCATCGTCTTGAAGGCACCCAGAATCCTCTCTTTTATCAATCGAGGTGGTTCGGTCAATATTTCTCTTTCAATTAATTCGACAGGTATTTCTTTCCCATCGTATGTTATCAAACGAAGTTCAGTTATTACATATGGTTTCATTTAATTGAGTCTTAAATAGTTATTAAAATTCCTAAATTTAATATTAAAACCTCTCGGATTTTCCGAACTATTACTTTTAGTTATAACCCAAACACTTAGTGTAGGGTTGTATATAAATGCCATAGTTATTTTAGTTTTGTTATCTTTCCAATGCCTCATCCAAAGAAACTTTGTTGGGCGTTTTTAGGTAGTTATAACCGCTATTTCTAACTATCTTCATGTTACCAATAAAGGCAGTCTCAAAACCAAGTTCTTTCAATTCTAAATATTTCTTTTTACTCATTTGATTAGAAATGACATGTGATTGACCATAAGCATTTGGTTTTTTCTCTTTAGCATAAAGATTTACGGCTATCTCTCCGCCTCTGGTACGGAATATAGAATTATATTTAAGAGGGATGAAAACTCCTTCTTCCTCTATCCCGTTTATTTCTTCTCTTGTGATAATGGCATTATTGAATGATGTAAGCTTTAATAATATTTGATAATCTACCATTATTCCTCCTTTTTAAAATTTAGTTTTTCAAGCTTTTCGATCTGTTTTTTTAAAGAAGCAATCTTTTTGATTCTCATTTCTTCTGCTTTCTCAATTGCTTGTGATTCAATGGTAAAAGCTTCTGACCCAATATAATATCTATTATAATATACTTGCGCATAATATCTGTTATCTATATGAGATTTGTATAATTCGGTTTCAATTTCTTCTATGCCCGTAGATAAGGCATATTTTGTTATATATACTTTAGCCATGTAGCCCTCCTTATCTCGTTAAATTCTTTACACTAAAACATGCTAACCATATAATTACGCATGCACCAAAGAAAATACTTCCCATGATTTTTATTTTTAAATGTTAACGACTTTATTTTTCAATTCTTCAATATCTGTTTTTAACACTTCTATTTGTTTATAAACCTCTTTATTAATTCCGCTAAAATAATCAATAGTGACTATAAGCCCTATAATAGTAATTATAAGGGCAGTCGTAAGAGCATAAATTTGATGTTTCATATCTATATCGTTTTTAATTAATCTTCTGTATCACCACTATTTGAAATATCACAGTGACAATCCATATAATCGTCTTCTGTATCAAATACGATATTGTTTACTTCTTCCCACATAATTCATTTGATTTTACTTGTAATTCAAGCGTTTTCGGATGTTTCATTTGCGTATCTATAAATTCGATTACATAGAGATTCGCTTTATTACATCCGGAAATATCATCTATTTTATAATAATTCTTTAACTTATATCTTTTATCTGGATATTTAGTTCTAAAATATTGTTCGATACTTCTTTTTTCTTCATTCATATTTATCCCTCCTATTTCATTAAACGTTTTAATTTACGATACATTGCAGCCGCACGAATGTTATCATACTGCATTCCTGTAGCTGTCTTTTGTCCCAAATCATTGAGTTTTTGCGCTATATCATGCCATTCTTCACGGTTTTTAGGCTCTCCCTTATCTTTTATCCATTGATTTATAAAAGTCCAAAAGAACGCGTTATTTACATTTGCTTTTGCATTCTCTTTTCTTTTGTTCGCGGATTCATTTCTCATTTCATTTAAAGACGTTTCTCTATTTGTTCCTGTATTTTTCCCCCAAAGATTATCCGTTCCGCCTATTGCTTCGTTTCTCGCTCTTTTTGCAGCAAGCCCGGCTTTTGTTCTTTGTCTTATGTTCTCAACCTCGATTTCAGCCGCTAGAGATAAGGCAAATAATAAGGCTTTTCCGCCTATTGATTTGTTTTCTATGACTGTACCGTCTTTGCATTGAATCAATGTTATATCTTTTTCTCCGGCATAACCAACAATTTGAAAGAGATCCGACATACTTCTACCTAAACGAGATAATTCTGATACATAAATAACAGAACCTTTATCACATGATTCTAATAACTCATGCAACTTTCTCTTTGTGTGCTTGACTGTACCGGATATTTTTTCCTGTACAGTGTATAAATCACATGATTCATTTATCCGCCTCAAATATTGTCTTATACATTCAAATTGTTGTGCAAAATCTTGTTTATCGGTTGAACACCTTAAATATATTGCTTTCATTGATTTATTGTTTATACGGTTATTACAACTTGAACTTATTATTTGCACACCCGCGCATCGCCGGACACCCTAGCATCGCCGGACACCCACGCATAGCCTAACACCCTAGCGTCGCCGGACACCCAAGCAGCGCCGGACACCTCCGCATTGTCGTACACCAGCGCATTGTCGTACACCCTAGCATTGCCGGACACCCACGCATCGTCGGACACCCAAGCATCGCCTTCTTGACTTAGATTTTCTTCTTTTTCGATGAATCCTCCTATTTCTCCTTCTTTTGCATACTTGAACGTCTTCGTACATTTGATTTGGTACAACTTTGTCCCAAACTCGTTTACTACATAGTTTTCTGTTAGTTCAAATTTCTTCTCCATAATTTTTTGTTTTTTAATTGTTTATTATTTCTTAAAATTGAATGAAAGTATATGCAAATTTAATCCTTCACATCTACAAACAAAAGTTTTAGTATTTATTCTTCTCCGTTTCATGTTATTAAAATGATTTTATTAGTTTATTACTTTACTTCTAAATCTCTGAGAATGTTTATTGCACGCTCGTTTTCTTTTTCAGCCTCGCGCATAAGAACATCGTAATGCGATAGCTTATTCCCGCCGTATATATGTGCAGAACGTAAAAGTATTAACAACTTTGAGTGACTTATCTTTTCCCCTTTATAAATGTATGTAGTCATATAATACCCTCCTATTACTTATATAGTTTTATTGCAGATGACAATTAGAGTTTATTTTGTTAGTTATAGTTGTACGTTCTTCGTCCGTCAATTTCAAAGTAAAACGTTCGTTTTCCGGCTTATATGGGTTTTCCCATGTTTTCCCGGTTAACTCTTCCAGCTTTTTTAAAGCCTCGTTAGATTCTCTTTTCCAGCGTTCAACGATACCGAGCATATAAAGGAGGTATTTAAAGTATTGTTTATCTTCTGCCTTATGAAGCAAATCATATTCCGTTTCCGTGATACGCAAATAGTTAATTGCAGTTGCTTTGCTGCTGTTCCTAATATGGTAAAAACCATTTTCAACGGGGTACATTGGCGCGCCGTAATGATTAGACAAATGAAGATCAACGAACATTTTAAACTGTGGGAAATGCTTTAGTATTTCTTCATGGCAGCAACCACCAGCACACCAAACTAAACGCCCGTTTTTGCATTTTTCGTAAATATCCGCCGTTATACTCCAACCGCATATATTATTTTTGCAATCATCAGCCAGTAATATTTTAACATTGATTTGAAAGGTTGTCCCTGCTTGAATATATCTTTTTGATACTGTGTAACAAAGTCTATTTGTAGTAGTCATAATTCTAATCTCCTATTTTAAAAGTTTGTAAGTTGTTTATCAATTAGTGAAATATATAACAAAGCGTAAAAATAACGGCTATAATACAGACCGTTATTATAGCACTACCAAAAAAATCTTTATCCTCCATGATTGTGATATTTAAAGTTATCCTACTATGTGAAGATCTCCGTTATAATAATATTCCATGCCGTTTAATTCGTAGATAGGAATATAACACGAACGAAATCGGTTAAAGTCGTCGTAAAAACCTACAAAGGTAAATCTTTCACCGTTGTAGTTATCTAAAATGTCCATTTCTCTATATCCGAAAGGATTGTTTTTTCTTTCTTTTCCGGCCGGAGTTTTATAAAGATTGTACAGCCATTTAAAGCCCTTTTCACTTTGTTCGTCTGTAACCTCTATAACTCTATCAGAACCTGGATAGAAGTTAGCAGCGTCGCGATCTCCGTTGTTAGCGCGTCTTTTTAAAAGAAGAATCTCTCTTTCTGTGATAACTCCTTTTTCCTCAATGTTTTTAATTAAATCAATTGTTTTCATAACTCTATGTTTTAAAGGGTTTATATTTAATATTTATTGCTCCTATCTGTATTCCACAGGCTTTAGACTGTCAGCATACAAAATGTATGCAGGCTACATTAAAGCGGTTAAGTACTCCCTTATTCCTTAACCTTTTCTTTTATTCAGAACCACCACCCAAACAGCGTAAAGGAAACGAAAAAAGTTAAGCACATAGATACAACAAGTATATCTACACACATAACGCCTAAATACTTCTTTATACATCGAAGAATAAAAGAAAAAATACGATGAATAACATTATAACATAACGCTTATGAATGTTGCTTATTTGAATAGTGATAAATAGAACCTATAACCATCTTTATAGGCTTGCCAGTATGGAAGTAAATGAAAGAACTACTTTAGAACCTTAGGGGAATCTCTATCTCCTTGCTTCTGATACAAATTTAGGTGTTATATTCGGAATAGCCAAATAACAACACAGAAAAAGACAGATATATAACATCTATTAACAACAAATGAATATATTAAGGGTTCATTAACTGTAAATACACGAAAATCGAAGATTTTACACCATAGTGTTTATATGAATATACAATGTAATATATTACGTAACGTAGTGAAGTATATATATTACTTGGATATTTATATAT
>SKEC01002582.1_pt1 | contig 11920 bp, 13 predicted proteins | sample 4826641 | NCBI WGS metagenome assembly SKEC01 (sample SAMN11008819, study PRJNA524170) | human gut metagenome | biome: Human fecal sample; material: Feces; isolation source: fecal sample from pouch patient p18, p21 | host: Homo sapiens | place: Israel: Tel-Aviv | collected 2015-12-22
CCGAGAAAGAGCAGCCCCCCGAAAACGAGCAGCCCACCGAGGATAAGCAGCTTACCGAGAATGAGCAGCTCACCGAGGACAACCAGCCCGATGTACATCGCCAGCCCGCTTTGCTTGCGCTGACTCCCGATAACAACAACGGCGGGGAAATCGCGCCGACCGAGGAAATGCAAAACCTGCTGGTGCATTGGTATACCATCAGCGAGGTCAACGAGGCCAAAGACGGCATTACCTACGACACCACGGAGTACACTTTGCGCGTGGAATTGCAGGATGACGGCAACGGCAACCTGACCATCAAGAACCACGCCTATTACCAGGCCGACATGCGCACCCCGCTGGGGGATGGCGTAACGCCGACTTTCCGCAACAGCTATGCCGCAGCGGATTCCGACGCAGTAACCATTACCCTGCAAAAGAACCTGACCGGCCGTGCTCTGAACGCGGGCGAATTCACCTTTAAGCTGTCTTGCCCGGAGGACGCAGCGCACAATGGCCTGGAGGTTGCCAACGATGCCAGCGGCAAGGTGACATTTGCGCTGACCTATAAGGATCCTGACACCAACAAGAGTGATGAAAACGCCACCACTTACACCTACACGGTATCGGAGGTTAAGGGCAACGCCGAAGGCGTAAGCTATGATGACCGAACCTACACCTTTAAAGTTGCGGTGCAGGACGATGGCACCGGCAAGATGAAGGCAGCGCCTACGGAAGTGCCCCCAAGCATGACCTTTACAAATACCTACACGCCGAAGGCCACGCCTGCGCCCACCCCCAGCCAGGAGCCTTCTGCTACCCCGGCACCCACAGCTACCCCGGCACCTACCGCAACCCCGAAGCCTGTTGCTACCGCAACGCCTGCCCCGATGACGCATATTCCGCAGACGTCGGACACATTCCCGCTGGCGCTGCTGATCGCTATTCTGGCTATCAGCGGCGGCGCGGTTGCCCTGCTGATCGTGGGCAAAAAGCGCAGCAAAAAGTAATTCCCTTATAGTTTCCTAAATAGCAGACCCCCTCCCATACCGCCGGCAACAGCGGTGTGCGGCGGGGGTCTGCTTTTATCTGCCAAACAGAATCCCTCTCGACTCATAAATCGAGGGGTGAATAACCTATAGCAAAAGAATGTGAAAACACCATCTTGCCGTGCAGAACAAGATGATGTAAAATGGAAATAATGAGAAGTCCCCTCCATAAAGGCAGCCATACACCGCATCCAAAATCCGCCGGGGATGCAAAAACCAATTTGCTGGAGGTGTGCATTATGCCAAAGCCAAAATGGAATCTGAACACCATTTACATATCTGAGCGGCTGCAAGAGAGCCTGCGGCCTATTTCCCGCTGCGCCATGACGACAGTGGTCGCGCCCATGGGCTATGGAAAAACCACAGCGGTGAACTGGTATCTCGGCGAGCACGCCAAAGCGGAGACGCTGCATATCATCCGTATCAGCGTGTATTCCGACAACCTTGCGATTTTCTGGAAGAGCGTGCAGGAGGCGTTTGCCCGCGCAGGGTTCACCTTCCTGCGGGAGTATCCCTGCCCAACGGACGCGGCAGGCGGCGGGCTGCTGGTGGACGATCTCTGCCATATGCTGGCGGGCGAATCCCCCTGTTACATCTTCGTTGACGATTTTCATCTGCTGACGGACAAGCGTGCCCCCCTGTTCCTTTGTATGCTGGCAAATCGGCTGCCTGCCAATGTGCATATAATCGTTGCAAGCCGCGACCGCTTTTTGCCCGCCGCGGAGGCGGTGCGGCTGGGGGGCAAGGTATATCAAATCGGCATGGAACAGCTGCGCCTCAACCATACGGAGCTTGCGGTTTATGCCCACCGCTGCGGGACAAAACTTTCCGATGCGCAGGTGGAAAGCCTTCTCTATTCCAGCGAGGGCTGGTTCTCTGCCGTGTATCTGAACCTGCGCACCCTCTCTGAGCGCGGCGTACTGCCCAGCCGGAACTCCGACATCTACGCCACTTTTACCGCCGCCATGATCGATCCGCTGCCGGAAAAGCAGCGGGAGTTTTTGGCGGTAATGGGCCTTGCCGATGAGTTTACCGTCGAAATGTCGCAGTGTATCACAGGGGATGCGGATGCGGCGCAGATCCTCGCCATGCTGACCGAGCAGAACGCCTTCGTCACGCGTTTGCCGGATGGCGTGACCTATCGCTTTCATCACATGATGAAGGAATGTGCCGAACGGAGCTTTCACGAGATGAAGGCGGAAACACAAAAGCTCTATTGGGAGCGTTTTGGGCTGTGGTATGAAAACCAACGGCAGTATCTTCACGCTATTGCCGCCTACCGAAAAAGCGAGGACTACCACGCGCTGCTGCGGGTCATTCGCGGGGATGCAGGCATTCTGTTGGCCTCGCTGAAGCCGGAGGATGTGCTGGACGCATTGAACAAATGCCCCGCCGAGACATTGAAAGCCAATCCCTTTGCCATTCTGGTCCTGATGCGGCGGATGTTCACATGGCGGCAGATCCCGAAGATGCTGGAGCTGAAAGAACTGCTGCTGACAGCCATTGCGGAACACCCGGAACTGTCGGCGGAGGAGCGCGGCAACCTGCTGGGCGAATGCGACCTTATCCTGAGCTTTCTCTGCTATAATGACATCAGCGCCATGAGCCGCCTGCACCGCAGTGCCAGCAGGCAGATGTCCCGCCCGGCCATCAGCATCCAATCCGGCGGCGGCTGGACCTTTGGCTCACCGTCCGTCCTGATGATGTTCTACCGCGCACCGGGAGAACTTGAGGGCGAGCTGGCCGAGATGGATGAGTGTATGCCCCATTACTATAAAGTCACGAACAACCACGGTCAGGGCGCGGAAACCATTATGCGCGCAGAGGCGCTGTTCTGCCAGGGACATTTTACCGATGCGCACATCGAGCTGGTGCGCGCTTACGCACAGGTCAGGGACAACGGGCAAATCAACATGGCGCTATGCTGTGATTTCCTGTCACGGCGGCTTTCTCTGCACACCGATGTGGAGCAGCGATATACTTTTGCGGAAAGATACGCAGAGCTGCTGCAATATCACGATGCATCGTGGATCAACATCTGGTGTGCCACCAGTGCCTATTATCATGCGCTGCGGGGGGAAGCAGAAGAGATCCCGGAGATTTTTTCGCAGCACAGGCTCTCCACCGTCAATATGCTTGCGCCGGGCAAGCCCATGATGGAAATGATCGAAAATCAGGTGTATCTTACCCAAGGCGCCTATGCCAAGGTGGTGGGACGCAGCGCGGAACTGCTGGCGGTGTGCGAAGCGATGCACTATGCGCTGGTGGCGCTGCATATCCGCATCCAGACGGCAGCGGCCTACGAGAAATTGGGCAAGGCCGAGGAGGCCCGTGTATGGCTTCGGAAAGCGCTTGCCGACGCGGAACCGGACGGCTTTGTGATGCCGTTCGTGGAGAACTACGACTGCCTGCAGCCCATTCTTGCGCGCGAGATGAAAAACGACTTGATTGCGAAGATCACTGACCTTGGCGAAGCGGCAATGGTACGAAACGCCGCAAGCGTGCGCCCGGCAGCATTTGATGTGCTGACAGCGCGGGAATTTGAAATCGTAGAACTGATGGTGCAGCGGCTCAGCAACCGCGAGATTGCCGAAAAGCTCTATCTCTCCGAGGGAAGCGTCAAGCAGTACGCGAACCAGATCTATTCAAAACTCCATATTGACGGCGATACCCGAACCAAGCGAAAGCAGCTTGCCGAGCTGCTTGGGCAAAAGTCCTAGCCTTTGGTTAATGGTTATCCCACCCGATCCACCGTACAATGTAGGTACGGTGGATCTTTATTTTTGCGGAAGGGAGGGCCTACACTTGAACCGAAGGTATCTCACAGCTGTCACGCCGCTGCCTGATTATATTTTGCAGGTCGATTTTGTGTCCGGAAGTCGGCTTTTGCTGGATATGAAGCCGCATCTGGATAAGATTCGGTTTCGCCCGCTTGCTGATGCGCGGGTGTGGAACAGCGCTGTGACCAACGGCATCTTTGTCCGCTTTGGCGATGTGGAGCTAAGCCATGACGAAATTTTGACCATGGCAGAGCAGGCATACGAATGAAAAAAGCAACGCAAAATAGAGAAATTTAAGGAGGAAAGACATGAACTGTATCCAAAAAATGCTGGCAGCTGCGCTCGGCTGCGTGCTGAGTGCGCTGCTTCTGACCGGCTGCGGAGAAAAAGAAGAGCCGGTCAACATAACGCTTGCAAACCACAGCGGTCACGGCATCACATCTATCAGCATCACGCCCTCGACCAGCGATGAATGGGACACGGAGCTTGTCGACGGTATCTTCCAGAGCGGAGAAATGATGGAAGTCAGCCTTGGTTCCTACAAGCCGTCTGAGCTTCCGGACTTCAACATTCTTGTCTACAACGAAGAAAGCTACGTCCTGTACGACAACGATGTTGACGAAGTGGATTTTACAATCCACGATGGCGACTATGTTGTATTCCTGTCTCCGGACGGCGACGACAGCATCGTGGTCTGCACATCGGAGGAATATGACAATCTGTACGCCGGCGATGGCGAGAACGCCCCGACAGGCTACACGGCCGAAGATCTTGGGCAGACTGGCGGTATGTCAGGCTTCTCCGGCTGCTGGAAGCTTGAAAACGCGCCGTTCTATTTCGTCATCAACGACAACTATGAGTGGATTGCCGTCAACCTCTACGGCGAGCAGATCGGCCCCGGCTATGTTGTGTCGGAAGATGACTGCATCATGCTCTGCATGGAGGACGACACAGAGCTTGTTTCCCTCTGGCAGACCGCTAACGGCGACCTGAGCGACGCCAACGGCAACACACTTACCGCCTCTGAGTACATTATGCTCCTGCCGACACCGGATGACGAGCTGAACCAGACCGCCTGCTTTCCCGGTAGCTTTACCAATGTATCCATCAAGTATCCAATCCAGATGGAAGCACACGAACACCCGAATGTTGACAATTCGCTGAGCTTCAACGCAGTCATGGAAGACGGAACAGATGACTACTATTCCAATATTGTGATTGCCTTCCAGCCTATCTCCGGCTATGATTCCTATATGGAAAAGGGCGCTGCCAGCGCGAAGCCCTACATGGTCAAGATGCTCGACGACTTTATGAAGGGTATGTACGGCGACAAGCTCATCCAATCCTTCGGCTCGGATTTCAAGGATAACGGCGACTACTACAGTCTGACCGGTTATATGTGGCTCAACGGATCCATCTTCTCCGACGGTCCGTCTCAGCCTGTGCGCGGCTGTATGGAGGTTCGCTACTACGGTCCGACCGGCTACGCGCTTGTCGCAACGACCATCGCGCTCGAGGGTCGAATCCACAACTACTTTGAGATTTGCAACAACATGCTCGAAACCATCTCCTACACCGCCGGATGGAGCACCGCGCCCAAGCCCGTACCCACTCAGGCAACCTATTCCGGCGATACCGGCGACTACGGCACGCCATACTACTGGTATGATGAAGACGGCGACGTGTGGTACTGGAACGGCTATGAAAACGAGTTCATCTCCTACGGCTCGGACGGCTATATTGACGACGATTCTGGCGAATACATGGAATCCAACGATGCCGGCTGGGATTACTCGGATGAGTACTACGACGACTACGATCCGTGGTCTGACCCCGGTGACGGCTGGGACGATTACTCTTACGATGACGAAGGTTGGGGCGACTACTTTGATGAGTAAGATACAGGCTCTGAACGTGCGCTGCCGGTGCCGCGCAATGTCACTTTATTACCTGATGGAGTGACCGGAAGGAGGCGTATCATGAAAAACCGGTGGAAGAACACCGCATTCTTTGCGCAGGCGCTGGTGCTTTGCCTGTGCCTTGCTGCCTGCGGCAATTCCGATGATGTGGCGGGGGATGATTGGCGCACAACCGGCATGGTGGTCGACAGCGGAACCATCACCCATGACGGCGACAGTGTGGATGTCCTGGTCACAGTGAGCGAGAGCAGCGCAGCCTTCTACCGAGACATCCCGGAGCAGGTGCTGTTCGACAGCGTCGCCTTCCCCATGGACATTCCCGATGCGGAGCAGGCATTTCACAGCATCTCCTTTGACGATCTGGACGGCGACGGCGAGAGCGATGTATGGGTGAGCTTTCTTCACGAAAACGGGGATGCAACGGATCTTGTCTGGATCTGGGATCCGGAGGAGCGCTATGTCTATCGGGAGGATCTGTCCGCGATTCCGGCTGACGAGGGCGATCCAAGCGATTATGCAGGACTTTGGGAGTACCCGGACGAAAATCTTTGGCTGCGCATCTATGAGGATGCGACATGGGAATTTGTAAATGATCAGGAAGATGTCATTGAGTACGGCACACTGTGGGCGGACGAAAACGGCGTGACGCTGCACTTTGACGGCAGCGGCGATATCCTGCAGCTGGATCGCAGCGTCAGCGGCGATCTCATCAACAGCGTGAACGGCGATATGCTTTTCCCGGCGGAGAGTAACCGGCAAGGCGGAATAGGAGACGAATATGGAAGAGAAGAATAAAAACCTGACGGATGAACAGCTTTCGCAGCAGCTCCGCAAGAGTAAAAGCGGAAAATGGGGCGGAACGTTCCTTTCCCTGCTGGGCGGCGTAATCGTCTTTGCGGGTATTGTGCAGGGCGGCAATCTTGTACTGATCATTGCGGGCGTTGTGATCCTTGCGCTGGGGCAGACGGCAAAGGGAAAATCCAGGGAGCAGGCCGGCCGCCAGACCTTCGATGCCCTGGCACCGGATATTGTAAGCACAGTCTTTGACAACATACAGATGGATCCCACCCCGCACATATTGGATGCGAAGGATACAAACATTCCCCTGCCCGGCCATACCTATTGCAGCGGCAGCGGGTATATCCGCGGAACCTATCAGGGGCTGACCACCGAATTGTGCACCGTCAGGCTGACGGAGGTGAACGAGTTTCAGCGCGAGGAAACCGGTCAGTGGGAGAAAAACGAGCGTGAGGTCTATACCGGGCAGTGGATGCTGTGCGAACTGAACCGGGAATTTCCGACCTGGCTGACCATCTGGCCAAGAGAACGGATGGATAAGCTGTTCGGCAGCAAAACCATCCGGACAGGAAACGAGACCTTCGATAAGCGTTTTAATGTAAGCAGCGATGATGAAGCCGCAGCCCTTCGCATTCTGACGCCCGACTGCGCAGAGAAAATTCTGGCGCTGGCGGATTCCTCCTTCGGCAAATTTGCCATAAACCTCAACAGTGACGGCAGACTGTATCTCGCGGTTCACAGCGGGCACGGCTTTTTTGACCTCGGCAAGGGCCGGGAGGATCCGGCACAGCTGCGCCAGCGCTTTACCCGTGAGCTGACGTGGTTTACGAATATGATCGATGTGTTCCGCGGCGCGTAAAGGAGGTGGGCAATATGCCGCTTTGGCTTGCTGTGGTGCTGTTGGCATCGGCGGTTATCGGCATCGTGCTGTGCCGTAAATATCTGCGCCGAAACAAAACCGTGCGCATCCTCGGTATCAGTATCTGTGTGCTGCTGGCGTTGGCCTGCATCCTGTATATCGGTCTGACCCTTCTCTTTGTGGATGCGGTGCAAAACCAGCCGTCCGCATTGTGACAGGAAAGGCACCGGCAGAGGTGTGAAGGAGGCCGTATGAAAAAGAATCGAATCCTCATTATCAGTATCGTTCTTGCGATAGCGTTTGTGGCGTGCCCCATAGAATCTACGCGGAATATCACAGCGGGAATCGGTTTTATTCTCGGAGCTGTGTCGGTGGCATGGCTCGGGGTGCGCCAGCGGAAAGGCGCACAGAAGGAATACGAGGATACTGTGCGGCGGTACACAGGCACCACGATGATGAAGGTGGTATGGATCGAGGAATCGGTCAATGAACGGTGGGAGCAGCAGGAGGACGGCAGCGAACAGCTGCGCCGGGAGACAGTCTATCTTCCAACCTATGAGTACACCGTGAACGGCAAAACCTACCGGTACGCAAGCCGCCAGACCGTTTCCGGCAAGCGGGAACTGGGACGGCAGGTGGTTGGGTATTACGATCCCACTCGGCCCGACCGTATTACCGAAAACAAGCCGCGAAAGCCTGTTTTGGGTGGGATGGTATTCTTTATGTTTGCCGCATTCCTGCTCTGGTTCGGTATCATGTCCTTTGCCGGTATGCTTTCCATTTCCTGATACTGCGTACCCATGCCGGGTCGCAGCAGGCGCATTTCAGCCCCAAAAAACTTGTATGCACAGCGTGTGCTGCAACAAAGCCGGATAAATCCAAAATTTTGAGTTTCTTTGAAAAAGGTCACCCACCGGCAACGGGTAGACAATCTGTTTATAAGTATCAGGCTCGATGACCGTTATGGCATCGGGCTTTTTATAATCGCTGCCGAGTTTCGCAGTGATCTTATTAAAAGAAACTCCGATGGATACTGTAATGCCAAGTTCTCTCTTAATGCGGTCGCTGATTTCTTTGGCAATTTTTACAGGGTCCCCGAACAAACCCAGACTGCCCGTAATATCCAGCCACGCCTCGTCCAAACCGAAGCTCTCCACTTGGTCGGTGTAGTCACGGAAAATCTCGCGCACATAGCTGCTGTACTTCTGGTATTTGCCATAGCTGGCGGGAACCACGATCAGGTCACGACAATGCTGCTTGGCCTCCCAGATGGGCATTGCCGTTTTCACGCCCATTCTCTTGGCGGGATAGCTTGCGGTGAGAACGATACCGTGCCGCGCCTCCGGGTCGCCGCATACGGCAATGCTTTTCCCGCGCAGTTCCGGGTGTTCCTGCATTTCAACGCTTGCGTAAAAGCAGTTGCAATCGCAATGCAGTATATGCCGCTGTCCCATATTGTTCCCACCTCCTATACGCCTATTGTAACACCACAATGTTTCACTTTCAAGTGCATTTTACATGGCTATAAGCGAAAATCCGTGTAATGGTACACTTGACTTTACATACCAGAAGCGGTACAATATAGCTGAGGTGATATACCGTGAGCAACTGGAATATGCGTATTCGTGCCGCGCGTGAGGCGCAAAAGATGACCCGCAAGATGGTCGTACAGAAAATGCAGCAGTTCCTGCCGGAATCCGAGAAGGCCGTGACCACACGTGCCTTGATGTCGTGGGAGGCCGGCGAGCGCGAACCCCGCGTTACCGTGGGTGTGGCGCTGGCAAAGGCTTTGGGGTTTGAGGATGTGGCAGTTTTGTATCTGGATTCCGAACCCAAGCTGAATCAGGCGGGGCAGCAGCGTTTGGGGGAATACCGTTCCATGCTGCTGCACACGGCAGAGTTTACCGAAAAACCGGAGCCGACACTGCGTTTGCTGCCGGTTTATTTACAGCCTGCCTCTGCCGGTACCGGTCAGTGGCTGGACGATGACGCCCAAGAGATGACCGAAGTGGACGAATTCGTACCCGCCAAGGCGGAGTTCGGTGTCCGCATCGCCGGTGACAGTATGGAGCCGCGCTTTGTGAACGGGCAGACCGTTTGGGTCAAGGCGGCACAAGATGCCAACAACGGCGATATTGTGCTTTGCACCTTGAACGACCAAGGCTATTGCAAAAAGCTGCGCAAGGACGAAAACGGCATTGCGCTGATTTCCCTGAATAAAAAATATGCCCCCATCCCTGTGCGGGAGGAGGACGAGTTCAGAATCGCCGGTATTGTAGTAGGATAAGGAAGGAGCGTCGCGTATGTGTGGACGGTATCAGTTTTCTGCCGATGAATATAAAGAGATTCGCCAGATCGTGCGCGATGCACAGCGCCGCAGCGAGGGAAACGAACGCAATTTCCCAATGGCAGGAGATATCTGCCCCTCGCAGGTGGCACCGGTGCTGGTTTCACGCGGGGAGAAAATCGTGGGCGAATTCCAGCAATGGGGGCTGCCAGGTTTTTGCGGCAGGCAGCAAATCATCAATGCCCGCGCCGAAACGGTGACGGAAAAGCCGATGTTTCGCCGCAGTATTGCCTTCCAGCGCTGCGTGATCCCTGCCACCGGCTTTTATGAATGGGACGCCGCCAAGCACAAATATTTTTTTCAAATGCCGGGACAGCCGATTTACTTGGCGGGCATTTATGATACTATAAATGGTGTGAACTGCTTTATCATTCTGACCACCGAGCCCAACGATTCGGTAGCGCCCATCCACGACCGTATGCCGCTGCTGCTCTCCCACGAGCAGGTGCGCCCGTGGTTGGTGGACGCTGGAGCCGCTTTGCAGCCGCCCGCCGCTGCTGCGCACAAGCTGTGACGGGTAGTTGGGCTTTGATGATTTGCTTTGAGGAAAGCTATGGATCAAATCGAGAAATTTGTAAAGGATTCGGGGCTGGCGATTTCTGCCTACAATGTCTGTTTTTATGACAGCAACGGCACCGACGAGATTCTGGACAACATTCTTTGCGACAAAAAGCGCGCCAACACGGGGCTGTTCAGCCTGTTTGAAGCCCAGATGCAGCTGCTGCCGCGCACGGGTGATTACACGGTCGTGCTGGACAGCGATATGCAGCCGCGCTGCATTACCCGCACCACAAAGGTGGACGTTGTCCCGTTTGAAGATGTGACGGCAGATTGTGCCGCCGCCGAGGGGGACGGCACCCTTGCCGCGTGGAAGAAAGCCCACCGCAAGGCGTTTGCTGCAGCGTGTGAGGAAATCGGCAGGGACTTTGACGAAAGCATGAAGTGCGTCTACGAGTATTGTGATGTGGTTTACCGCGCAGTTGGACAGTGAGATAAATTGAGGAGGAAATCCCAATGAAAGAAAAAACTTATCAAACTCGTTGCGGAACGATTCACTATTGGGTAAATGTGTCGGACCCGGATGCTGTTACCCTTGCTTTTCTGCCGGGATTGACAGCGGATCACAGATTGTTTGATAAACAAATTCAGCATCTCGAGAACAAGTATAATGTCGTGGTATGGGACGCACCGGCTCACGCATCTTCCTGGCCGTTTCGGTTTGATTTTGATTTATTCGATAAGGCAAACTGGCTGAACGGCATTTTGAACCAAGAGGGAATCACAAAACCCGTTATTATTGGACAATCCATGGGTGGCTATGTGGGGCAGGCTTATGCACAGCTCTATCCAACGCAGCTGGCAGGCTTTATTTCCATGGATTCTGCACCGCTACAGCGAAGCTATGTGACTGCGGTTGAAATCTGGCTTTTGAAACGGATGGAGCCGGTATATGCGCATTATCCGTGGAAATGGCTCCTGAAGTCGGGGTCGGAAGGCGTTGCCACGACCGCCTATGGCAGAAATCTCATGCGCGAAATGATGCTGATTTATGACGGCAATCAGAAACGCTATGCGCAAATTGCCGGACATGGTTTTCGTATTTTGGCGGCGGCGATGGAAAAGGATGTGCCGTATGAAATCAAGTGTCCTGCTTTATTGATCTGCGGTACGCAGGACCATGCCGGTTCTTGTATACGGTACAACAAGGCTTGGCACCGAAACACGAAAATTCCTTTGACATGGATTGAGGGAGCCGGGCATAATTCCAATACAGACAAACCCGAACAGGTAAATGCTCTGATAGCGGACTTCGTTGCACATATTTGATAACAGATAGCTTCAGGTTTGCAGAACAAATCCGCAACAAACAGCAGCAGTTAGGAGAACCCCATGATTTTACACATAAACAACAGCGAGTATGATTACCACGCCTTGGTCAAGGTTGCGGAGATGGCAGGGCTTGCGGGCCTTGTCGGCTTTCACGAATCCGAGGACGGCTATATTGTCAGCTTTCCCGATACAGAAAACACGCAGGCGCTTATTAACGACTACAAAGCGCGTCTGCGTGATCTGAAAAATAATATCTGGCAGCACTAACTGCTTTTCGTTTTTCTGTGCGGATAAATTCAAAATCGCGTTTGCTTTAACCAATTATGCTTGGGCAACGCCGCACAATTCCCGCCTTACGG
>SKEC01002591.1_pt1 | contig 11875 bp, 16 predicted proteins | sample 4826641 | NCBI WGS metagenome assembly SKEC01 (sample SAMN11008819, study PRJNA524170) | human gut metagenome | biome: Human fecal sample; material: Feces; isolation source: fecal sample from pouch patient p18, p21 | host: Homo sapiens | place: Israel: Tel-Aviv | collected 2015-12-22
TTCAGGAGACGGTGAAAATCTACGAGCAGGGCAAAAAGTATTACGACGCCCTCAAATCGGTGAACAATCTGGTCAAGGACGGCATCAAGGTCAAGAACACGATTCTGATGATCGGCGAAATCTCGGACATCTATGTAACGAATTTCCAGCTTATGCTGCGCGACGAGAACTATACCGCCGAAGAGCTTTCTGCTATCGCTTTCGGGTACACGAAACTCTTGGAGGAGAGCAACAATGTCCTCAAAGAGATGAAAGACGTGGTGAACATAACGACGCTTTCGATGACCGACAAGGAACGTATGGACGTCGTGGACAGGTGCTACAACCGCGTGCGCAACTACCGCAATCTGGTGATGTACTACACCAACAAGAACATCTCGGTAAGCTACCTGCGGGCGAAGAAGAAAAACGACATGGACAGGGTACTGGCGCTCTACGGCAGCCGCAGCGAACGCTATTGGTAACACTTAACACGCTATGCCTATGATGTTACTTTCAGTAGAGTTCGACAACCTGCACGCCATTCTCCGCTCGCTCTATACGGAGATGATGCCGCTCTGTTCCAACATGGCGGGCGTGGCCAAAGGCATCGCGGGGCTGGGTGCGCTCTTTTACGTGGCCGTGCGCGTGTGGCAGTCGCTCGCCCGTGCCGAGGCCATCGACGTGTACCCCCTGCTGCGGCCTTTCGCCGTCGGCTTCTGTATCATGTTCTTTCCGACCATCGTTCTGGGAACGATAAACGGGGTGTTGAGTCCCGTCGTGCAGGGCACGAACCGGATGCTCGAAACGCAGACACTCGACATGAACAAGTACCGTGAGCAGAAAGACAAGCTCGAATACGAGGCGATGATGCGCAACCCCGAAACGGCCTACCTCGTCTCGAACGAGGAGTTCGACCGGCAGCTCGAAGAACTCGGCTGGTCGCCGGACGACATGATCACGATGGCAGGAATGTATATCGAGCGGGGAATGTATAACATGAAAAAGAATATCCGAGACTTTTTCCGCGAGGTGCTGGAGCTGCTTTTCGCCGCTGCCGCCCTGTTGATCGACACGCTCAGGACGTTCTTTCTGATTGTCCTCTCCATTCTCGGCCCGATAGCTTTCGCCATCTCCGTCTGGGACGGGTTTCATTCCACGCTCACGCAGTGGATATGCCGCTACATCCAGATTTACCTGTGGCTGCCCGTTTCAGACCTTTTCAGTTCCGTGCTGGCGAAGATTCAGGTGTTGATGCTGCAAAACGACATCTCGGAATTGCAGAACAACCCGAATTTCTCGCTCGAAGCCTCCAACGGGGTCTATATCGTGTTCCTTATCATCGGCATTATCGGGTATTTCACGATTCCTACCGTCGCCGGATGGATTATTCAGGCCGGAGGTTCGGGAAGCTACGGACGTGCCGTGACACAGCTTGCGGGCAAGGGTGCGGCGCTGGCGGGAGGCGTGGCCGGAGCTGCCGTCGGCAATGTCGCCGGACATTCGGGCAGGCTCGTGGGTCGTGCGGGCAAGGCCGCATGGAACCATACCGCCGGAAAATTATTCAAACGAAATTAAGCAATATGGAATTTAAGTCATTGAAAAATATCGAAACGTCGTTCAGGCAGATACGCCTGTTCGGTATCGTCTTCATCGCGCTGTGCGCTCTGGTGGCGGTGTTCTCCGTCGGGAGTGCCTACCGCTTCGCCGAGAAACAGCGCGAGAAGATCTATGTACTCGACGGCGGCAAGTCGCTGATGCTCGCCCTCTCGCAAGACCTCGCGCAGAACCGTCCGGCGGAGGCACGCGAACACGTCCGCCGTTTTCACGAGTTGTTCTTCACCCTCTCGCCCGAAAAGAGCGCCATCGAGCACAACATCAAACGTGCCCTACTGCTTTCGGACAGGAGTGCCTACAACTATTACACGGACTTCGCCGAGAAGGGGTATTACAACCGCATTATCGCGGGCAACATCAATCAGGTGTTGCAGGTCGATTCGGTGGTCTGCAATTTCGACCGCTACCCCTACGAGGTCAATACCTACGCGCGTCAGATGATTATCCGCGAGAGCAACGTCACCGAGCGCAGCCTCGTAACGCGCTGCCGCCTGCTGAACGCCTCGCGTTCGGACGACAACCCCAACGGCTTCACCATCGAGGGGTTCACGATTCTGGAAAACCGCGACTTGCAAACATTGGAGAGATAGGCGTATGGGAAAGTGGATTAGACGTGTCCGCGATTGGACGGACAGGCAGGACGGGCGGCTTCGGGCGTGGCTCGAAGCGCTCCCGCAGCGGACGAGGCTCGCCGCCGTGCTCGTGATTTTCACCGTGTTCGCCGGATGCGCCCTCTTTACGTTCGGGACGGCGCTATACGAGATGGGACGGGAAAACGGACGGCAGATAGAGATAGAACATATCAGAGAGTTAGACCTGCGGCAAAGGCAGGACAGTATCAACCTTTACAAGTATTACGATTATGGAACAGAACAAGAATCCGACGGCCTCCCCGAAAGCGGGGAAGCCTGAACAGCCGCTCACGGAGGAGCAGCGGCAGAAGCGTCGCAAGATGCTCGTGTACCCGCTTATGGGACTGCTTTTCATCGGCTCGATGTGGCTGATCTTCGCGCCCTCCGAAAAGGAGAAGGCCGAAGCCGCGCAGGGTACGGGCTTCAATACCGAGATGCCCCTGCCCGCAGAATCGGGTATCATCGCCGACAAGCGCACGGCCTACGAGCTGGCACAGATGGAGGAAAAGCAGAAGGAGCGGCGTGCGCAGATGCACGACCTCGCCGACCTGTTCGCGGACAAGGAACAGGAGGAAACAGAGACGGAGGACTTCGACCTGCTCAATCCCGAAGCGGGAACGCAGCCCGCACCCTCTTATGGGGGCGGCGGTTCGCGTCCCAAGCAGACGATACGCTCGTCCGCTGCCGCTTATGAGGACATCAACCGCACGCTCGGCAATTTCTACGAAACGCCTGCCGACGACCCCGAAAAGGAGGAGCTGCGCGAGCGCATCGAGGAGCTGGAGGCGATGGTAGCGCGGCAGGCCGAGCCGGAAGGCTCGACGCTTGACGATCAGGTCGCCCTGCTGGAAAAATCCTACGAGCTGGCGGCGAAATATATGCCCGCCGGACAAGGGGAGGCGTCGCAGGCTTCGGCAACCGGAAAGCCGGAGCAGAAACCCTCGCGGAACGGCAAGTCCGTAGCCGTGCCCGTCAATCAGGTTGCGGTGAATGTGGTGTCCGCCCTTGCGCAGCCGATGGACGATGCGGAGTTCATGCGCACCCACGTCGTAGAACGCAATTACGGTTTTCATACGGCGGTCGGAAACAAGGGAGCCGTTGAAAAGAATACCATCGCCGCGTGCGTACACGGCAACCAGACCGTAACCGACGGGCAAAGCGTCCGTTTGCGGCTGCTGGAAGCGACGGACGTGGGCGGGGTGCGTATCCCGCGCAACACCCTCGTCGTGGGCGCGGCACGGGTGCAGGGCGAGCGGCTCGGCGTGGAAATCACCTCGCTGGAATATTGCGGGTCGATTATTCCGGTCGAACTCTCCGTGTTCGACAGCGACGGGCAGGAAGGTATCTTTATACCGAACTCGTTGGAGATCAGTGCTGTCAAGGAGATTGCCGCCAACATGGGATCATCGCTCGGTTCGAGCATCAACATCTCCACCGACGCGGGGGCGCAGCTCGCCTCCGACCTCGGAAAAGGTGTCATACAGGGAACGAGCCAGTACATCGCCCAGAAGATGCGCACCGTAAAGGTGCATTTGAAAGCCGGGTATAAAGTCATGCTTTATCAGCCGGAAGATTAAAAATATTCACAAACCACTAAATCCACAGTAAAAATGAAAAAGATTTTTGTAATGATGTTCGCCCTTTTAACGGGCATCGGTGCGGCCAGCGCACAGGAGCAGGTAACGACGGAAAACGACCCGACGACGGTGCAGACCGACCGAGCGAAAGAGGAGCCAGAGAAGCTCGCCTTGCAGAAGGAGGTCTATCCGCAGAAAGAGGAGGACGGCGACCTCTATCACGGCCTGACGAAAAAGCTCACGTTCGACCGCATGATTCCACCGCACGGCTTGGAGGTTACCTACGACAAGACCGTACACGTCATCTTTCCGGCAGCGGTGCGGTATGTCGATCTCGGCTCGCCGAACCTTATCGCGGGCAAGGCCGACGGCGCGGAGAACGTGATCCGCGTGAAGGCCACCGTGCGCGATTTCCGCACGGAGACCAATATGTCGGTCATTACCGAGGACGGCTCGTTCTATACCTTCAATGTGAAATACGCCGACGAACCGTTGCTGCTCAATGTCGAGATGTGCGACTTCATCCATGACGGCAGAGCCGTGAACCGCCCGAACAACGCGATGGAGATATACCTCACGGAGCTGGGGAGCGAATCGCCGCTTTTGGTGCGTCTTATCATGCAGTCCATCTACAAGCAGGACAAACGCGAGGTGAAGCATATCGGCTGCAAGCGTTTCGGCGTTCAGTACCTCCTCAAAGGCATCTACACGCACAACGGCCTGCTCTATTTCCACACGCAGATAAAGAACGCCTCCAATGTGCCGTTCGACGTGGATTTCATCACGTTCAAGATCGTCGATAAGAAAGTCGCCAAGCGCACGGCCATACAGGAGCAGGTGATTTTTCCCTTGCGTGCCTACAACTACGCCACGCGCGTGGCCGGAAAGGACGACGAGCGCACCGTCTTCACGCTCGACAAGTTCACGATCCCCGACGGTAAATGCCTTGTCGTGGAGCTGAACGAGAAGAATGGAGGCCGCCACCAGTCGTTTACCGTCGAGAATGAAGACCTCGTGCGGGCGAATGTCATCAATGAACTCAAAGTGAAATAAGCCATGAAGCGGTTTCTATTGCTACTTGTCGCGTCGCTTGCCCTCTGTGTGGGGCAAGCCGACGCGCAACGATGCCTCCCCAAGATGCGGGGCATCGAGCTGAAGGCGGGCATGGCCGACGGGTTCTATTCGCACGCGAGCCGTGCCGAGACGGGATACTATTTCGGGGCGGCGCTTGCGACCTACACCAAAGGCGGCAACAAGTGGGTGTTCGGCGGCGAATACCTGCAACGCTATAACCCCTATAAGGAGAGCCGCATACCGACGGCGCAGTTCACGGCAGAGGGCGGGTTTTATTACAATTTCCTCTCCGACGCGCGAAAGATTTTCTTCGTCTATCTCGGCGGGTCGGCACTTGCCGGATATGAAACGGTGAATTGGGGCGACAAGGTGCTGTTCGACGGTTCGCGTCTTACGGGCAAGGATGCCTTCATCTATGGCGGGGCGGTGTCGCTCGAAGTGGAAGCCTATCTTGCCGACCGAATTGCCCTCTTGATGAACTTTCGTGAACGATGCTTGTGGGGTGGCTCTACGGGGCATTTCCACACGCAATATGGAATCGGCCTTAAATTCATCATTAACTGACCGTATGACAATAGATGAGATACGGCAGTTGCCTTTGGAAATCTTTCTGCAACAGCTGGGGTACAATCCGATTATGCAAAAACGAAACGATTTGTGGTACAACGCTCCCTACCGCGAGGAAAGGACTCCTTCGTTCAAAGTCAATACGGACAGGAACGTGTGGTTCGATTTCGGGCTGGGACGCGGCGGCGACATCTTCACCCTTGCCGGAGAACTTGCAGGCAGCTCGGATTTTCTCACGCAGGCGAAATATATCTCTGATGCGGTGGGCGGGAATTTTGTGCCGCGACCTGCTCCCCGACCTGCAAAGGAGCGGGTTTCCGAACCCGCATTTCAGGCGGTCGAGCAAAGAACACTGGATTACAGCGTGCTGAAAGGCTATCTCTCGGAGCGGGGAATCCCCTCCGAAGTAGCCACTCGCCATTGTCGGCAGGTCAGCTACCGCGTACACGGAAAGCCCTATTTCGCCATCGGGTTTCAGAACGTGTCAGGAGGCTGGGAACTGCGCAGCAGGCTGTTCAAGGGGTGCATTCCGCCGAAGGATATTTCCCTCGTGTCGCGGCAGGGGACGCCGACGGATACTTGCGACGTGTTCGAGGGGTTCTTCGATTTTCTTTCAGCCGATACGCTCGGACTGACAGGAGGAAACGATGCGCTGGTGCTTAATTCAGTCGGCAATCTGGACAAGTCGTTCCGCTATCTGGATGGCTACAAGGCCATCAACTGCTATCTGGACAATGACGATGCCGGACGGAAGACATTTGAATCTCTGCGTAACCGATATGCGGATAGAACCATAGATTGTTCGAGGGCTTATGCCAACAGCAAAGACCTGAACGAACATCTGCAAACAAAATTGAGTGAAAAAGTAACGAACAACAAAACATTAAAATTCAGATTATGAGTAAACGTATCAGTATGATAAGATTGGGTATTTCTTTTTTCATCGGGATAGCGGCCTGCCTGCTTTCCTCCTGCGACGACGGGCTGGATATTCAACAGGCATATCCGTTCACGGTAGAAACGATGCCCGTACAGACGAAAATCGTAAAGGGCGAGACCGCCGAAATTCGCTGCGAGCTTAAACGCGAGGGGCGCTATGACGGGGCGCGGTACACGATCCGCTACTTTCAGCCAGACGGCAAAGGGACGCTCCGCATGGACGATGGTACGGTGTTACTGCCCAATGACCGCTATCCGCTCGAACGCGAAGTGTTCCGTCTTTACTATACCTCCGCCTCGACCGACCAGCAAACCATCGACATCTACGTCGAGGACAATTTCGAGCAGGTCGTACAACTGACCTTCGATTTCAATAACGAGAACGAGGAAAAAGAGGAGGTGCAGGAATGATCGACTACGCAAAATACCTGCATAGCAACAAAAGCGATGAGAAATATACCCCGCGATACGCCGTATTGCCGATTATCAAGTATCTGCCTCGAAATGCCGTTGTCTGGTGTCCGTTCGATACGGAAAACAGCGAGTTCGTCATCGCGCTGAAAGAGGCGGGGCACAAGGTCGTGTATTCGCATATCTTCACGGGGCAGAACTTTTTCGAGTATGAGCCGCAGAGGTGGGATATTATCGTCTCCAATCCGCCGTTCAGCAACAAGGCCGATATTTTCAAGCGGTGCTTGTCCTTCGGAAAGCCTTTCGCCTTGTTGATGTCGAATTTCTGGCTGAACGACGCCTCGCCGTGCAGACTGTTCAAAGAACGGGAATTGCAACTGCTTTTGTTCGATAGGCGGGTGGAATATAACGATTTGAACCGAGTGCCTTTCGGGTCGAGCTATTTCTGCCACAAGGTGCTGCCCAAACAGATCGTGTTTGAAAACCTTGAAACGGTCAAGGGTGAAAGGAGCCGAATGTGGGCGGACGTGGAAAAATTCAAGCTGTTTTAGTACATTCGTCTCAACATGAAGAGACCTCCGTCAGTTCGGACTGGCGGAGGTCTTCTTTTTCGAGGCGGGTTCAAGCGACATCGAACAAGGTTAGTTGTTTCGGTTCTAAATACTGCCGTTTGATTTCTTTAAGTTTCGCCATAAGTTTGCGTATCTTCGAGGCGTTGTAGTTGCAACCATCGAAGTGGTGTTCCATTGCATAACTATAATGCTGTTCTAACTTGGCAATGCCTTGTTTTACGGCTGTCTTGTAGTCGCTGATCGGCTCGTCCCAGACCGACGGGTGGCTACCTCCTCCCGCACCGCCTGTACTCCAATCGACCGTAACGGCATACGTGCCGTCTATCGACTGCCCTATATGGATTGTATTGAGTATATCCAATTCTATGCGTTCCACTATGGGTAGCATCCCACGTATCCATCCGTACTCGTCGAATTGTTTAGACGTATAGCCAAAAAGTAATCCGCGTTCGTATGTCCGCACATTAAGGATAATCTGGCGAACGCTGTTTCCGAAGCTCTCGAAATAGGCGATTTGTTCGGTATCGTTCCGCCGGACGGCCAAGAGGTAACGCAGGACTGCGTTACGCTCTATTCGGCACGGGTTGTATTCCAAAATCGCCTCTAATTTCTCTTGTTTGGTACATTCTTGTATAGGTTTCATAATGGGTCTATTTAGGTGGTTGAATTTATGCTGATATGAGATTGGCGACAGGGGTATGGTGTTGCAGCCACTCCTGTACGTATTCCGCGTTGTATTCGGAGGTAATGACCGCCGTGTGTTCACCCGTTTGCGTAAAGCGCGTGCTTTCGTAGCCGTCTATCCACTCTTTGAGCGAGGCCACGCCCCACGCTTCCGCGTCGTCGAAATAGTTGTCCAATGCGCGGATCGGCTCTGCAAAGGTTACTATCAATGTCCGGTAATTTGCTGTATTCTCTTTCATCGTTCGTCTATTTATTGTTTCTATTATTCAACCATATATCCCGTTTTGCTCGGCACTCCTCCAATGTCGGGGCGACGCAGGAGAACAATTCGCCGTCCGTGTCGCGGTAGTCGTATTGACAAAGCCTTTTTTTTCTGCGTGGGGAAAGAGTGAGGGTAAAATACTCGTGGCGTTCCTCTGCGGTCAGGCAAACCGACACACCGTTTACAGTCATTTTATTTTTCATTGTCGTAATCTTTTAGGGGTTAAAACTCTGCTTTCATTAGTCTGCACTCGAAATACTTTGTCCGGTCGCTGGCCTTACGTTGATGCACCCACAGATGATGCGCTCCGAAACCGTACATGAAATAGTCGTCGAGCGGTACTTGTGTTTTCAGTTTCTCGATGCCTTTGCGCAGGCTGTTCTCGTCGTCGGCGAAAAGAATCGTGTTCACCAGACGTAAATAAACCTCTGTTGCTTCGTCGCAATAAGGACAAAAAAATGTTTCAATCGTTACTTTCATAATTCTATGTAATTAAAGTGTTAATAACCAAACCAAAATCCCGATGACGCACACGAGGAAAATGCCGAACAGAACAATGCTCCATATCGTTTGCAATACGTTGCATACAAGGCTTTCGGCCACTCCAACGGCAAAGTAAATCACCCACAGAAAGAGGGCACAAGGAACGGCGAAAAGGGCACGTATAGCTGTTTTGACAATCGTTGCAGGTTTCATGATTTTTGTTTTTTGATGCGGATTTGAGAGTGGAGGGAGTGAGTTTCTTATCCTAATCTGCCGCTCGTTTATCCGACTTTTTTTTTATGCGTCTTTCGGTCGTATCGGTCGTTTCGTTTCAGGGGCTTGTCGGTGTAGAGGTTAGGACGTACAAGGTTTTTGAGAACAAATACCTCGTGGCCGCAGGGCGCAGGGAAGATTTTTCGCAAAACCACAAGGCTCGACCTTGTACGACCGTCAAGACCTCGTAAACACCTTTGCACCTGCAACGGAAGGACAGCAGATACGATGGGAAGACTGCGAAAATGGAGGTAAACGAATTATTAGGCAGATTCGAGAATGTATGAATAATATATGTCAAATACTTATGTTGGACATTAGGCCTCTATTTAAAACAGCTCTATCAGTTGCCACTATATTTGTTTTTTCTATCTTTGCAGAAGATAGAGAATTGAGTATAATTAAAAGAGAGATTAAAGAGTTTACAATATGAAAGTAGTAAACCAAACTATAAATTTGAGTGGATTTGTTTCTAATATAGAAATTGATCCAGATGAGTATTTACTACCTCTTCAAGAGGTAATTGTAAACTCCATTCAAAGTATTGAAGATAAACCAGACTCAAGTCAATCTTCGATTGGTATAAAAATTATTAGAGCGACAGAACCTGTTTTGTCTGAAGAAGAGTTTGGAGAGCCGTATTATTCAATTACGGGCTTTGAAGTAACAGACAATGGTGTAGGGTTTGTAGAGAAAAGATTTAGGGCATTTAATGAAATTTATACTGATATAAATAAAGCAAAGGGTTGTAAAGGAGTTGGCCGGTATTCTGTTTTAGCTTGCTTCCAAGATATGGAAGTAGATAGCACTTATTATGAAGATAATGAATGGAGAAGGAGGGTTTTCAAATTTACTGCAAAAGATGGTGTTGTTATAGACAAAGATTTGGCAGAACTCCAAGTTGAACAAGAAGTGTTATCTACAAAAGTGCGATTAAATAATTACAAAAAGGATTTTATTGGCTATATCAACAAGAATAAAATTTCTATAAAAGAAATTTCAGAAGCAATAATACATCATTGTATGTTGTATTTTACTTCTAATAATGTCCCTCTAATAAGAATTTATTATGATGAAGATAAAGACAATGCTATTGTCTTGAATAATCTTTTTAGTGAAGTGATTAAATTTGATAGAGAGCCTCAAAATACTAATATTGATGGAGAAGATTCTCCTTTTACATTAAATTATATTCGAAACTATGCCAATAGAGCACACTCCATGCATTTGTGTGCTAATAAGCGAGAAGTGGGAAAAAAAATTTCATTGTCGTCGTATATTCCTTCATTTGTAAGGCCGTTACAAGATAATTTAGATAAAAAATATTACCTTTCAGTATATGTTACGGGTGATCTGTTGGATCGGCGTGTAAATAGCCAACGTACTAAATTTTCAATTCCACTAAAGAAAGATGATGATAATGCTATTTTCAATTCAATATGCTTACAAGATATTTTTAATAGCATATCAGAGAATGTAAAAAAGGAATATAAAAAGAATATTGAGGAAGCAGAAAAAGAAAAAGATGATCGTATTAGGAATTATATTCTTGATAAAAAGAAACCTCGTTTAGCATATCGGCATTTAATTGGCATTGATGGAGCATTTGATAATATTCCAGCAGATGCAACAGATGAACGAATAGAAGTAGAATTACATAAAAAGACTTTTCAATTAGAACAAAAAAGAGCCAAAGCATTTGACAAGGCATTTGCAAAAAAGAAATATGACAAAGAAGAGTTTTCTAATATAATTCAATCTGTTCTTTCTGAAGAGGCAAAATTTTCGGCAGATAAATTAGCCGATTTGATGATTCGAAGGAAATCAGTTCTTAAATTATTCAGGAAATATCTTGAATGGAGGAATGATGACAAAGAGTATATGCTCGAAAAAGACTTGCATAACATAATTTTTACAATGGGAGCTGAAACAGATGTTATGCCACAAGAATATCACAATTTATGGCTTTTAGATGAAAGGTTGGCATTTCATAGATATACAACTTCCGATAGAGCACTATGTACTAATCGACATATAGATAGCGATAGTAAAAAAGAAACAGATCTTTTAATTTATGATTTTCCTTGGGCTTTTACAGATAATCCCAATCATGTAAATTCTTTAGTTATTTTTGAATTTAAACGTCCCGGTCGGGATATGAATACCTCTGAAGATAAAAAATTAGATAGTCAAGTTTTGGAGTATTTTGAGAAACTATTAGAAAGCAAGGCTAAAAGCGATAAAGGGAAGCTGTTAAATATCCAAAAAACTACACCCAAATTTGGGTATGTAATATGTGATTTACATAAAGATTTAGTTGATTACAATCAAGATTTTAATGGATTTATGACAACTCCATATGGTACATTATTTAAGATTAACAGTAATCTCAATATGTATATTGAAGTAATGGATTATGATACGATGCTTGACTTTGCTGAAAAAAGGCATGATAGTTTTTTTCAGGCATTAGGAATTGATAATTTGTAAAAAGCACTTGGAATAATAAATATTAAATGTTACTTTTGCAAAGTAATGAAGAAAAACGGGCAGACAAGAAGAAGTCATTAGGCGACTATGACAGACAAAATACCGTTACTAAATCGTTACAAGCGTACTTTTTGAAATAGTTATCACCTTGATAATAAGGATTTTCGGAGAGGCTGGTTCATAACCCTGTCTCTCCGCGAAAGTAGAAAAGTTAAAGTTGTAGATTCTTGAATTTGAACGATTCAAGAATTTTTCTTTTTCTAGTATTTTCCTTCATCTTTTCAAGGAGCTTATGTTAAATTGGAATCCGGTAAT
>SKEC01002599.1_pt1 | contig 11858 bp, 8 predicted proteins | sample 4826641 | NCBI WGS metagenome assembly SKEC01 (sample SAMN11008819, study PRJNA524170) | human gut metagenome | biome: Human fecal sample; material: Feces; isolation source: fecal sample from pouch patient p18, p21 | host: Homo sapiens | place: Israel: Tel-Aviv | collected 2015-12-22
GGAGTAAACAGCTTTGCAAACAGCAAAAAACTGGCAAATGTGACTTTCAAAGGAACAAAAGCAGTGAAAGTCGGAAGCAAGGCATTTAAAGGAACATCTGCGAAAATGAAAGTCGTTATACCGAAGAAAATGTCTAAAAAGACGCGGAATACTCTGAAGAAAAATCTGAAAAAAGCAGGTATCAGCAAAAAAACGGTTTATAAAAAGAAATAAATACTAAAAACTATAAAATGCAAAGAGATGCAGCCGAAGTTGCATCTCTTTTGTACTTTCTTTATTCTTATATGCAAGGCGAATGCCGCAAGATTTGGTATGCGGTTCTGAGTGCTGCAGCAATAAAAAAATTCCGCAGAACAGAAAAAGTTTCTGTTTTACGGAATCTTAAAAATCAGGCAAATTTACCGCTCATTTTTATATTTTTCCAGAAGCTTGTGAATCTTATCCGTTGGAGACTGTACACTGGAAATGGATACATTGTGGTTCAGGGCATCGATGATGGATGCCAGGAATTTGCTCATATCTGCTTCCTGATAATAAGGGCGGGTCAGCAGTTCCTGCGGACGATAATTCAGATTTGTAGTTACGACTTTGCTGATGTAGCCTTTTTCGTAATATTCATCGAATTTCGCCAGACCGTCGGTGAAAAGACCAAACGTTGTGCAGACAAAAACACGACCTGCCTCACGCTCTTTTAACTGCTTGGCAACATCCAGCATACTTTCACCGGAAGAGATCATGTCATCAATAATGATCACATCTTTTCCTTTTACATCATCGCCGAGAAATTCATGGGCAACGATCGGGTTCTTTCCGTTGACAACGGTAGAGTAATCACGTCTCTTGTAGAACATACCCATGTCAACGCCGAGAATATTGGAAAAATAAACAGCACGTCCCATAGCTCCTTCATCCGGGCTGATGATCATCAGATGATCGTTATCGATCACAAAATCCGGTACGGAATTTACCAGTGCTTTTAAGAACTGATAGGTAGGCATGAAAGAATCAAAACCATGCAGAGGAATGCTGTTGGATACACGAGGATCGTGTGCATCAAACGTCAGAATATTGCTGACACCCATGTCAACCAGTTCCTGGAGCATCAGAGCACAGTCAAGAGACTCTCTTTTGGAACGTTTATGCTGTCTTCCCTCGTATAAAAATGGCATGATGACATTGATACGTCTTGCCTTTCCGTCAGCAGCGGAAATGATACGTTTCAGATCCTGATAGTGATTGTCCGGAGACATATGATTTTCATAGCCATTTACACGATAAGTCAGGCTGTAGTTTGTAACATCTACCATAATAAAAAGGTCGCAGCCACGTACAGATTCTTTCAGAACGCCTTTTCCTTCGCCGCTTCCGAAACGTGGGCATTCACACTCCAGCAGATAAGAATCTGCACAGTAACCCTGCAGACTGTCAGCCTGTCCTACATTGGTCGGAGATTCGTGACGGAAGGATACCAGATAGTTGTTGACCTGATCTGCAAGAGTTCTGCATCCTTCCAGTGAAGCCAGTTTCAAAGGAGCAACAGGAATCGACTGAATGAGCGGTTCTAAGTTTGCCATATTTACCTCCTAATGCCGCAATTGCCGCATATCTTAAAATTTAACCCATGGATGCTTCGCATTTTGTGCATCCTTATCATGTTAGTTATAACATTTCGGAATTGGTGCGTCAAGAAAATTGTAGGATTTTGTAAAAACTATGTAAAGAAAAATTTCGCTTGCTTGTATTTAATGACTCTTGTATACTTGATAATATGCGGATGGTGTTTACAGGCATCATCCAAAGCTCAGACCATAAAAGTGGTTTGTATTTAGGACAATAAGCGGGAATCCTCGGCAATTCAATTACCGAGATGAAAGTGCAGGAGTGTGCATATCTGCACAATGCAAACAGTATAATAATCCTCATCCTCTGTTAAAATATAAATATAAAAAATAAATGTCGTAACCGGTATATAATAAAAACGAAAATATGTTCGGATAATTATTGCACATTACAATTCAATATGATATACTATATGTATGAAAGAAAATCTAATACATTATAGGACTTGCGTGTGTAATATCAACTACCATATGGTATGGTCAGTGAAATACCGACGGAAGATATTAAACTCAGGAATTGAGGAATACCTAAAGGAACTGGTGCAGCAGATTGCTGAGGACAAGGGCTTTACTGTTCATTTATTTGAACGCAGAGAACCATTCCCCCGCTTCAAGTGTGCAGAGCACTAAGCGACTGCGTTCATGAGCAAGTAGCGAAGCGGATTGTGAATGTCCGCTTTACTGTGGTGAAGGAGACCATGTCCACTGCTTTGTAACAGCTCCACCAAAGCTGTCCATAACAGCAATTGTCAAGTATCTGAAGGGGATTACCGGCAGAAAACTGTTCGAACGTTTTCCGAAAATAAGAAACCAGCTATGGAAGGGAGAGCTGTGGAACCATTCCTATTATGTGGAAACGATCGGATCTGTATCTGAGGAGAATATCCGCCGTTATATTGAACATCAGAGCAAGTCGTATTAAGTTAAAGCGGACTGTAAATACCGATCCGCGTTACTGTCTGATGGGAGGGAGAGGGATGCTGCTGTCACACAGAACATCTGTAAAAATCCGGCCGGAATATTCCAATATCATAGGGCATATGTGTTATGCAGCTTCCAAACTCTGGAATATCTGCAACTATGAACGGCATCATTATAAAGAGCTGGGACTGGAAAAATATCCTGATTGGTATTATCAGAAAAAAACACATAAAGGAAATCTATGGTATAAACAGCTTCCGTCACAGACAGCACAGGAGACCTGCAAGCAGCTGGATAAAGCATGGAAATCTTTTTATGTCCTGAAAAAGACCGGAGGGATCAAAGATCCAAAACCGCCCCATTTTAAACAGGGCAATATCCCGGTTACATACATGCAGATGGGGATCCGGCATGAGAAAGGTTCAGACCAGCTGCGTCTGTCTCTGCCAAAGGATCTGAAAAGCTACATGGAAGAAACATACGGGATCCATGATAAATTTCTATATCTTGAAAATAAGATTTTCAGGAACATGGACCATATAAAGCAGCTGCGGATCTATCCACCGGAAAACGGAAAATGCGACCTTATTGTTATCTATGAGATGGAAGAGCCGGAACAGCTTTCCCAGAATGGACATTATTTATCTATTGATCCTGGACTTCATAATCTGATGACCTGTTATGATTCCGGAAATGGCCGAGCTTTTATTCTGGGAAGAAAGTATCTTTCCCTGGAAAGATATTTTCATAAAGAAATCGCCAGAGTTCAGTCTGTATGGTATGCACAGCAATCAGAAAGAGGAATAAAATATCCAAAAACATCGGAACATATCCAGCGGCTTTACAGGAAAAAGCAGAATGCAGTGAAGGATTACCTTCATAAAGTAACCAGATGGATCGCAGAATACTGCAGAAAAGAAGATATCCGCTGTGTAGTTGTGGGAGACATTCGAAATATCCGTAAAGAAAAAGATATGGGACATAAGACCAACCAGAAGCTTCACAGCCTGCCATATAACAGGCTGTATATCATGCTGGAATATAAACTAAAACGGTATGGAATACAATTGATAAAGCAGGAAGAAAGCTATACCAGCCAGTGCAGCCCGTTATCACCAGAAGTATCAAAAAGATATGCAGAAGCATCAAACCGAAAAGCGCGGGGTATGTATATAACTGACGGAGAAAGATACAATGCAGATGCGGTAGGCGCATTTAATATCCTGCGAAAATATCTTTCCGTATCCGGAAAGCATAAGAAACTGTCCGTATCCGGACTAAAAAATCCAGAAATAGTAAAAGTAGCTGCATAGCCGAAAGGCAAGCAGTATTGGTGTTATGGATGCACCCTGAAAAAAGGCGGTATCCCGCCAGATTTCAGATGCTCTGGTAACTCAGTTACCGAGTAGTTCACAACATAAAATGGAAACGAATCGTATTTATCGGAAAGGAGACAGAAAATCATGATTTATATAGGAAGCCATATTTCGTCTTCCAAAGGCTATGCTGCCATGGGCAGACAGGCATTAAAGCTTGGAGCGGATACGTTTGCCTTTTTCACACGCAATCCGAGAGGCGGAAGTGCGAAGGAAATCAGACAGGAAGATGTGGATAAATTTTTGAAAATTGCAAAAGAGGGTGGATTGGGGAAACTGGTGGCACATGCACCTTATACTTTAAATGCCTGTGCATCCAGAGAAGAAGTACGTACCTTTGCCAGAGAGGCATTTGCCGATGACCTGAGGCGTATGGAATACATTCCGGGAAATTATTATAATTTTCATCCGGGAAGCCATGTCGGTCAGGGAACCGAGGAAGGAATCCGCCTGATTTCGGAAATGCTCAACGAAAATCTGAAAAAAGAACAGACAACAACAGTACTTCTGGAGACAATGGCGGGAAAAGGAACAGAAGTCGGCAGAACGTTTGAAGAGCTGCAAAGTATCATGGAAAAGGTTCAACTTTCCGACAAACTGGGCGTGTGTCTGGATACCTGCCATGTATGGGATGCCGGTTATGATATCGTAAATGATCTCGATGAAGTATTAGAAGAATTTGACCGGGTGATCGGTCTGAAGAGATTGAAAGCGATCCATATCAATGACAGCTTAAATGAGAGAGGCAGCCACAAAGACCGCCATGCAAGGATCGGAGAAGGTAAGATCGGATTTCCGGCATTTGAGCGGATCGTGCGACATCCACACCTTCAGGGGCTGCCGTTTATCCTGGAAACACCGAACGATGAGGAAGGCTGGGCAAAAGAAATTGAGATGCTCCGAAGAGCATCCCAGGATCAGTAAATATCCGGCAGTGTCAGATTAACATTTTTCCGGTTCCGGATAATCAACGCCGAATGTATCAACGGTGATTGTGCGGATTACCTGAGGATCGAGCGGAGCATCGTTCCAGTCGGTATCTGTCTCAGCAATTTTATTTACAACATCAAGACCATCGGTCACTTTACCAAAGGCAGCATATGCACCGTCGAGGTGTGGTGCTGCTTTGTGCATAATGAAGAACTGAGAGCCGGCAGAATCCGGATGCATAGCACGGGCCATGGACAGAACACCTGCTTCATGTTTCAGCGGATTATGGAAGCCATTTTGGGAAAATTCGCCGCGGATGGTGTAGCCAGGACCGCCGGTACCATTTCCCAGAGGGCAGCCGCCCTGGATCATGAAACCTTCGATGACTCTGTGGAAAGTCAGACCGTCATAAAAGCCTTTTTTCACCAGGCTGATGAAGTTGTTTACAGAAACTGGTGCGATTTCCGGATAAAGCTCAGCTTTGATCACATCGCCGTTGTCCATGGTAATTGTAATAACTGGATTTTGAGCCATAATTGTATACTTCCTTTCTAAAATGCGGTATAATGATAAAATGCTAGGGTAAAAGATCAAAATGTCGTTCTTGCTTGCAAGATAAGACATTTGAGCTTGTAACCCGCTAAAACATGAGGAAGCAGCGATTTACAACGTAAATCTGCGAATTCCGAATGTTTTATAGAATTGTGGGAGTTACATTGTAACGGAGCAATTCGTGGGCATTTTGTAGGATATACCTTCAACAGATATATCCTAGAAAGTATATCATGCAAATTTGCAGGAGACAAGGAGATTTTCAGAGGGGACGCTATCTATGAAAACAGTCGTATTTCATTTACAGGCGAAAACATGTGAAAAAGACATTTCAAAGTTAAAAGAAGAAATATTATCTTATAATATAAGAATCGAAGAAAAAGAACTTTCCGAGGTAAAAGAAGAAAAAGACAGTATTCTGGCGATTACGGATCAGTTTTTGGATGTTGATTATGCGAAGGAACACAACATCGCAGTTATTTTCTATGAGACACCGGGAACGAACCGCAGTGTGTCCGGTGTGGACATGGTCGTGCAGGGATTTGAAGAGCTGAATGTAGAGTATCTGCAGCTTATTTATATGCGACATCACGGATTGCCGTGGATCATTGCAAAGACGGATCGGATCTGCATCCGCGAGAGCGTGGAGGGGGATCTTACGGCTTTTCGGAAGCTCTACCAGGAAGAAGGGATGCTGGATTATCTGCCGAATCCGGAGTTTGAAGGTGAGGAAGGAAGAGAAAACTTTCGTCATTATATCCGTAGCATGTACCGTTTTTATAATTACGGGATCTGGACAGTGCTCGAGCGAAAAAGCGGTGCAATTATCGGAAGAGTCGGCATTGAAAACGGAGAATATCAGGGACAGAGCGTACTGGAACTTGGCTATCTGATCGGGAAAGACTGGCGGCGACAGGGATTTGCAAGAGAAGCTGTTTCGATGACGGAACGGTTTGCAGCGGAAGTTTTGCAGGCGGATTCACTCCATGCTTTTATTCACCCGCAAAATGAATCATCTATTGCATTTATTAAAGCAATTGGATACGAAAAACTGGAACTGCCAGGAGAGGACGGAGTTCTGGTCTGGCAAAAAAATCTGCAAAAGGGCAGAATTTAGAAAAAGTTTAGAAAAATTTCTCCGGATTGTTTAGAAAGAGCGATTAATATGAAATAGCTCTCGCAGATGAATGAGCTTAAAAACAAAAGAGGTGGAAAAATGCAAATCGAATTTCAGATTTTAGATGCACTGCAAAAGATACATACGCCAGTTCTGGATGGCGTGATGTGTCTGATCACATCACTTGGAAATGCCGGGATCATCTGGATTTTACTGACCATTGCCCTGCTGATTAATCCAAAGATCAGAAGAACAAAAGACGGAACAGCGTGCAGACTTTTCGGGGAATCCGGCAGACGAAGCGGATGTATTTTGCTTGCAGCACTGATTCTTGACCTGATTCTGTGCAACGGTATTTTAAAAAATCTGTTTCACAGAGTACGGCCGTATGACATCAGAACATCCATCGAACTTCTGGTAAAAAGACCGCTGGATTATTCATTTCCGTCCGGACATACGGCAGCTTCCTTTACTGCGGTGGTGGCACTTTCTTTTGCCGGTGAGAAAAGGGCATGGAAAGCGGCATTGGTTCTTGCATGTCTGATCGCATTTTCCAGAATGTATCTGTATGTACACTATCCGACTGATGTGCTCGGCGGTGTGCTTGTGGGCATCCTGGCAGGATATGGCGGATACCGGGTGGTGAAAGCACTGGAACAGTATAAAAAGGAAAAATAATACAGCATTTTACGAAAGCCCCGTTCTGTGGTATGATAACAGTCAGATTATTACACTACAGAAAGGGGCATTTTCAATGGGAGATACCTCAAAATATAAAGAAGAAAAACAGATCGCACTCGGGATCCTGGCTCATGTGGATGCCGGAAAGACGACACTCTCCGAATCCATGCTGCACAAGGGCGGTATTGTGGACAATATAGGCAGAGTCGATAAAAAGAATGCCTTTCTCGATAATTACGAACTGGAAAAGGAGCGGGGCATCACAATCTTTTCCAAGCAGGCGGTGTTTCGGATTGGAAATATGAGAGTAACGCTTCTGGATACACCGGGACATATTGATTTTTCGGCGGAGATGGAGCGGACGCTTCAGGTGCTTGACTATGCGGTGCTTGTCATCAACGGGGCGGACGGTGTGCAGGGACATACCAGAACGCTCTGGAGACTCCTGGAGCGTTATCAGATCCCGGTGTTTTTGTTTATCAACAAAATGGATCAGTTCAAAGGAAATGATGAGGAAAAGCAGGAAGAGCAGGAGCGTCTCCTTGCCAGTCTTCAGAAAGAGCTGAGTACTTCTTGCCTTGATTTTGGCGGAGAATGGGATGCGGCATTTCTGGAGAACCTGGCTTTGTGTGAGGAAGAGGTGCTGGAGCATTATCTGGAATCGGGAGAAGTAGAAGAGGCAGATATTGTAAAAATGGTCGCACAGCGGAAAGTATTTCCATGCTATTTTGGTTCTGCATTGAAAGAGGAAGGTGTGGACAAATTTCTGAAAGGTGTGGAAACTTATACGGCAGAAAGAAAATACGGGGATAAGTTTGCAGCCAGAGTTTTCAAGATTGCAAGAGATGCACAGGGAAACCGGCTGACCTACCTCAAAGTGACCGGCGGCGTGCTGAAGGTCAAGATGCTGCTCAAAGGTGAAAATCGCAATGCAGAGGAGACGGAGATCTGGGAAGAAAAGGTCGACCAGATCCGCATTTATTCCGGGGCACGTTACGAGATGGTACAGGAGGCGAAAGCGGGGACGGTCTGTGCAGTCACCGGGCTGGAGCACACGTTTGCAGGGGAAGGGCTCGGCGAGGAAGGAGACAGTACGATCCCGCTGCTGGAGCCGGTGATCTCCTACAAAATCGAACTGCCGCCGGAGTGCGATGCACATCAGATGCTTCGCAAACTGCGTCAGCTGGAGGAAGAAGAACCGCAGCTTCATATTGTATGGGAGGAGCAGAGTTCTGAGATCCATGCAAAGCTGATGGGAGATGTGCAGATTGAGATTTTGAAGAGTCTGATCAAAGAACGGTTTGGCGTAGTGGTTGATTTCGGAGAGGGCAGCATTGTTTACAAAGAGACGATCGCGGGACCGGTGGAAGGCATCGGACATTTTGAGCCGCTGCGTCACTATGCGGAGGTGCATTTGCTTCTGGAGCCTCTGGAGCGGGGAAGCGGCGTTCAGTTTGATACGGATTGCAGCGAAGATCTGCTGGACCGGAACTGGCAGCGGCTGATCCTTACGCATCTGGAGGAAAAAGAGCATATCGGTGTGCTGACCGGTTCGGCGATCACAGATATCAAGATTACATTGATTGCAGGAAGGGCACATCAGAAACACACCGAGGGCGGTGATTTCCGTCAGGCGACGTATCGTGCCGTGCGTCAGGGACTGAAGCGTGCCAGAAGTATTCTGCTGGAGCCGTGTTATGAGTTCTGTCTGGAGATTCCGATGGAGAATGTCGGAAGAGCGATGACGGATCTTCAGAATATGGGGGCAGATTTTGAGCAGCCGATGATCGAGGACAAGATGGCAGGCATCAAAGGCCGGGCTCCGGTTTCTACAATGCGTGGTTATCAGAAAGAAGTTATTTCCTACACAAGAGGATTTGGAAATCTGGTCTGCAGTTTTGGCGGTTATATCGAATGTCACAATGCAGAAGAAGTGATCGCGGCATATGATTATGATTCGGAGCATGATCTGATGAATCCGACCGGATCGGTATTCTGTGCACACGGAGCCGGATTTGTCGTTCCGTGGGATCAGGTTCCAGACTATATGCATCTGGAAGAACGCAGGATCGCAGATACGCAGTCAGCAGATGGGGAACAGGCATCTGATGATAAAAAGAGAAGCGAAAGTGGACAGGCAGACGGCAGCTGGATCAGTTCCGCAGAATACAAAAAGCGACAGGCAGATTACTGGAGGGGCGAAAAAGAGCTGGAAGAGATTTTTGCCCGCACGTACGGAGAAGTTAAAAGAAGGCTTCCGTCCGAGCAGGAATATCGCAGAGTACATGTCACAGCTTCCGAGCCGGTCTATCGTCCTGCAAAACCGAAAAAAGCGGAAAAAGAATACCTTCTGGTGGACGGTTACAACATTATTTTCGCCTGGGAAGAGTTAAAAGAGCTGTCAAAGATCAACATTGACAGTGCGAGAGACCGCCTGAAAGATATTTTGTGCAATTATCAGGGGTATCGCAAGTGTACGCTGATCCTGGTATTTGATGCTTACCGTGTGAAAGGACACCGGGAGGAGATCACAAAATATCACAATATCCATGTGGTCTATACAAAAGAGGCAGAAACAGCCGATATGTTTATCGAAAAGACCGTTCATGCGATCGGCAGGAAATATCAGGTTACAGTAGCAACTTCCGACGGACTGGAACAGGTGATCATCATGGGACAGGGCGGAAAGAGGCTGTCAGCTGCCGGACTCAAAGAAGAAGTCGATATGGCGGCAGCTCAGATGAAAGAACATCTGGAGGCGGCGAAGCCAAAAACAAAAACCTATCTTGGGGAATATTTTCCGGAAGATTCTGGAAAAGCAGAGTAAAATTTTTTGCCGGACAGAAGCCCGGAAAAATGAATATCATATAAAACATAGTATAAATGTCATATAGTGAGGTATCGAAAATGAAAATGGCAGAAGAGCTTCAAAGAGAGCTCCGCAGTATCAACCGTAAAAGTTATCCGGCGTACAAGGGGCTGAAAGGGGCATATCAGTTCCCGGATTACCAGCTTTTTATCGAGCATGTGCAGGGTGATCCATTCGCAGCACCGTCCGCGCTGCGGATTTTTGTGCCGCACAGCAAGGCAAAATTTCCGGAAAGATATTATTGGGATAAGTGCAGCAAGGTTGCATTGCAGGATGCTTTGCTCCGACGTTTTGCGGAAATATCCGCAAAATTCTGTTACCAGGCAAAAGGCTCCGGTAAGAGCGGTGTGATCCAGGTCAGTCACTGCGGACAGGAAGTTCTGGAGCGAACTGCCTGTGAGATCACAAAGGAAGGCATCCACATCCGCTTTTTTGTCGGTTTTCCGGCAAATGGACGCACGATCAATTCCGGCGAACTGGAAAAGATTCTGTTTGTGTATCTTCCGAAGTGCGTGGAAATGTCTCTGTATCACAGAAAAGTTCCGGAAAGAGAGACCGAGCAGGTGATCTGTTTAAAAGAGGATCAGAGGGTAATAAGGGAAGAATTAAAGAAAAGAGGTCTGATCGCATTTGTGGCAAATGGTTCGATTCTGCCAAGACAGAGCGGAAATTCTGATCTGCCGATGAAGGATGCCGTCCCGTTTCAGTCCCCAAAGAGCATGGAAATCACCATACAGCTTCGACATCGTGGTTCGATCACAGGTATGGGTATCAGAAAAGGGATCACGCTGATCGCCGGCGGCGGTTATCATGGAAAATCGACGCTGCTTGAGGCACTCGAAAAAGGCGTTTACGATCACATCGCCGGAGATGGAAGAGAATTTGTGATCACGGATGATACTGCCTGGAAACTTCGGGCGGAGGATGGCAGAAAGATCAAGGATGTCGATATTTCGCTGTTTATCAATCATCTTCCAAATGGGAGAAATACCAGAAGATTTTCTACCCTGGATGCCAGCGGCAGTACCTCACAGGCGGCAAATATTATAGAAGCGATCGAGGCGAAAAGCCAGGTTCTGCTGATTGATGAAGACACTTCCGCAACGAATTTTATGGTGCGTGATGAGCTGATGCAGCGTGTGATCCAGAAGGACAAGGAGCCGATCACGCCGTTTCTGGAGCGGGCGAGAGATCTCTATGAAAAGGCAGGCATCTCTACGATCTTGGTAGTCGGAAGCCGTGGTTCGTATTTTTATATCGCAGATCAGATCATTCAGATGGACAATTACTGTCCGGTGGATATTACAGAGAAAACCAGAAAACTGCTGAAAGAATATAAAAAACCGGACTGTGAGGCAAAAGGCTTTGCACTGCCGTCTGAAAAAAGAAGTATATCCTTTGGAAGCTCTGTGGTACGAAGGAAAAATTACCGCGGAACCGGTATGGTAGAAGAACACGAAAAATTAAAAGTGATGGGAAGAGAAAGTCTGATGCTTGGCAAAGAACAGCTGGATCTTCGCTATCTGGAACAGCTTGCGGACCGGGAACAGACCCAGACACTGGGGTATCTTCTCAAATATGCAAAAGAGCAGTACAGCGGCAAAACAACAGATCTTACGGCACTGATGGAATCCCTGATCCGGAAACTGGAAAAAGAAGGGATCGGAAGTGTGAGCGGGCAGAAAGAAATTCCGGCCGGGATGGCAATGCCACGAAGACAGGAGATTTATGCGTGCTTTAATCGCTTCTGACCATGGCATCTTTGAATCGTTACAAAAATATTACAAATATTT
>SKEC01002603.1_pt1 | contig 11848 bp, 6 predicted proteins | sample 4826641 | NCBI WGS metagenome assembly SKEC01 (sample SAMN11008819, study PRJNA524170) | human gut metagenome | biome: Human fecal sample; material: Feces; isolation source: fecal sample from pouch patient p18, p21 | host: Homo sapiens | place: Israel: Tel-Aviv | collected 2015-12-22
TAATAGTACATCATGGAGAAGGTAAGCTTGTGATAATCGCGGCTTCTGTATTCCGGTGCGGTGCGGAAGTAGTCAAGTGTATCGTTCATCCAGCCCATATCCCATTTGTAATCGAATCCAAGTCCGCCCTGATCTACAGGTTTTGTGACACCTTCAAAAGAGGTGGAATCTTCGGCGGAGAGCATGGCTGTCGGATGCATTGTCTTTAATCCGCGGTTCATTTCACGGATAAAATCCACCGCATTATTGTTAACACCTCTTGCAGGTTCGCCCTGCCAGTAGATGATACGGCTGATGGCATCCATGCGGATTCCGTCTACGTGATAGACACTTAGCCAGTAATTTGCAGCAGACTGAAGGAAGCTTCGGACTTCGCCTCTGGAGTGCATAAAGTTACAGCTGCCCCATTCGCTGACACCGACATCCTGGTGTGGATATTCATAGAGTGCAGTTCCGTCATAGTCGGACAGTGCATAGTGATCAACGGCAAAATGTACCGGTACAAAATCCATGATGACACCGATGTCATTCTTATGGCAGGCATCGATGAATTTCATCAGTTCTTCGGCAGTTCCGTAGCGGGCGGTCGGACTGAAGAATCCAGTGTTCTGATATCCCCAGGATTCATCACATGGATGTTCGCTGAGCGGCATAATCTCAATATAATTGTAATCATTTTCTTTCAGATAAGGAATCAGGATATCGATCATTTCCACATAAGTATACCAGTCGTCTGCTTTTTCAGAAGGCTTTTTAAATGATCCGAAATGCAGTTCATAGATGTTCAGCGGCTTGTCCTTGCATACCGAACGCTTCTGCATCCATTTGCTGTCTTTGAATTTATAGTGGGACAGATCGCGGATGATGGAAGCAAAGGCCGGGCGTAGTTCCATGCCGAAGCCATAAGGATCGCAGTGCTCCACGCAGCTTCCGTCCTGTCTGTAAATGCGGTATTTGTACATCATACCCGGTTTTGCTCCCCTGGCATAGCATTCCCAAAAATTGCCGTCATAAGTTTTGTTCAGTTCCCATTCCTGCCAGTCGTTAAATTCCCCAATGACTGTAATGCGTGATGCGGCAGGTGCAAAGGTACGGAATGTGGTTCCGTCTTTGTCCGGGTGTGCGCCGAGAAATTCATAAGCGTCGAATATTTTTCCTGTGTAAAATCCGTAAAAATCCATATTAACCTCCGTGAAAATGCAACGTAAAAGATTAACTGTCGAAAAGATAATGGACAGTAGTTGCTTTTTTGATTTATAATCATATTATAAGAAAAATGCGAGGAGGTATCCACCAACAAAACCGACGAAAGGATGGATAACCGACGAATATGAGAAAGTGTTGGGAAATGGGAGGTAAGATGGATCTTAGAATTGAGAAAACAGAGCGGGGAATCAAGAACGCATTTATCGAACTGCGTTCCAGGAAACCTTTGGAAAAGATAACAGTAAAAGAACTATGTGAAAGCGCAAGAATCAATAAGTCTACCTTTTATGCGCATTATAAAGATATCTACGATTTGTCAGATGCGATGGAAGAAGAAGTAGTACAGTCGATTGCGAACAGTATCCAGCATCCGGAATATCTGCTGGAGCATCCGGCAGAGTTTGCACGGGAACTTCTGATGGCTTATGTATCGCAGAATTCCCTGACGGCGATTTTATTTTCCGGCAGTCAGGCGAATCATTTTGCGGATAGTATCGAGCGGAGCATCAAGCAGATGATCTTTGAAAAATACCCGGAATTGAAAGAAGATACAGCAATGAATGTGATGCTCAGCTATTGTATCCAGGGAAGCTACCACGCTTACCAGAAGAATCGGAGCGGAGATATCATGACGGTGATCGATGTGATCGCAGGGATGACGGGAGCGATTCGATCGATGTATGAAGAACGATTGGGGGAAAGCAGATCATGAATCTGGAACAGCCGTGTATCCGCATTTCGGTGCGGAATCTGGTGGAATTTATATTAAGACATGGAGATATTGACAACCGGACCGGAGGGGCAGATAAGGATGCCATGCAGCAGGGCAGCCGCATACATCGGAAAATCCAGAGACAGCAGGGGGCAGAGTACCGTGCAGAAGTTCCGTTAAGATATCAGATCCCGTGTGATGGATTTATCCTGAGTGTAGAAGGAAGAGCGGACGGAATCATACAACTTCCGAAGCGTGTGGTGGTCGACGAGATCAAAGGTGTATTTAAAGATCTGAAACGTCTGGAAGAGCCACAGCTTTTGCATCTGGCACAGGCAAAATGCTATGCATATATTTATGCAGAACAAAATAATCTGGAAGAGATCGGAGTGCAGATGACGTATTGTAATCTGGATACCGAAGAGATCCGCAGATTCCGCGAGACATATACCCGGGCAGAACTTAAGAAATGGTTCGAAAAGCTGGTATCTGAATATGAAAAATGGGCAAGATACCAGATGACATGGAGAGCAAAGAGAAATGCTTCCATTAAAACCGTAGAATTCCCATTCGAATACAGAGATGGACAGAAGAAACTGGTTGAGTCTGTATATCGGACCATTTTAAGAAAAAAGAAATTATTCATCCAGGCACCTACCGGAGTCGGCAAGACGATGGCGGCCGTATTTCCGGCGGTGAAAGCTGTCGGGGAAGAACTGGGAGAAAAGATTTTTTATCTGACGGCCAGGACGATTACCAGAACGGTGGCAAGTCAGGCATTCGCGATTCTGAGAGAACAGGATCTGAAGATGAAGGTCATCACATTGACGGCAAAAGAAAAAATCTGTTTCTGTGAAGAAACCATCTGTAATCCGGATGTGTGTCCATATGCAAAAGGGCATTTTGACCGTGTAAATGATGCCGTTTATGAACTGCTCACATCGACAGACGAGATGAGCCGGGAAGTATTGGAAGAACAGGCAAGAAAATGGAATGTATGTCCATTTGAAATGGCACTGGATGTATCACAGTGGGTAGACGCAGTTATATGTGATTATAATTATGTTTTTGATCCAAATGCACATCTGAAACGCTTTTTCGGAGACGGCGTCAAAGGAGAATACCTGTTCCTGATCGATGAGGCACACAATCTGGTAGAACGCGGCAGGACAATGTACAGCAGCAGTATTTGCAAGGAGGATTTTCTGAAGATCAAAAAGCTGGTAAAATACGGGGAACCGAAACTTGTCTCGGCGTTGGAGAGCTGCAATAAGCAGCTTCTGGAATTGAAAAGAGAATGTGATGGCTGCCAGATACTGAACAGTGTGTCACATGTGTATATTAAGCTTCTGTCTTTGATGACGAAGCTGGAAGAGTTTATAGAAGACTGTAGAGATGAAGTGATACGGAAAGAGGTGCTGGAGTTTTACTTTGGTATCCGTAATTTCATATATATTCATGACCGGCAGGATGAAAATTATCTGATCTATTCAGAACTTAGTGAAGAAGGAAAGTTTTACCTGCATCTGTTCTGTGTCAATCCGGCAGGATGTCTGCAGGAATATATGGGGAAAGCAAATAGTACGATATTATTTTCGGCAACATTTCTTCCGATCAATTATTATAAAAAACTGTTATCTACAACAAAGGAAGACTATGCAATCTATGCGGAATCTCCATTTGAACCAGGCAAAAGATTATTGCTTCTGGGAAATGATGTCAGCACGAAGTATACCAGGCGAGGACCGGAGATGTACCGGAAGTATGCAGAATACGTGATGCATGTGATAAAAGGAAGAACAGGGAATTATATTGTGTTTTTCCCGTCTTATCGATTTCTGGAAAAAGTCTGGGAAGTATTCATGGAATTGCCACAGGAACAGATTGAAGTTGTAGTACAGTCCCAATATATGACGGAGCAGGAACGGGAAGAATTCCTGAAAAAATTCGAACAGGAAAGAGCACACAGCCTGATCGGTTTCTGTGTGATGGGTGGTGTCTTTTCAGAGGGAATTGATCTGACGGAAGATAAACTGATCGGGGCAATGATCATCGGGACAGGACTTCCGCAAGTGTGCCTGGAACGGGAACTTTTAAAGTATTATTTCGACCGGAAGAATCTGAACGGATTCGATTATGCTTACCTGTATCCGGGGATGAATAAGGTGTTACAGTCCGCAGGAAGAGTTATCCGGACCGATCAGGACAGAGGTGTGATCACACTGTTGGATGACCGGTTTATGGACAGACAGTGCCAGGAGGTGTTCCCGAGGGAGTGGAATGATTTCCAGATCTGTAACAGTGAAAATATTGAAGAAAAGATTGCAAAATTCTGGAAGGCGGAAGAACAGACAGATACGAAATAAGCAGCATTAAAAAGAAAAATACCATGAGGAACATATGCTCCTATGGTATTTTCCATCATGCATCCGAAAGATGTATTAAAAATAAGATAAAAATTCCTGCGCGGCTTTGGATATCGGGACTTTTTCGTTATATGCGATGACAAGCTCCCTTTCCGGAAGTACTTCTTTTGTCTCGACAATGAAAAGCGAATCCGAATCGGAGGTCTGGGAAAGGCAGAAATCCGGAATAAATGCAATTCCAAGTCCGATGCGGGCAAGGTCAATGAGAAGATCATTACTGCTGAGTTCAATCTCCGGAACCAGATCCAGCTGGTTCTGAAGAAACAGATTGTGCAGATATTCACTGGTTGTACTTTTTCTGTCCAGCATAAGGATTGGATAGTTCAGAAGTTCTTTGAAAGAGAGCTTCTTTCCTTTTAATTCCTCAAATGCCTTGTCTGCGATAAATACATCCTGAAAATCTTTGATTTTTTTTACATTCGGAACATTCCCGAGATAAGCATTCGGTGAATTGACAACGATCAGATCCACCTGTCCGGTCTCAAGGAGTTCTACACAGCGAATGGATGTCGCATTGGTAACTTTGATATGCGCTCCGGGAAATTCCCGGTGGAAACGTTCCAGATAAGGTACCAGAAAATACCGGCAGATCGTGTCACTGGCTCCGATATGAAGCTGTCCTCCGCGTGCGCCGACATCGAGGAGCTGGCTTTCGCCGCGCTTGATCAGGCTGATCGCCGGTTCGATGTGGCGCAGAAGGATCTCGCCTTCGGTAGTAAGACGGACTTTCTTGGTACTCCGGATGAATAAGGTCTGATCCAGCTTCTTCTCCAGTGCCTTGATGGACTGGCTGACAGCCGACTGTGAGATGAACAATTGCTTGGAGGCTTCCGAAAAGCTTAAGGTGGAAGCTACATAGTAAAATACTTTATATAATTCATAGTTAATATCCATGATAAGTCCTCCTAATGAATCTTAACTGTATTATAAGTGAAATGAAAGAAAATTACAACCGTATTTACAATAGAAGTGTTATAATAATGAAGAACAGGAGGAAAAAAACTTGAAGAAATTAACAACGCTCATATCGGTTGTGGCCATGATGTGTGCAGTAATCGCAGCACTTGCATTCAGTATATGGGCGGCAGTATATGGAGACAGTCATTATGGATTTTACAAAAAAGAATACCAGAAATATGAAGTGACAGAAGATCTGGATATGAACATCGACCATGTCATGTACGTGACAGAACATATGATGAACTATCTGATCGGAAAAGAAGAGAAGCTGTCAGTTGTAACAACGGTGGAAGGAAAAGAGCAGGATTTCTTCAATGAAAGAGACCGGCTGCATATGCGAGATGTCAGGAATCTGTTCCTGGGAGGTATTAAGGTCGGGGGAGTTTGCCTGATTGTAGCTGCAGCCATACTGACGATGTTTAAAAAGCGGGAAAAAGACTGGAAGAGACTTTTTTGCAGGGCATATTCGATTGCACTTGGTGTATGGCTGGTCATAGGTGTACTGCTTGGCATTGCTTTCAGTATAGATTTTACGACGTGTTTTACGATTTTTCATAAACTGTTTTTTACCAATAATCTATGGATATTCAATCCGGAGACTGATTATATGATCCGGATGCTGCCGGAAGGATTCTTTTCTGATATGGTGATCCGTATCAGTGAGGTATTTGGAGCGGTGCTGGTAGTGATATGGATCGTATTGTTCGTTATTAAAAAATATTATAAAAAGCCAGAGGAATCGTAAATCTGTAAAAATGGATTGACGGGAATGAAAATGATAAAGGATTAATAAGTACAGATTATAAAAGCGTTTAGATATATTAATTGTATTAAATAATGATTGTTGTGTTATACTAACAATAGAAAATGTGTAAAAATTCATTTATGGAGGATTACTTATGAGCAATGTAAAAAGAGTGTACGTGGAGAAAAAATCAGGATTTGATGTACAGGCCAAGGAGCTTAAGACTGAGATCCGCAGCTATCTTGGAATCAAAGACGTGGACAGTGTTCGTGTACTGATTCGCTACGATGTGGAAAATGTATCCGATGAGACATTTGAGAAAGCATGTAATGGCATCTTTTCTGAACCACCTGTAGATACATTATATAAAGAAGAATTTCCTGCAGAAGAAGGAAGCAGAATCTTTTCAGTAGAATTTCTTCCGGGACAGTTTGACCAGAGAGCGGATTCCGCTGTTCAGTGTATTCAGTTCATCAAAGAAGACGAGCAGCCGGTCATCCGTACCGCGACAACTTATGTGATCCATGGAAGAGAAGGCAGCTTATCAGATGAAGAATTTGAAGCAATCAAAGAACACTGCATCAACCCTGTAGATTCCAGAGAAGCACAGGGCGAAAAGCCGGAGACATTAGTTACCGTATTTGATGAGCCGGCAGATGTAAAAATCTTTGACGGATTCAAAGATATGGAAGAAAGCAAGTTAAAAGAATTATATGATTCTCTCGGACTTGCCATGACATTTAAGGACTTCCAGCATATCCAGAATTATTTTAAATCAGAAGAAGACAGAGATCCTTCCATGACAGAGATCCGCGTTCTGGATACATACTGGTCAGATCACTGCCGTCATACAACATTCTCGACAGAACTTACAGACGTTTCATTCGGCGACGGCGATTACAGAGAGCCGATGGAAGAGACTTACAAACAGTACATCGCTGATCACAGCGAGATCTTCAAAGGAAGAGAAGACAAATTTGTCTGCCTGATGGATCTTGCACTGATGGCAATGAGAAAATTAAAACGTGAAGGAAAATTACAGGATCAGGAAGAATCCGATGAGATCAATGCATGCAGTATCGTTGTGCCGATCGAAGTAGACGGTGTGGAAGAAGAGTGGCTTGTGAACTTCAAGAACGAGACACATAACCATCCGACAGAGATCGAGCCATTCGGTGGAGCTGCTACCTGCCTCGGAGGAGCCATCCGTGACCCACTGTCAGGACGTACATATGTATACCAGGCAATGCGTGTTACAGGAGCCGCTGATCCAACCGTATCTGTAAAAGATACATTAAAAGGAAAGCTTCCACAGAAGAAACTGGTTAGAGAAGCAGCACACGGATACAGCTCTTATGGTAACCAGATCGGACTGGCAACCGGAGCAGTAAAAGAGATCTATCATCCGAATTATGTTGCAAAACGTATGGAGATCGGAGCAGTACTCGGGGCAGCACCAAGACGTGCAGTCATCAGAGAAACTTCAGATCCGGGAGATATCATTATCCTTCTCGGCGGACGTACCGGACGTGACGGATGCGGTGGAGCAACCGGATCTTCCAAAGTACATACAGAAGAGTCTATCGAGACCTGTGGAGCAGAAGTACAGAAAGGTAATGCACCTACAGAAAGAAAGATCCAGAGATTATTCAGAAGAGAAGAAGTCAGCAAGCTGATCAAAAAATGTAACGACTTCGGAGCAGGCGGAGTATCTGTTGCTATCGGAGAACTTGCAGACGGACTTCAGATCGACCTTGATAAAGTACCTAAGAAATATGCCGGCCTTGACGGAACAGAGATCGCAATCTCTGAATCACAGGAACGTATGGCAGTTGTTGTAGATCCAAAAGATGTAGATGAATTTATGAAATATGCATCCGAAGAGAACCTGGAAGCAACAAAGGTGGCTGTCGTAACAGAAGATCCAAGACTGGTCCTTTCATGGAGAGGAAAAGAGATCGTAAATCTTTCACGTGCATTCCTTGATACCAACGGAGCACACCAGGAGACAACTGTAGCGGTTGATATCCCGAATAGAAAAGACAGCATCCTCGTAAGAGAAGAAGTAAAAGACGTAAGAGAAAAATGGCTTGGTATGTTAAAAGACCTGAATGTATGCTCACAGAAAGGTCTGGTAGAAATGTTCGACGGATCCATCGGAGCAGCTTCTGTATTCATGCCGCACGGTGGAAAATATCAGAAGACAGAGACGCAGGCAATGGTTGCCAAGCTTCCGGTATTAACAGGAGACTGCGATACCGTAAGTATGATGAGTTACGGATTTGATCCATATCTGTCAACATGGAGCCCATATCACGGAGCAATCTATGCAGTGACAGAGTCTATCGCAAAGATTGTTGCAGCAGGTGGCGATTACAGCAAGATCCGTTTCACATTCCAGGAATATTTCCGTCGTATGACAGAAGATCCACACAGATGGAGTCAGCCGTTCGCAGCTCTTCTCGGAGCTTACAGTGCACAGCTTGGATACGGACTTCCATCCATTGGTGGAAAGGACAGTATGTCAGGAACATTCGAAGACATCGATGTACCACCGACACTGGTATCTTTCGCAGTGGACATTGCAAAAGAGAAAGACATTATCACACCGGAACTTAAGAAAGCCGGAGATAAACTGGTATGGCTTCGTATTGAGACAGATAATTACGACATTCCTGTATACGAGAAAGTTATGGATCAGTACGGTAAATTTACAGAAGATATCCACAGCGGTAAGATCGTAGCAGCTTATGCACTGGACAGACATGGTATTGCGGCAGCAGTCAGCAAGATGGCATTCGGTAACGGCATGGGTGTGAAGATCGAGCACGATGTAGACGCAAGAGACTTATTTGCACCGGCATTCGGAGATATCATCGCAGAAGTACCGGCTGATAAGGTATCTGAACTTGGAATTACTTATACTGTAATTGGTGAAGTAACAGACAGCGCAGCTATTGAATATAACGATGTGAAGATTGCGTTAGACGAAGCAGTATCTGCATGGGAAGAAACACTGGAAAAAGTATTCCCGACCAATTCCGGAGCGGAAGGACAGGATGCGAAGGTGGAGACAGGATTATATGATACATCTGATATTTATATCTGTGACCACAAGATCGCTCAGCCGACCGTATTTATCCCGGTAATGCCTGGAACAAACTGTGAATATGACAGTGCGAAAGCATTCGAAAGAGCAGGAGCAAAGGTGATCACAAAAGTATTCAGAAATATGAGTGCATCTGATATCGTTGATTCTGTAGAAGTATTTGAAAAAGCGATCGAACAGTCACAGATCATCATGTTCCCAGGTGGATTCAGTGCAGGTGACGAACCGGACGGATCAGCAAAATTCTTCGCAACAGCATTTAAGAATGCGAAGATGAAAGAAGCGGTAGAAAAATTATTGAATGAGCGTGACGGACTGGCACTTGGTATCTGTAACGGATTCCAGGCTCTGATCAAGCTTGGTCTGGTACCAAGCGGAGAGATTACAGGACAGCAGCCGGATTCACCGACACTTACATACAACACGATCGGCCGCCATATCTCCAAGATGGTCTATACAAAAGTAGTAACGAACAAATCTCCATGGCTCAGAGAAGCAGAACTTGGCGGAGTATACACCAACCCTGCATCTCATGGTGAAGGAAGATTTGTTGCAAATAAAGAATGGCTGGACAAGTTATTCGCAAATGGCCAGGTTGCAACACAGTACTGTGATCCGGAAGGAAATATCACAATGAACGAAGAATGGAATGTCAACGGTTCTTACTGTGCGATCGAAGGTATTACAAGCCCGGACGGACGTGTACTTGGTAAGATGGCGCATTCAGAAAGAAGAAACAGAAGTGTGGCAATGAACATTTACGGAGAACAGGATATGAAGATCTTCGAATCAGGAGTAAAATACTTCAAATAATGAATGTTCAGGTGTCTGAGACTTCCGGTAATGAGATGAAAATTGGCATCCTTGTGTTATAATAAATGCAATTTAGAGCACAATCTGTTTCATAAAAATGAATAAAACATGAGAAAAAGCACAAAACCCTTGCAAAATCTGCAAGGGTTTTGTAAAAAGTTGCAAAAAATAATAAAAACTGTAAAAAATATCTTGCCAGATACACTTGTTTGCTTTACAATAGTAAAGGACAAAGGCGTCAGGGAAAAACAGATGGCGTAAGTCATCTGCTTTTTTATTCCAAAGCGTGTAGAAAAAACAGCCGGCGGCTGGATCGCAGTATTTGGACAAATTGTTGGACAGGGACGCTTTTGAAAAGGATACGTATATTATTTTAGGAGGTAGAAAGCTATGTCATATGTTGATGAAGTACTGGAGAAAGTAGTAGCTAAGAATCCTGCAGAGCCAGAATTCCACCAGGCAGTAAAAGAGGTATTAGAGTCATTAAGAGTTGTTGTAGAGGCTAACGAGGAGAAATTCAGAAAAGACGCTCTTCTTGAAAGACTTGTTGAACCTGAAAGACAGATCAAATTCCGTGTTCCATGGGTAGACGATAAAGGACAGGTTCAGGTTAATACAGGATACCGTGTACAGTTTAACAGCGCAATCGGACCATACAAAGGAGGATTACGTCTGCACCCATCTGTAAACCTTGGTATCATCAAATTCCTTGGATTTGAGCAGATCTTCAAGAACTCACTGACAGGACTTCCAATCGGCGGAGGTAAAGGTGGTTCTGACTTCGATCCTAAGGGAAAATCAGACAGAGAAGTAATGGCATTCTGCCAGAGCTTTATGACAGAACTTTGCAAATATATCGGAGCTGACACAGATGTTCCTGCAGGAGACATCGGAACAGGTGCAAGAGAGATTGGTTACATGTTCGGTCAGTACAAGAGAATCAGAGGCCTGTATGAAGGTGTTCTGACAGGAAAAGGATTAAGCTACGGCGGATCTTTAGCAAGAACAGAAGCTACAGGATATGGACTTCTCTACTTCACAGAAGAATTATTAAAGATCAACGGAAAAGACATCAAGGGAATGACAGTTGCAGTTTCCGGAGCTGGTAACGTTGCAATCTATGCAATCCAGAAAGCTCAGCAGCTTGGAGCGAAAGTTGTAACAGCAAGTGATTCTACAGGATGGGTATATGATCCGGACGGAATCGACGTTGCAGCATTAAAAGAAATCAAAGAAGTAAAACGTGCAAGACTGACAGAGTACAAGAACTACCGTCCTAATTCAGAATATCATGAAGGACGCGGTGTATGGTCTGTTAAGGTTGACCTTGCTCTTCCATGTGCTACACAGAACGAACTTCACCTTGAAGATGCAAAACAGTTAGTTGCTAACGGATGCGTAGCTGTATGCGAAGGTGCTAACATGCCTACTACATTAGAAGCAACACAGTATCTGCAGGAGAATGGCGTGATCTTTGCACCTGGTAAAGCTGCAAACGCTGGTGGTGTTGCTACATCTGCACTTGAAATGTCACAGAACAGCGAGAGACTTAGCTGGACATTCGAAGAAGTAGATGCAAAACTGAAGAACATCATGGTAAACATCTGCCACAACATGGACGATGCTGCAAAACGTTACGGAATGGAAGGTAACTATGTTGCCGGAGCTAACATTGCAGGATTTGAAAAAGTTGTAGATGCTATGACAGCTCAGGGAATCGTATAATATTTTCAAAAAAGCCCCGCAGGCCTTGGCTTAACAGTGATAAGGAACTAATTTACTTATCAACTGTTAGCTGACGGTTTCCGGGGTGCATACGGACAAATCCCGTCTGATTTCTAACAGGAAGTCAGACGGGATTTTCGCTTTATATTTCG
>SKEC01002604.1_pt1 | contig 11845 bp, 8 predicted proteins | sample 4826641 | NCBI WGS metagenome assembly SKEC01 (sample SAMN11008819, study PRJNA524170) | human gut metagenome | biome: Human fecal sample; material: Feces; isolation source: fecal sample from pouch patient p18, p21 | host: Homo sapiens | place: Israel: Tel-Aviv | collected 2015-12-22
GTATAATACAATAAGAAATAACACCTGGGGTGTGCGATCCTCTCTTTATTTTGAACCTACATTTACGTTTATGGGACTCCTATATTGTTGATTGGATGTCAGGCCGTCATTACGCAGCGGAAGACAAAAGAGATACTGCGGTCACCCACCTAGCAGTCGCTAGGCGTCAAAAAAAGGGAAACGGCACTCCGGGGTTATAAAAAAAGAAAATGAGGAGTCAGAAAATGACTCTTTTTTTATGTGATTACATAGTTGCTCGGCAGAAAATCAGGAAGCGGCTGGAATGGAGGATAAGATGAGTGTAGAGAAACAGAGTTTTGGAACAACGAAAAAAGGGGAAGCCATTTCTTTGTATACGGTAACCAATAAAAACGGTATGGTAATAAAAGTGACAGATTTTGGTGCGATTCTGGTAAGCGTGCTGGTGCCGGATAAAAACGGAGTTCTGACCGATGTAGTACTCGGATATGATCACGGAGAAGATTATCAGGTAAATCCACCACATTTCGGTTCTACGATCGGAAGAAACGGAAACCGTATCAACGGAGCATCTTTCATGCTGAATGGAAAGAAGATCCAGCTGACACCGAATGAAAACGGAAATAATCTGCACAGCGGTCCGGATGGATTTGAATTTATGATGTGGGAAGCTGAGACAAAAGAACAGGCAGTTGCCTTCCATCATCACAGCCCGGACGGAGAACAGGGATTTCCTGGAAACTTCGATGTGACAGTTACTTATACACTGACAGATGACAATGCTGTAGAGATCCATTACGAAGGAATTTCCGATCAGGACACCGTAGCCAATATGACCAACCACAGCTACTTTAACCTGGGTGGACATGATTCCGGTAATGTATATGAACAGACCATGCAGCTGAATGCAACCACATATACACCGGTGATCGATTCCAAATCCATTCCTACCGGTGAGATCGCTCCTGTAGTCGGAACTCCGATGGATTTCACACAGCCGAAAGCAATCGGTAAAGAGATCGATGCGGACTTTGAACAGCTGCAGATGACAGGCGGATATGATCATAACTTTGTACTGGACAAACCGGAAGGAGCTTTTGACTGGATGGCAAAAGCATACTGTGAAAAAACTGGAATCGCGCTGGAAGCTTATACAGACTGCCCGGGTGTTCAGTTCTACGCAGCAAACTTTTTAGATAACGAAAAAGGAAAAAATGGTGCGGTATATGATAAACGCCATGCATTCTGCCTGGAATCCCAGTACTGCCCGAATGCGGTTAACGATACGCATTTTGCACAGCCATTCCTGAAAGCAGGAGAAAAATACGATACAAAAACAGTATATCGTTTTCTGGTAAAATAAGAAAAGAAGAATAAGAGGACGCTGTATCCGGTATAACATTCCGAATACAGCGTCTTTTTAACTTGTTTTACTGTCTGTCAGTCATTGTTCAGTGAATCAGCTTTGATCGACAGAAAAAAACACAACCCGTCCCGCTGGATAATTTTTTGAAAAATGCCATATACTGAAATATGGGAAAAAATGGTGAAACAAATAAAAATATTCCATGGAAATGGATGCTGACGATTGCAGGAACGGTACTGTTTTTTATTTTACTCTTTCTGATGGGAATACGGGAAGGGAGACAGAAACGGGAAGAGGAAAATGATTATCTGGAGAAATTACAGGCGGAACAGCAGATGGCAAAAGTCGGGACTTCCGGGGAAAATATAGAGGAAGAACAGACGGAAAATGAAAGAAAAGAAAATCAGGATGTATCACAGGAGGATTTCGCAAATCTGGAAAATGAAACGAAGACGGACAGAAAGGAGGACACGATCCGGGTACTGATCTCCGTCGACGGAACGGAACATTATGTTCATTCAGAGGTGCGGATATCCTGCCCGGGAGCCTACTGTGTGAAGGGAGATTTTACGGTGCAGGAGGAGGCGGGCACGGAACTTTGCCTGTCGGAACAGATGCAGCCGGGGCAGACTGTCTGGGTAGAACCGACAGAAGCGACAACACCGCTGACATTGGAATCTGTCAGAAGAAATCAGGGAGCACCTGCCTATCGGGGAATCCTGGAAGTGACAAGAGAGGAAGAGGGATTTCGGATCATTAATCAGGTGGATCTGGAATCGTATCTGAAAGGAGTTGTACCAAGTGAGATGCCTGCTGATGCACCTGTGGAAGCACTCTGTGCACAGGCGGTCTGCGCGCGAACCTATGCGGTACGCCAGATCAGAGAACAACGAATGGCAGAATGGAATGCAGATGTGGATGATACGGTTTCCTGTCAGGTGTATAACAATATTCCGGAGCAGGAAACAAGCAATCAGGCGGTGGATGCTACCTGTGGGATGGTGATGTTCTGTGGTGGAGAGCCGATCGAAGCCTACTTTTTTTCGACTTCCTGGGGATATACCGATACGGATGAAGTCTGGGATGCAAAGAAAAGCGCGTCTTATCTGAAAAGTGTTGCAGTGAGCCATCAGGCAGTGGAAGCTATGGCAGCCGGGAATGGTGCAGAAGAGCAGACAGGAACGGCAAAACAGACAGACATGTCAGAAACATATTTCCGGGAACTGATATCACAGACAGAAGCGGGAGATTATGAAAAAGAAGATATCTGGTATCGATGGAAAGTGAGTATTCCTTGGGAGGTGCTGAAGGAGCGAAGTGAGAGACAGTATCCCCAGATTGGAACATTTACCGGTTTAGCGATACAGGAAAGAAATCCCGGCGGAGGGGTAAAAATGCTGGAGATTCAGGCAGACAAACAGAGTGTGACACTGGAAAATGAATATGCGATCCGAAAGTTTCTGTCAGTAAAAGGACTGTCTATTATCAGAAATGATGGAAGTACCTGTAACACGATGGAACTGCTGCCGAGTGCCTGTTTTGTGATCGATACCGGGAACGAACAGGGAATTGATTTGTTGGTATTTACCGGTGGCGGTTATGGGCATGGCGTGGGGATGAGTCAGAACGGAGCAAAGCATCTTGCGGAAGACGGAATGGGTTGGCGGGAGATTCTGCAGGTTTTTTATCAGAATATTACGATAGAAAACTTGCAGGATTTCTGAAAAAATAGTATGATAAAAATAAGTATGTAAAAAATAGATATTGCGCAGAAAGGAAAACAAAATGAAAAAGTTCATAAAAATCATGACCGGATTCATGAACCGCATGGCTCAGGATCATGTGAGCGCATTTGCCGCACAGGCAGCCTTCTTTATTTTGATGTCCTTTGTGCCCTTTTTGATGCTTCTGCTTCCGCTGGTCACCTATGTTTCGATTACGAAAGATATGGTTGTGGAGATGATTTTGCAGGTGATGCCGGATGCAGGGGATTTTCGAAGTTTTCTTTTGAGTATTATTCAGGAAGTTTATGATAAGTCGACTGCAGTGGTACCGATCAGTGCGATCTTTACCCTGTGGAGTGCGGGAAAAGGTCTGCAGGGACTGACGAACGGGGTAAATGCGATTTACCATGTAAAAGAGACAAGAAATTATGTGGTAACCAGGATCCGGTCCGCTTTGTATACGCTGGTTTTTATCCTTGCCGTTATCGGAAGTCTGATCCTTCTGGTATTTGGTAACAGTATCCAGAAGCTTCTGACGCGATACATTCCGGCGCTGGCGCGAGTGACAGCTTATATCATTGGCATGCGTACCGCGGTTTCTCTGGTCGTACTGGCACTGATTTTCCTGATGATCTATAAATTTCTGCCGAACAGGAAAACATCTTTTCGAAGCCAGGTACCTGGTGCGGTGATTTCTGCGGTGGCATGGTCGCTGTTTTCCCTGGGATTTTCCGTTTATCTGGACTATTACGACGGATTTTCCAATATGTACGGAAGCTTGACAACGATTATTTTAATCCTTTTATGGCTGTATATCTGTATGTATATCGTTCTGATCGGGGCAGAGATCAACGCCTACTTTGAAGAACGTCTTCGCAGACTGCACCGGGTGGCGAGCGAGCGAATCCGCAATGAGTATCAGGGACTGCTACGGGGAATCCGGGAAAATGATCCGGAAGAAGAGAAAACAGAGGAAAAGAAAGAGCAGTAGCAAAGAGGGCGGGAATCAGAAATAGAACTTGACAGATAAGAAGATTCATACTATAATTGATGCCGATAGAAAAAGCTGTGAAAGTGTCAGTAGATATGTATTTTCTTACAGAGAGAAGGAGTCACCGGCTGCAAGCTCCTTTAAGTTCAGATGCATATTGAGATTCCCACCGGAGCTGCTTCTCTGAAAATACAGTAAGAGAAGACGTACAGACGCGTTAAGTCTTAATGAGTGTCCGTTAATTTTTTAATCGGAAATCAGGGTGGTACCGCGAGATTATGAGATAGTTGCCTCGTCCCTCCAGGAAACTGGAAGGACGGGGCTTTTTTTGCACTGCATATCAATAATTGATCCACCGGACCAATTTTGATTCGCGAAGCGTATTTTACTCGTTGCCTTGCATCCGCCCCAAACAAATAGAAAAGGAGAACTGCCATGAGCAATAGTATCAAAGAAACATTACAGGCGATTCTGGATGAAGCTTCTGAGAAGATTGAACAGTCCGATGCCCTGGACAAACTGAATGATGTAAGAGTAAATTTCCTTGGTAAAAAAGGACAGCTTACTTCTGTACTGAAAGGTATGAAAGATGTAGCTCCGGAAGACCGCCCGAAAGTAGGACAGATGGTCAACGAAGCCAGAGCAAAGATCGAAACCATGATGGAGGAGACAAAAACCCGTCTGGAGAAAGAACTGCGGGAAGCAAAGATGGCAGCAGAAGTCATCGATGTGACTCTGCCGGCTAAGAAAGCAAATGTAGGACATCGTCATCCGAATACCATTGCTCTGGAAGAAGTAGAAAGAATCTTCATCGGTATGGGTTATGAAGTTGTAGAAGGACCGGAAGTAGAGTATGCGGACTACAACTTCACCAAACTGAATATTCCGGAAGATCATCCGGCTCGTGACGAACAGGATACCTTCTTCATCACAGACAGCATCCTGCTTCGTTCCCAGACCTCTCCGGTACAGGCGAGAACCATGGAACAGGGCAAACTGCCGATCCGTATGATCGCTCCGGGACGTGTATTTCGTTCTGATGAAGTGGATGCAACACATTCTCCGTCCTTCCATCAGATCGAAGGTCTGGTTATTGACAAACATATCACATTTGCAGACCTGAAAGGTACACTGGAAGAATTTGCAAAAGAACTGTTCGGACCGGAAACAAAAACAAAATTCCGTCCGCATCATTTCCCGTTTACAGAACCGAGTGCAGAGGTTGACGTATCCTGCTTCAAATGCGGCGGCAAAGGATGCCGTTTCTGTAAAGGATCCGGCTGGATCGAGATCCTTGGCTGTGGTATGGTTCATCCGCATGTACTTGAGATGTGTGGCATCGATCCGGAAGAATACACCGGTTTTGCATTTGGTGTAGGTCTGGAGCGTATCGCACTTCTGAAATACGAGATCGATGATATGCGCCTTCTGTATGAAAATGACTACAGATTCTTAAAACAGTTCTAGGAGGATAAAAAGAATGAATACATCTTTATCATGGATTAAAATGTTTGTCCCGGATCTGGACGTTACAGCTCAGGAATATACAGATGCGATGACACTGTCCGGAACAAAAGTAGAAGGATATGAATTACTGGATGCCGATCTGGAAAATATCGTGATCGGACAGATCGAAAAGATCGAAAAACATCCGGATGCAGATAAACTGATCATCTGCCAGGTCAATGTAGGAAATGAAGTAACACAGATCGTTACCGGTGCTCCGAACGTAAAAGAAGGAGACAAAGTTCCGGTTGTTCTTCCGGGCGGAAGAGTTGCAGGCGGACACGACGGTAAGAAAACTCCGGGTGGAATCAAGATCAAAGCCGGAAAACTGCGTGGTGTGGATTCCTACGGTATGATGTGCTCCATTGAAGAACTGGGTTCCACAAGAGAAATGTATCCGGAAGCTCCGGAATACGGAATCTATATTTTCCCGGAAGATGCTACCGTTGGTGCAAGCGCGATCGAAGCACTGGGACTGAACGATGCAGTGATCGAATATGAGATCACTTCCAACCGTGTAGACTGCTACGGTGTACTGGGTATCGCAAGAGAAGCAGCAGCTACTTTCCAGAAAAAATTCGTTCCTCCGGTTGTAACAGCTACTGGTAACGACGAAGATATCAACGATTATGTAAAAGTAACTGTAGAAGATAAAGATCTCTGCCCACGTTATTGTGCAAGAGTCGTAAAAAATGTAAAAATCGGTCCGTCACCGAAATGGATGCAGAGATGTCTGGCAGCCAACGGTATCCGCCCGATCAACAACCTGGTAGATATCACAAACTATGTCATGGAAGAATATGGTCAGCCGATGCATGCCTATGATCTGGATACGATCGCAAACCATGAGATTCATGTACGCCGTGCCGGAAAAGACGAAAAATTTGTTACTCTGGACGGACAGGAACGTCAGATGGATGAAAATGTCCTGATGATCTGTGATGGAGAAAAATCCATCGGTATCGCAGGTATCATGGGTGGAGAAAATTCCATGATCACAGACAATGTAAAAACCGTTCTGTTCGAAGCGGCATGCTTTGATGGTCCGAACATCCGTCTGTCTGCAAAGAGAATCGGACTTCGTACCGATGCTTCCGGAAAATTCGAGAAAGGTCTGGATCCGAATAATGCGCAGGCAGCCATCGACCGTGCCTGCCAGCTGATGGAAGAACTGGGAGCCGGTGAAGTTGTCGGTGGTATGGCTGATGTATATACCAAGAAAAAAGAGCCAGTAAGAGTACCGTTTGAGCCGGAAAAAATCAACAGCCTGCTGGGAACCGATATTTCCAAAGAAGATATGCTGGAGTATCTGTCCAGAGTAGAACTGGCTTATGATGAAGCAACCAACGAGATCGTTGCTCCGACTTTCCGTCATGATATCTTCCGTACCGCAGATATCGCAGAAGAAGTTGCACGTTTCTACGGATATGACAATATCCCGACCACACTGCCAAGTGGTGAGGCAACAACAGGAAAACTGCCATTTAAATTGAGAATCGAAGAAGTGGCAAGAGATGTGGCTGAGTACTGTGGATTCTCCCAGGGATACTGCTATTCCTTCGAAAGCCCGAAGGTATTTGACAAACTGCAGATTCTGGCAGAGGATGAACTGAGAAAAGCAATCACAATCTCCAACCCGCTGGGTGAAGATTTCAGTATCATGAGAACCATTTCTCTGAATGGTATGCTGACTTCTCTGGCAACCAACTATAACAGAAGAAATAAAAATGTCCGTCTGTACGAACTGGGCAATGTATATCTGCCAAAAGAACTTCCTCTGACCGAACTGCCGGATGAACGTATGATGTTCACTCTGGGTATGTACGGAGATGGTGATTTCTTTGATATGAAGGGTGTGGTAGAAGAGTTCTTCGATCAGATCGGTATGCATAAGAAAACTGAGTACGATCCGAAAGCCGGTAAGACTTTCCTGCATCCGGGTCGCCAGGCTCTGATTAGCTACGAAAATGAAGTGATGGGTTATCTGGGCGAAGTGCATCCTGCAGTAGCTGATACCTATGGTATCGGAACGCGCGCATATGTGGCAGTTCTGGATATCCTGAATGTCGTAAAACATGCATCCTTCGACCGCAAATACGAAGGAATCGCAAAATTCCCTGCAGTAAACCGTGACATCTCCATGGTAGTACCGAAAGACATCATGGTTGGACAGATCGAGCATATGATCGCACAGAGAGGTGGAAAGATTCTGGAACACTTCGAACTGTTTGATATTTACGAAGGTGATCAGATCGAGAAAGGATTTAAGTCCGTTGCTTATTCTCTGACTTTCCGCTCCAAAGAGAAAACTTTGGAAGAAGCAGAAATAAATGGCGCTATGAACAAGATCCTGAATGGTCTGGAAGGCATGGGAATCCAGCTTAGAAAGTAAAAAAGATGAAAATATATCTGATTCGTCATGGAGAAACTCCATGGAACACACTGGGACGGCTGCAGGGAAGAACGGATATTGAACTGAACGAAAATGGTATCCGCCTTGCAAAAATCACCGGTGAAAAATTAAAAGATGTGCATTTTGACCTGGCAATCGCAAGCCCGTTAAAGCGGGCTTACGAGACCGCCAGACTGGTACTGGGTGACAGAAATATACCGATTCTTACGGATGAGAGAATAGAAGAGATCAGTTTCGGAGAATGGGAAGGGCTTTGCTGTCGAAGGGAGAATTATCAGATTCCGTCAAAAGATTTTGAACAATTCTTCACGAATCCCTTCGGTTACAAGCCACCGAAAGACGGCGAATCTATTCAGCAGATGATTGATCGCTGCGGTGCCTTCTACGAGGACCTGATCCACAACCCGGACTACCAGAATAAAACAATTCTAATAGCAGCACACGGTTGCTCGACACGGGCCTTTCTCTATCACATTGACGGCCGGAAAGACGACTTCTGGAGAGGTCACGTACCGCCAAACTGCGCGGTAACGATTATCGATGTGAAAGATGGAAAAGCGACGATAGAAGAGCAGGATAAAGTGTACTATAATCCGGAAGATGTTGTAGATTTCTACAAATAAGATATTCAAGGCGTACGCCCCAAATTGCAAAAAGCTCCCCTGCAAAAGCAGCGGGCAGGACGATTTTAAGCTATGTGTTAAGTGCGACTTGTACATCTTATGAAAAAATCCCCATATCACTCGCTTGTCTGCAAATCCGATTGCACAGGCAAAAAAGCCTCAGCGTAGCCCGCTACGCCTACGTTTTTTTACCTGTACACTCGAATCTGCATCCTGCGTGATTGATATGGGGATTTTTTCATAAGATGTACATGATTCGCTGAGAGCCGCTCATCGCCAAGTCTTACTAAACACAGGATCTTAAAACTCGCCCTAACCGCCCGCAAAATGCTTTTGAAAGGCATCTTTTTGCCCTGCTGGGCTGGGTATCGATAAGAATAGTCATTGCGTGCAACTGGAAAGATATGACGAAAAATTAACGGTTGTTTCAAATTTGTTTCCCGCAGCTCTCGGCGTCCCCTTAGCCAATAAAAAATATTACTTCATCAGCTTACCAAGATCCGCATAAAACTCCGGATAAGAAATATCCACACAATCCGCCCGCAGTACTTCCACTCCTCCTTCAGAAGCCAACCCAGCCACTGCAAACGACATCGCGATCCTGTGATCCAGATGACTGTCGATAGAAGCATGATGCAACGGTTTGCCACCTCTGATGATCATACCATCATCTGTACCCTCGATATCACATCCCATAGCTCCCAGACTGTTCACCATAATATCCAGTCGGTTCGATTCCTTCACCTTCAGTTCTTCCGCATTTCGAATCACCGTAGTTCCATCTGCATAAGCAGCCAAAACCGCCAGAACCGGAATTTCATCAATCAAAGTCGGGATCAGTTCCCCCTCAATGACCGTACCGTGAAGTTCACTGTGTCGAACCAGAAGATCAGCAACCGGTTCGCCGGCGGCTGTCCGTTCGTTTAACAGGGTGATATCAGCCCCCATTGCCTTGCAGACACGAAGAATCCCATCTCTAGTAGGATTGATTCCCACATCTTTGATCAGCACTTCAGAACCTGGAACCAAAAGAGCAGCCACGATAAAATAAGCAGCGGAAGAAATATCTCCCGGAACAGAAATATCCAATCCGTGAAGTTCCGGATCCGGAGCAATCGAAGCCGTGGTTCCCTCACTGGTGACCTGTGCACCGAAGTGGGAGAGCATCAGCTCCGTATGATTTCTCGAAAGATAAGGTTCCGTAACCGATGTGACACCGTCCGCATACAGTCCGGCAAGCAGAACACAGGATTTCACCTGCGCAGAAGCTACCGGTGACTGATAATGAATCGCAGTCAGCGGATGCCCCTGAATCTGTAACGGTGCACACTGGTTTCCCTTCAGACTCTCGACCGTAGCACCCATCATAGAAAGCGGTTTGATGATTCTTCCCATCGGTCGGCTCTGGATCGATGCGTCACCTGTAAGTGTTGTGGTAAAATTCTGACCGGCAAGAATACCGGAGATCAGTCGTGTTGTAGTTCCACTGTTACCGGTATCCAGAATCTCTGTCGGAGCAGTAAGCCCGTGAAGGCCTTTCCCATGAATCCGGATTTCCTCCTGCGTATTTTCAATATCGATTCCTAACTTGCGGAAACAGGAGATCGTAGAAAGACAATCTGCTCCCTGCAAAAAATTCGTCACTCTTGTCGTACCGTCAGCCAGTGCACCAAACATCACAGCGCGGTGGGAGATCGACTTGTCTCCCGGAATCTTCACCTCTCCGCGAAGAGGTATTTTTGCCTGCATAAGTTCCATATGTACATCCTCCTTACCGAATATGAAGTGTATAATTCCGTTCTTTCAAAACACCCTGTGCCTTCACACAGGATTCCTCATCATAAAACTCGATCCGAAGAACACCTTCCTCGAATTCTCTGTTGTGAATGATGCCGATATTTTTAATACTAATTGAATTCATCGCAAGCAGTGTGGCAATTGTAGCGATACCACCGGCTTCGTCATAAATATCACAGTAAAAGGCATAAATCTTCTCGATTACCCCTTTGCTCGCTTCCGGAAGAGAATTGCGGTATTCTCTGGAATTACTGAACATATTATAGATTTCATCTGCATCACCATTATCCACCCAGCATTTTGCCTGTACGATCAGGCGGATATACTCGTCGAGCACTTTGGAGATCATTGACCGGTTTTCCAGGCAGATCTGCTGCCACATCACAGGAGAAGAAGAGGCAATACGGGTAATATCCTTAAAACCTCCGGCTGCGATCAGTTTCATATTTTCCTCCGGCGTATCCATCTTCTGTACGGCGTTGACCAGCGTAGAAGCGATGATGTGTGGCAGGTGGCTCACAGCTGCGGTGATGTAATCATGCTCTTCATAAGTAAGTACCAGCGGGATCGCTCCCAGAGAAGAAATCAGCTCCATAAACTGTGTCAGGCGTGGGATATCGATCTGTCCGCCCGGCGTCAGAATATAGTAAGCATTTTCAATCAGCATGTCGGTAGCATTTTCAAAACCGGTCTTTTCGGAACCTGCCATTGGATGTCCTCCGATGAAATGATCGTCCAGACCAAGTTTCTGAACCGCCTGATGGATCTCACCTTTTACACTTCCCACATCCGTAATAATACAGTCCGGACTTATATGATCCTTCAGCCATTCAAGATAAGAAATATTGTCGTGAACCGGCGCGCAGAGGAAAATATAATCGCAGGAAGCAAATGCCTCATCTTCTTTCGTACATTTTACATCCACAATACCCTCAGACACGGCAAGATCCAGCGTAGCTTCCGTTCTGGTATATGCAAAAATTCTGGTCTGCGGGTGAAAACGTTTCAGAGATTTGGCGATGGATCCGCCGATCAGCCCCAGACCGATAAATCCTATATTCAGTGAATCACTCATAGTTGTCTGTCAAAATCCTTTCTCCGTAATTACGCGTGTATTTTGCGTACTTTCACCATTGTAAAACACAGGAGGGGAAAAGTCAATGATTTAGCACTTTAAACTATGGAACTTTAACGCCAAAAAGCATAGAAGGAAAAGAGAAGAGAAAAAGGCACACAGTATAGAAAAGACAGTTCCTCTGAGAAAAATTTCATAAAATGAAGATAAAATATACAAAAAAGAAACAATTTATACACAAAAAACATAAAATATACAAACATAAATCAAAAAAGTTCGGAAAATAATTGTCAATATTTCATAAATAACTTGAAATATTCTATCACTTCACTGGTTTATATTAAGAAACATTAATTTGAAATATTCTGTGA